>OGFV01000073.1_pt1 | contig 54298 bp, 51 predicted proteins | sample 1571131 | NCBI WGS metagenome assembly OGFV01 (sample SAMEA2582044, study PRJEB24529) | metagenome | biome: Human gut stool | place: China | collected 2011
AACGATAAGCATATCGAAGTCATCGTCCGTCAGATGTGCCGCAAGGTCCGCGTGACCGACTCCGGCTCCTCCAATCTGATCGGCGGTGCTCTGGCAAGCCGTCTGGAAGTGGAGAGCATCAATGCAGATCTGCAGAAGCGCATTGATGCAGGCGAAGAGGGTCTGAAGCTGGTGGAGTACCAGCAGGTGCTGCTGGGCATCACCAAGGCTGCTCTGGCCAACGACTCCTTCCTGTCTGCTGCATCCTTCCAGGAGACCACCCGCGTGCTGACCGAGGCTGCCATCAAGGGTAAGGTCGACCCGCTGTCCGGTCTGAAGGAGAACGTCATCATCGGTAAGCTGATCCCCGCCGGTACCGGTCTGCCGGAAGTGCGTGAGGATCTGAAGAACCGTGAGGCTGAGCGCGATGCCGAGGTCGCAGCCGAGCTGGCTGCCTCCGCACAGTAAGCGCAGCAGCTGTCAGGATCTGATCCGTTAAACAAAGCCGCTCCGTGGGCGAAAGCCTGCGGGGCGGCTTTTGCGTGCAAATGCGGCGCAGCAGGGGAAGAAAAAGGCATTTTTTCTGCCAAAAACTGTCTGAAAGAAAAAATCTGGAATAAATACAAAAAAATTTGCAAAAACTGTTGACATCCGGCCGCAAAGCGGGTATTATATAACTGTTGCGCGTCCCTCATGGGGATAGTGCGGCAAAAAAGTCGGAAAATGCTTCCGATGTTCATCATTAAGAAAGGAGAAACAAAATGCCTACTTTTAACCAGCTTGTACGCAAAGGCCGTGAGGTCCTGACTACCAAGAGCACCGCTCCCGCTCTGCAGAAGACTTATAACTCTCAGAAGAAGCAGTACTCTGATCTGAGCAGCCCCCAGAAGCGTGGTGTCTGCACTGCAGTTCGTACCATGACCCCCAAGAAGCCTAACTCTGCTCTGCGTAAGGTCGCCCGTGTCCGCCTCACGAATGGTATCGAGGTCACCTCTTACATTCCCGGTATCGGCCATAACCTGCAGGAGCACTCCGTCGTGCTGATCCGTGGCGGCCGTGTTAAGGACCTGCCCGGTGTGCGTTACCACATCATCCGTGGTACCCTGGATACTCAGGGTGTGGCAGGCCGTAATCAGGCCCGCTCCAAGTACGGCGCAAAGCGTCCTAAGGCCGGTGCTGCAAAGAAGTAATTGAGGACAACCGCCATAAACGGCTTTCCTTTATATAAATAACAAGTCCGCTTAAAAGCGGAGGGTAACGGTTTATGTAAGGTCAGCTCTTTGTGACACAACGGGAGTTTTATTACTTTCGAGTACCGATGATATCATTCTGTGAAGGAGGGAAGAAAGATGCCTAGAAGAGGTAACATTGCTAAGCGCGATGTCTTAGCTGATCCTATTTACAATTCCAAGATGGTCACCCGCCTGGTCAACAGCGTCATGCTGGACGGCAAGAAGGGCGTCGCTCAGAAGATCGTTTACGAAGCTTTCTCCATGATTCAGGAAAAGACCGGCAACGATCCTCTGGAGACTTTCGAGAAGGCGATGGAGAACATCATGCCCAGCCTCGAGTGCAAGACCCGCCGTGTTGGTGGTGCTAACTACCAGGTTCCCCTGGAGGTCAGCCCCGCTCGCCGCGAGACTCTGGGTCTGCGCTGGCTGACTGCCTACAGCCGCACCCGTGGTGAGAAGACCATGGCACAGCGTCTGGCTGCTGAGATCATGGATGCTGCCAACAACACTGGTAACGCCGTGAAGAAGCGTGAGGACACTCACAAGATGGCAGAAGCTAACAAGGCTTTCGCACATTTCCGTTATTGATCTGTTCTGTAGGAGGTTAATTTCATGGCTACACCCAGAGAAGTTTCTCTTCAGATGACGAGAAATATCGGCATTATGGCTCATATCGATGCCGGCAAGACGACCACTACCGAGCGTATCCTGTACTACACCGGTATCAACCATAAGATCGGTGAGGTTCACGATGGCGGCGCCACCATGGACTGGATGGTTCAGGAGCAGGAGCGTGGTATCACCATCACTTCCGCTGCTACCACCTGCTACTGGTCTCACTCCGAGACCCAGAAGGATCCGGTCGCGTTCAAGAAGAATCGTCACCGCATCAATATTATCGACACTCCGGGCCACGTTGACTTCACTGTTGAGGTTCAGCGTTCTCTGCGTGTTCTGGACGGTTCTGTGACCGTTCTGGCCGCAAAGGGTGGTGTCGAGCCTCAGTCTGAGACCGTTTGGCGTCAGGCTGATGAATACAAAGTCCCCCGTATGGTGTACGTCAACAAGATGGACACCATGGGTGCTGACTTCTTCCGCTGCATCAAGATGCTGCATGATCGTCTGCACGCCAACGGCGTGGCCATCCAGCTGCCGATCGGTCAGGAGGATACCTTCCGTGGTATCGTTGATCTGGTCGATATGAACGCTGAGGTCTACTACGATGACATGGGCAACGACATGCGCACCGAGCCCATCCCCGAGGATATGGTCGAGCAGGCTGAAGAGTACCGTAACATTCTGGTCGAGGCTGTTGCCGAGAACGACGAAGAGTTGATGGAGAAGTACCTTGAGGGCGAGGAAATCACCCGCGAGGAGCTGAAGAAGGCTATCCGCAAGGAAACCATTGCAAATACTCTGGTTCCCGTTGTCTGCGGCTCTTCCTACAAGAACCGCGGTGTGCAGAAGCTGCTGGACGCTATCGTTGACTATATGCCCGCCCCTACCGATGTTGAGGACATCAAGGGTGTAAATCCTGAGACCGAAGAGCAGGAGACCCGTCCGTCTTCCGACGACGCTCCCTTCGCAGCTTTGGCCTTCAAGATCGCTACCGACCCGTTCGTTGGTAAGCTGGCATACTTCCGTGTGTACTCCGGTAAGGTTGAGGCAGGTACTACTGTTTACAACTCCGTGAAGGACAACAAGGAGCGTATGGGCCGCATCCTGCAGATGCACTCCAACCACCGCAAGGATATCGACTGCTGCTATGCAGGTGATATCGCTGCTGTTGTTGGTCTGAAGAACACCACCACTGGTGATACTCTGTGTGATGAGAATCATCCCATCATTCTGGAGTCCATGAAGTTCCCTGAGCCCGTTATCCGCGTCGCCATCGAGCCTAAGACTAAGGCTGGTAACGAGAAGATGGGCATCGCGCTGGCAAAGCTGGCCGAAGAGGACCCGACCTTCAAGACCTACACCGATGAAGAGACCGGCCAGACCATCATTGCTGGTATGGGCGAGCTGCATCTGGAGATCATCGTTGACCGTCTGCTGCGTGAGTTCAAGGTTGAGGCGAACGTGGGTGCACCCCAGGTTGCTTACCGTGAGACTATCCGCAAGGAGGCCAACCAGGAGACCAAGTACGCACGTCAGTCCGGTGGTAAGGGCCAGTACGGTCACGTTAAGATCAAGATCGAGCCCAACGAGCCCGGCAAGGGTTACGAGTTCGTCAACGCTATCGTTGGCGGCGCTATCCCGAAGGAATACATCCCTGCTATCGACAACGGTATTCAGGGTGCTATGAAGGCTGGCGTTCTGGCAGGCTATCCTGTTGTTGATGTCAAGGTCACCCTGTGGGATGGTTCTTATCATGAGGTCGACTCCTCTGAAATGGCCTTCTCCATCGCTGGTTCTATGGCATTCAAGGATGCTATGCGCAAGGCTGATCCTATCATCACTGAGCCCATCATGAAGGTTGCTGTTATCGTTCCCGATGAGTATCTGGGCGATGTTATCGGCGACCTGAACGCTCGCCGTGGTCAGATCCAGGGCATGGAAGCTATGGCTGGCACCCAGCGTGTCAACGCATTTGTGCCTCTGGCTCAGATGTTCGGCTACGCTACCGACCTGCGTTCCAAGACTCAGGGTCGTGGCCAGTATGTTATGGAGCCCTCTCACTACGAGCCGGTTCCCAAGAACATTGCTGACCAGATCATTGCTGGCCGTACCAAGGGCTAAGCGCTGTAAAGCATAAGAATTTTGCCGGGGTAGTGTAACTCCGGCAAAATTTCCTGTAAAAGCACTTGATTTTACAGGGCAAATTTAGTAGAATAGCCTTGCAGTGCAATGTCTGCATTTTGCAGGGTTGTTGTAACCAATATCAAAACCTAAATTAAGGGAGGATATTCCAATGGCTGAAAAGGCAAAGTTCGACCGTTCTAAGCCGCATGTTAACATCGGCACCATCGGTCACGTTGACCACGGCAAGACCACTCTGACCGCTGCTATCACCAAGTACCTGGCTCTGAAGGGTGATGCAGAGTTCATGGACTACGCTAACATCGATAAGGCTCCCGAGGAGCGCGCTCGTGGTATCACGATCAACTCCGCTCACGTCGAGTACCAGACCGAGGCTCGTCACTACGCTCACGTTGACTGCCCGGGCCATGCTGACTACGTTAAGAACATGATCACCGGTGCTGCTCAGATGGACGGCGCTATCCTGGTCGTTGCTGCTACCGATGGTCCCATGCCCCAGACCCGTGAGCACATCCTGCTGGCTCGTCAGGTCGGCGTGCCCTATATCGTTGTGTTCATGAACAAGTGCGATATGGTCGACGACGAAGAGCTGCTGGATCTGGTCGAGATGGAGATTCGTGAGCTGCTGAGCGAGTACGACTTCCCGGGCGATGACACCCCGATCATTCGTGGTTCCGCTCTGAAGGCTCTGGAGGCTCCCAACGATCCCGAGGATCCTGCTTACGCTTGCATCAAGGAGCTGATGGACGCTGTTGACTCCTACATCCCCAACCCGGATCGTGAGGAGGACAAGCCCTTCCTGATGCCCATCGAGGATGTCATGACCATTTCTGGCCGTGGTACCGTTGCTACCGGTCGTGTTGAGCGTGGTATGGCCAAGGTTGGCGATGCTATGGAGATCGTCGGCATCAAGCCCGATCGTCTGAACACCACCATCACCGGTCTGGAGATGTTCCGTAAGTCTCTGGACTTCGCTGAGGCTGGCGATAACATCGGCGCACTGCTGCGTGGTGTTGATCGTACCCAGATCGAGCGTGGCCAGGTTCTGGCTAAGCCCGGTTCTGTGCACCCCCACAACGTCTTTGAGGCTCAGGTCTACGTCCTGACCAAGGACGAAGGCGGCCGTCACACTCCCTTCTTCTCCAACTATCGTCCTCAGTTCTACTTCCGTACCACTGACGTGACCGGCATCATCACCCTGCCCGAAGGCACCGAGATGTGCATGCCCGGCGATAACGTCATGATGCACGTTGAGCTGCTGACCCCCGTTGCTATGGAAGAGGGCCTGCGTTTCGCTATCCGTGAGGGTGGCCGTACCGTTGGTTCCGGCGTTGTTGGCAAGATCATTGAGTGATTTTGTCCTTGAACGTAAGTTCCAAGGCTAACTAGCAATTTATAAAGACCTTCCCGTTCCGGAGAGCGGGAAGGTCTTTTTGTTTGTTTATGACAGCTGCAAACGGCTTTGTTTCACAGCTCCTTTACCGGATCAGGGCGTTATAGCAGTCTGCAAAGGCGTGCAGAAAGCCGGTCGCTTCCTCCTCTGTGGTAAGATGACTCAGGCTGATGCGCCAAGAGGAAAGGGCATTGCGCCGGTTCTGACTGACCGCCAGCACTGCGCGGGAGGGCAGTCCATCGGACGAACATGCAGATTTGACCGAGACACATACCCCGCGTGCGTCCAGCTCCCGCTGGAACACGGTACCCTTTACGCCCTGCACGCTCAGGTTCAGGATATGCGGCACAGCGTTTGCCGGGCTGTTGATGCGCACTTTTGGATAGCGGGAAAGCTCTGCACGCAGCCGGTCGTTCAGGCTGCGGACAGTTGCGGCGCGGGCTGGCAGCTCCGCAGTAGCCTTTTCCAAAGCCAGCGCCAGCGAGCAGGCAAGGGCCACGGTAGGCGTGCCGCTGCGGTAGGGGGTAGTACTCTCTCCGCCGTGGATGAGGGGCGGCAATGCCAGCCCCAGCCGCTTTACCAGCACCCCGATGCCGTTGAGCCCGTAAAACTTATGGGCTGTCAGGCTCATGGTGTCCATGCCCTCAAACTGTACGGGAATCTTTCCCACAGCCTGCGTGGCGTCCACATGGAAATGGCAGTTGGGATATGCCTTTAAAAGCTCTGCAATCTCTGCAATGGGCTGCACTACGCCCAACTCGCTGTCCACAGCGGTCGCAGCAACCAGCACAGTGTCCGGGCGCAGCCGCTTTTTCAGGTCTGCAAGGTCCACTGTGCCGTCCGACAGGATGTCCAGCAGTTCCACTTCGTATCCCTGCTTTTGGAGCGCCTCCAGACTGCCGCTGACGGACGAATGCTCCAGCGGGGTAGAGAGGATATGCCTGCCCGCTGTACCTCCCAGCGCTGCCAGCCCCTTCACGGCAAGGTTGTTGGCCTCACTTGCACCGGAGGTATAGATGATGCCCGCAGGCGGTGCGCCCAGACAGCGGGCAATGCTGCGGGTCGCCTCGTTTATAGCAGCCTTTGCGGCAGCACCGGCCTGATGGTGGGCATTAGCATTGCCCGGGTAGCGCCGCTCAGCTTCGCAGAAGCATTGCAGCACCTCCTCGTCCACAGGGGTGTTGGCAGAGTAATCCAGATAGAGCATAAAGCCTCCTGTAATATCAACACATTATAACGGTAGGAAATAAGAACAGGCTCTATTATAGGGCATTCCGCCCCAAAGCGCAACCCCCGCAGCCTAACAGGCAAGAAAAAGCTTTCAACACCTTGCTGGAAAGCCCAAAATCTGCTATACTTATCAAAAAGGCTGCGGCGTTGCTGCTGCCTTGCCGGAGCGGTTCCGGTTGTTGGAAAGAACACAAAAAGAAGGGGAGGAGCACAATGTTCAAGCGCGAGCGACTGCATAGCTGCTTCTTTCCCATTTTTGTGTGGAGGTCTTGTTCCTGAAATTCAGAGGCACTGCTGTTTCAACGGCAATGCCTCTTTTTTTGGGAATAACAGTACAGGAGGTTTTCTATGAGCGAAAAGATCGATTACTCCAAGGGCGTATATGACGCCAAAAAGCTGGGCACCGGCAGAATGTTCATTCTGGGTGTGCAGCATATGTTTGCCATGTTCGGTGCAACGGTTCTGGTGCCGCTGCTCACCGGCCTGAGCGTTTCCACCACTCTGCTCTGTGCCGGTCTGGGCACCCTGCTGTTCCACCTCATCACCAAAAAGAAGGTCCCGGCATTCCTCGGCTCCTCCTTTGCGTATCTGGGCGGCTTCTCCATCGTGGCTCCCATGCTGGCTGATGCCGATGGCAACCTGACCGTTGCCAACACCAAGATGCTGCCCTATGCCTGCGCTGCCATTGCATTCTCGGGTCTGGTCTATCTGGTGGCCAGCCTGCTGATCTCCACCTTTGGCATCCGCCGCATCATGAAATTCTTCCCGCCGGTGGTCACCGGTCCCATCATTATCTCCATCGGTCTGATCCTTGCTCCCTCTGCTATCACCAACTGCCAGTCCAACTGGCTGCTGGCCTTTGTGGCACTGGGCACTGTCATCGTGTGCAACATTTGGGGCAAGGGTATGGTCAAGATCCTGCCCATCCTCATCGGCGTGCTGGTCTCCTACGCAGTGGCACTGGTCACCGGTGCAGTGGACTTCCAGAAGATCTCCGAGGCCGCCTGGCTGGGCATCCCCCTGCACAAGGAGGCTATGGGTCTGTTCGCCATTGACGGCAGCCCGGAGTTCATCAGTGCGCTGTTCACCATTATCCCCATCGCACTGGCTACCATGATGGAGCACGTCGGCGATATTGCCGCCATCAGCGCCACTGTCGGCCACAACTATATCAATGACCCCGGCCTGAACCGCACCCTGATGGGCGATGGTCTGGCTACCACCATGGCCGGTCTGCTGGGCGGCCCCGCCAACACCACCTACGGCGAGAACACCGGCGTGCTGGCACTGAGCAAGATCTACGACCCGTTGGTCATCCGCATTGCCGCTGTGCTGGCTATCATCCTGAGCTTCAGCCCCAAGTTCGAGGCTGTCATCAACACCATTCCCACCGGCATCATTGGCGGTATCAGCTTTGTGCTGTACGGCATGATCTCTGCCATCGGTGTGCGCAATGTGGTGGAGAACCGCGTGGACTTCACCAACAGCCGCAACCTGATCGTTGCCGCCGTCATTCTGGTTTGCGCACTGGGCTTCAACTCTGTGGGCGGCGTTGGCTTTACCGTTGGCAGCGTCACCATCAATCTGTCCGGTCTGGCTGTTGCTGCGATTGCAGGTATCCTGCTCAACGCCATCCTGCCCGGCAACGACTACGAGTTTGATGCTACTGCCGGTTCCGATGCTGCTACCAGCGGCAACCTGCAGGTCTGATCCTCAGTAATGCGTCCAGTTTTCCATAAGGGAATTTGGGCATTCTGCCAGATTTTGATAAATAGGAATGATTCTTAAAAATATACTTGACTAACTAGGAATTATTCGCTATAATAGAGCCATGGAAAGGGAAGTGCACAAAGCACAAAGCATCTTTCCATGGCTCTTTCTATACCCGGCAGCGCAGCTGCCCCGCATAGAAGCAACAGGCGGGTGGTTTCCGTCCTGTATCGTTTTTAACAGATCGAATGGAGGTAAATTCTTATGAAGAAATACGTTTGCACCGTTTGTGGTTATATCGCTGAGGGTGAGATCCCCGCTCAGTGCCCCGTTTGCAAGGCCCCTGCTTCCGCTTTTGTGGAGAAGACCGGCAACACCTACGTCACCGAGCACGTTGTTGGCATCGGCAAGGCAGAGGGCGTGCCGCAGGAGATCGTTGATGGTCTGCGCGCAAACTTCGAGGGCGAGTGCAGCGAGGTCGGTATGTATCTGGCTATGGCTCGTGTGGCAGAGCGTGAGGGCTACCCCGAGATCGCTGAGGCCTACAAGCGTTATGCTTACGAAGAGGCTGACCACGCATCCCGCTTTGCAGAGCTGCTGGGCGAGGTCGTGACCGACAGCACCAAGAAGAACCTGATGATGCGTGCCGAGGCCGAGTGCGGTGCCTGCGCTGGCAAGATGGATCTGGCCAAGAAGGCTAAGGCGCTGAATCTGGACGCCATCCACGACACCGTCCACGAGATGGCAAAGGATGAGGCCCGTCATGGCCGCGGCTTCGAGGGCCTGCTGAAGCGCTACTTCAACACCGAAGTCTGATAAGGGTTCCCCGGTTATCTATTCTGCCCGCTGCAAGGACATTCTGCCCTGCAGCGGGCTTTTTGCGTTCTAATTATGGCAACGGCTTTTTGGAAAAATAGAGCACCGGAGCGTCCGCAGGCGCTCCGGTGCTCTAAAATAAAAAGAATCTTTCCTCTGAAGATGCGCAAAGCGAACGCGGCGCGTATTCAAAATCGTCCCGCCACAAAAAAGGCAGCTGCGCAGATTTTCGCGCAGCTGCCTCTTTGCATTTTGTGGTGGCTGATACCCTTACTGGATGCCGGTGACAGGGTAGTCCTGTGCCTCCACGGCCTTCTTCAGCACTTCATCATCCACTTCTGCGTTCAGCGTAACGATGGCAGTACCGGCTTCGTGGCTGACAACAGCCTCGTCCACCTGCGGCAGAGCTTCCAGTGCCTTCTTGACGCGGGCTTCACAGTGGGGGCACATCATGCCTTCTACGGTCAGGGTCTTTTTCATAACGATCTTCTCCTTGTAAGTTGTATCTTCTCCCGCTGCGGGCTGCACAAGGGCAGCGGGCAGGGCAGGGACGTGTTTGGGCGGGTGGTCACGCTTTGCGCTGTGCAGGTCGAACAGGTTCAGCCGCAAGGCGTTGCTCACCACGCAGAAGCTGGAAAGGCTCATGGCAGCTGCGCCGAACATGGGGTTCAGCGTCAGTCCCAATGGAATGAACACACCGGCTGCCAGCGGGATGCCGATGATATTGTAGATGAACGCCCAGAACAGGTTTTCGTGGATGTTGCGCAGGGAAGCGCGGCTCAGCCGGATGGCGGCAGGCACGTCCGAAAGCTTGGAGTTCATCAGTACTACGTCTGCGGCGTCAATGGCTACGTCTGTGCCTGCGCCGATGGCAATGCCGGTGTCAGCGCGGGTCAGGGCAGGGGCGTCGTTGATGCCGTCGCCCACCATGGCAACCTTGCCGTACTTCTGCAGCTGCCGGATAACGGCCTCCTTGCCCTCGGGCAGCACTCCGGCGATCACCTCGTCCACCCCGGCCTGTCGACCGATGGCCTCGGCGGTGCGCTGATTATCGCCGGTCAGCATCACGACCCGGATACCCATATTTCGCAGCTCCCGGATGGCCTGCGGGCTGTCCTCCTTGATGGTATCAGCTACCGCGATAACGCCCAGCAGACGACCTGCGCCGCCAAAGAAGAGGGGAGTCTTACCCTGCGCAGCCAGTGCGGCAGCCTGCGTTTGCAGCGCAGCAGGGATAGCGACCTTTGTGCTAATAAATGCAGCGCTGCCGCCAAAGATCTCCTTGCCCTCCAGCTTGGCGGTAAGGCCGTTGCCCGGCAGGGCGGTAAAATCGGTAACAGAGGGCAGCTCCAGCTGCGTTTCCTCCGCATAGGCCAGCACTGCCCGCGCCAGCGGGTGCTCGCTGCGGCCCTCCAGCGCAGCTGCCAGCGTGAGCAGTTCGGTCTCGGTCACGCCTTCAGCGGGCAGAAGGTCGGTGACGGTAGGCTCGCCGCAGGTGATGGTGCCGGTCTTGTCCAGCGCTACGATGCGGGTGCGCCCGGCTTCTTCCAACGCCGCTGCGGTCTTGAACAGGATGCCGTTCTTCGCACCAAGGCCGTTGCCCACCATAATAGCTACCGGCGTTGCCAGACCCAGCGCACAGGGGCAGCTGATGACCAGCACCGAGATGCCCCGCGCCAGCGCGTAGCCTACATCCCGCCCCAGCAGCAGCCAGACAAGGGTGGTGACCACTGCAATGCTGATGACCGCAGGCACAAAAAAGCCGGATACGGTATCTGCGATCTTTGCAATGGGTGCTTTTGTGGCAGCGGCATCGCTGACCATGCGGATGATCTGCGCCAGCGTGGTGTCCTCGCCCACGCGGGTGGCGCGGCACTGCAGATAGCCGGACTGGTTGGTGGTGGCGGCGCTTACTTTATCACCCACGGCCTTGTCCACCGGGATGCTTTCGCCGGTCAGGGCACTCTCGTTCACGGCACTGCTGCCCTCCAGAACAATGCCGTCCACCGGGATGTTCTCGCCCGGGCGCACCACAAAGATATCCTCTTTCTGCACCTGTTCAATGGGCACGGTCACCTCGGCACCATCCCGCAGCAGGGTGGCGGTTTTGGGGGCAAGCTTCATCAGGCTCTTGAGTGCATCGGTGGTCTTGCCCTTGGAGCGTGCCTCCAGCATTTTGCCCACCGTGATGAGGGTCAAAATCATGGCGGCAGACTCAAAATAGAACTCCATCATGTAGTGCATGACAAGTTCTTCATTGCCGTGCAGCTGCGCATCGGTCATGGCAAACAGGGCGTAGGTGCTCCACACAAAGCTTGCCATCGAGCCCATAGCCACCAGCGTATCCATGTTGGGGGAGCGGTGCACCAGCCCTTTGAAGCCATTGATGAAAAATTTCTGGTTGATCACCATCACGATGCCCGCCAGCAGCAGCTGTACCAGCCCCATGGCAATGTGGTTGCCGTCGAACCAGCGGGGCAGCGGCCAACCCCACATCATGTGCCCCATGGAAAAGTACATCAGCACCAGCAAAAAGCCCAGCGAGGCTATGAGCCGCCGTTTCAGCTTGGGCGTTTCGTGGTCTGCTAGAGCATCCAGCTCTGCACTGGTGCTGGCCGCTGCGGCGGCTTTTTTGGGGCTTGCGCCGTAACCGGCCTGCTCCACAGCACGGATAATGGCGGCATCCTCTGATGTGCCCTCCACGCCCATGGAGTTTGTCAGCAGGCTTACCGAACAGCCGGTAACGCCCGGCACGCTCTTTACGGCCTTTTCTACCCGGGCAGAGCAGGCCGCGCAGCTCATGCCGGTAACGTTGAATTGTTCCATTGCTTTTTCTCCTTGTGATCAGTCTGCCCGGCGGGCAGTCATTTCATCAGCTTGGGCAGCAGCCGGAGCAGCTCTTCCAGCTTTTCATTACTGCCGGCACGCAGGTCGTCCGCCACACAGCTGCCGATATGCTGCGCCAGCAATTCCCGGGAAAAGCTGTTCAGCGCCGCGTTTGCTGCGGCCACCTGAACCAGAATATCCACGCAGTAGGCATCCTTTTCCAGCATCCCGCGGATGCCGCGTACCTGCCCTTCAATGCGGTTCAGCCGGTTGAGCAGAGCTTTGTGTTCCTCCGGGCTGCGCTCTTTGTGACGGCAGCAGCAGGGGACAGCGGTATCTGACGCAGTGTCTGCTTCCGGTGCATCATCGCAGCAGCAACAGGGCTTTTTGGTCTCTTCCATCTCGGAATCGCTCCTTTCATAAACCCCCATGGGGTATATTTCCTTACAACAGCAGTATAGCACATAATATCCGACAATTCAAGTAGGAAATGAAATATAAATAGTGCTGCAAACAAAAAATGGCTCAGAAACGCCGCAGGCGTTTCTGAACCATAAATTAAAAGATAAAACTCCGCTGAACATGGCCAGAGCGCAAGCGGAGGCCATTCAAAACCGCTGCATATAAGAAAACGAGGGAAGCCCCGCAGGCTTTCCCTCGTTGTAAGCTCTTACTTTACTTCCAGAATGCGCGGTGCAAACAGGCTCCACATCTTGCCCCACCAGTACCAGTCGTGGGAGACGTCACCGCCCCAGATCTCCAGATGTGCGGGCATACCCTGATCCTTCAGCAGATCAGCCAATGCCTGTGTGTCATCCAGTGCATCGCCCTCGTAGGCACCCTGACCGGCGCAGAGAATCAGGGTGTTCTCTTCTGCCTTGGTCAGCGCCAGTTTGTTGGCAATACCGTTCTCCTGCAGATAGGCAAGGGGAGAGCAGCGCAGCACCATGTCGTCGCTGTCGGTGCCCCAGAAGCGGGTCAGGTCGTAGATACCGCCCATACCCACAGCACCTGCAAACAGGGTGGGACGGCGCAGACGGCAGTGGACAGCGTGATAAGCACCCAGATCCACACCGGCAGTCCAGATCCGGGTGCCCTTTTTGGCGTTGTTCAGGGTCAGAATGCGGGGAGCCAGCTCAGCGGTCAGGTAGACGAAATACTTCTCCTGCAGCTCGGCGCGGCGGCGCTGGGGCAGATCACCGTTCAACAGGCCCTCGCCGTCCACGGCATCTGCGCAGAACAGCTGCACCTTGCCCTCGTTCAGCAGCTGGGCAATGGCATCGGGCATTCCGTTGTTCTCCCAGTCATAAAAACGGCCGCCGCGGGCGGGCAGTGCCAGCACCGGCACACCGGCATGGCCGTACACCTTAAACTCCATCTCACGGCCAAGAACCGTGCTCCATTCTTTGTAATAGGTACCCTGGATCATAAATCAAGCACTCCTTATTTTATCATTCACCGGCCCGGGCACAGTCGCTGCGCACCGGTGCCGGATTTGGAAGCTATAATCAGACAAACTGGTTGCGCTGCGGGTCGTAATCATAGCCCGCAGCGTGCAGCTTTGCGCACAGACCGGCCTTGTCGGCCTCCAGATCTTCGCACAGTGCATCGAGATCTTTATACTGATCCCGCAGTTTCAGGTTCACCACGCTCAGCAGCATGATGGGATCAACAGGCAAAGACATTTTATTCCTCTCCTTGCGGCAAATAAAAAAGCCGGTCACTCGACAAAGTGACCGGCCACATACACCAAATTAGACAGCGCGGGTAACTTTGCCAGCGCGCAGGCAACGGGAGCATGCGTAGACATACTTGGGAGAGCCCTCCACGACCGCCTTGACACGACGGACATTCGGCTTCCAGGTACGGTTGGAACGGCGATGAGAGTGAGAGACCTTGATACCAAAGGTAACACCCTTGCCGCAGCATTCACACTTAGCCATGGTAATTGCACCTCCTACAGTGAAGTATGGAATCAAAATAATCAGCTTGACTATTTTACCAGAGTTACAAAGAAAAAGCAAGTCTTTTTTAAAATTTCTTGCAGCTTTTTGCATTCCCGGTGCTGTGGGGCTTGTGCGGGGCACAAAAAAATAGTATTATAAAGGAAGAAATTCGTTTTGACAGGAGATTTACATGACCGCACAGGCAACCTATTATATCATCCGCGCACTGGTGGCGCTGGTAGCCATCCCGTTCCACGAGGCCGGCCATGCACTGGCAGCATGGCTGCTGGGCGATGCCACCGCCAAACGCGAGGGGCGTCTTTCGCTGAACCCCTTTGCACACTTTGACCTGCTGGGCACTCTGTGCATGGTGTTTGCAGGCGTGGGCTGGGCAAAGCCTGTGTCCACCAACCCCCGCAACTTCAAAAACCCCAAGTGGGGCATGGCGCTTACGGCACTGGCAGGCCCTGTGGCAAACCTTGTGCTGGCCTACCTTGGCATGGTGGCATGGAAGGTAATGTACTACTGGGCGCCGGTCAATAACGCTACCATTTACATTGCCATGTTCCTGCGCTATCTGGTGCTGATGAACGTCAGCCTTGCGGTGTTCAACCTGATCCCGGTGCCGCCGCTGGACGGCAGCCGCATTCTGCTGGTGGTGCTGCCGCAGCGCATCTACTTTGGCCTGATGCGGTACGAAAAATATATTATGATCGTCATGCTGGCAGCGGTGTGGGGCGGCTTTCTGGATACGCCGCTCTACTACCTGAACAACGTAGTGTGGTCGCTTTTGGGTGCAGGCACCGGCTATATCGATAAGATCGCCTACACCGTTTATGCCAGCAGCCTTGGGGCGGTGATCTGAGTGGCAGAGGAATTGACCTTCCATCTGGAAGATTTTGATGGCCCGCTGGAATTATTGCTGGCGCTGGTGACCAAACATAAAATGGACTTGCATAATATCCCCATTTTGCAGCTCATCGACCAGTACACCCGCACCGTGGAGCAGGCCGACCCAGACCCCGAGACCGCCAGCGCCTTCATTGAGATGGCGGCGCATCTGGTGGAGATGAAAAGCTTTCTGTTGCTGCCCCGCAGCGAAGAGGGTGAGCGCATGAAGCAGGAACTTACCGGCCAGCTGATCGAGTACGACCAGTGCCGCCGCATGGCAGAGCTGCTGCGCACAAAAGGGGAAGCTGCCCCGGTATTTGTGCGCTGCCCCATGGAGATGGAGTGGGATAACACCTACGCGCTGCACCATGCCCCGCAGATCTTGGCGGATTACTGGCAGGCACTGGCAGGCCGCACCAGGATCCGCCGCGTGCCCACCCAGCAGCAGTTTGAACCGCTGGTCACCGCGCCTATGGTATCGGTCACCAGCCGGGTGGTGTATATCCTACGCCGGATGCTGGGCGGCACCGTGGCAAAGATGGAGCAGCTGTTTTCCCGCAGCCAGAGCCGCAGCACCAACGTAGCTACCTTTCTGGCGCTGCTGGAACTGGTGCGCGGCGGACGCATCGCGCTGGACGACCGGGGAACGCTGACCATGCGCCGTACCCGCCCGGAACGCAATAAGGAGAACCCATGAACCAGAAACAAACCCTTGCCGCCGTGGAGGCTATGCTTTTTGCCTGCGGCGACCCCATAGGTGCCGATAAACTGGCACAGGCAGTGCAGCTGCCCCAGTCCAGCGTGGATGCCGCACTGGAGACCCTGCACACCCGCTATCAGCGGGAGGACAGCGGCCTGTGCCTGCTGCATCTGAATACCCGGTGGCAGCTGGCCACCAAGACTCAGTGGGCAGACTGTGTGCGCCGCGTGCTGGACAGCCGCCGCGCTGTGCCGCTTGGCCCTGCGGCCATGGAGACCCTGACCGTCATCGCCTATAATCAGCCGGTGTCCCGCGCCTTTATTGAGCAGGTGCGCGGCGTGGACTCCTCGTCCAGCGTGTCCGGCCTGCTGGAAAAAGGCCTGATAGAAGAAGCCGGACGTCTGGATCTGCCGGGCCGTCCGGTCAGCTTCCGCACTACCGATACCTTTTTGCGTGTGTTCGGTCTGTCCATTCTGGCAGACCTGCCGCCGGTGCATAGCGACGCACCGGCAGATGATCCGACCGAAAGTGAGGGCTGATCCATGGTCATGGTTCTTTCCGCAGTGGGCGCTTGTCTACTGTTCGTCCTCAAGGCGGTGGGCATCCTGCTGCTGATTTTGTTGGTGCTTGCAGCGCTGTTGCTGCTGTGCCCCTTCTGCGCGGATGTTTGCTGGGAAAATGATACCCTTACCGTAAAAGCCGGGGCACTGGGCATCACTTTTCCGGTGTTCCAATACCCAAAGCCGGAACCTCCCGCCCAGCCGGAGGAGCCCAAGGGCTTTGCCGGCAGGCTGAAAGCAAAATTCCGCGCATGGCGCGCCAAACGCAAGCGCCAAAAAGCTGAAAAAAAGGCTGCGCAGCCCGCAAAGCCTAAAGCCGAAAAGCCGCCCCGCCAAAAGGCAAAGCTCACGCTGGATGTGATCTGTACCATGCTGCGGGGCGTGGGTGCGCTGCTGCGGGCAGTGTTTGGCGCCATCCGCTTTACAAAGATCTCGGTCTGCCTTGGTGTGCGCGGCGACGACCCCGCCGCAGCTGCCCGCAGCTACGGCAAGCTGCAAGTGTGGCTGTACCCGACCCTTGGCGTGCTGGACCATTTCTTCTTTCTGGAATTTGACCAGCTGCGCGTTCTGCCGGACTTCGGCAGCGCCCAGCCTACTGTGCAGGACAAGGTATCCTTCCGGGTCAGCGCACAGGCACTGTTCATCGTGATTGCCGCTGTGCGGGTGCTGTACGAGTTCTGGCGCAAAAAAGTATTGGACATTTTTATTTGAAGATGATACACTAAATCTATATCAGAATGCTTTCCGGCGGCCTGCTGCCTGCACGGATGAATAAAGGAGAGTTGTTTTATGGCAGAGCATCCTATTCAGGGCCTGATGAACGTTACGATGGAGAAAATTCACCAGATGGTGGACTCCAACACCATCATCGGTAAGCCCATCACCACCGAGGACGGCATCACCATCCTGCCGGTGTCCAAGGTGAGTTTTGGTTTCGCCTCTGGCGGTACCGATTTTAACGGCAAGAACGCTGCCAATAAGGATATGTTTGGCGGCGGCTCCGGTGCCGGTGTCAACATTCAGCCGGTGGCATTTCTGGTCATCAAGGATGGCTGCGTGCGCACCATCCAGCTGTCGGATAGCTCCAACAGCATCGACCGTGCCCTGACCATGCTGCCTGAGCTGGTGGAAAAGCTCACCACACTGGTTAAAAAGGACGGCAAGACCCCCGCAGAGGAGCCCAAGGCAGAGTAACCTTTTATACAAATCAAGCCGCAGCCGCAGACCTTTTGGTCTGCGGTTTATATAGCCGCGCACCGAGCCCTGCAAAAGCAGGGGAGCGGTGCGCGTTTTGAGCGCCGTGAGGCGCACAAGGAGTAATATTATGGCAGAAGAACGTATTCAGAAGATCATGGCCGAGCAGGGTCTGTGCTCCCGCCGCGCCGCCGAGCAGATCATTGCCGAGGGCCGCGTCAAGGTGAACGGCCACCCGGTCAAGGTGGGCGACAAGATGGACCCCAACCGTGATGTGCTCCATGTGGATGACGAGCGCATCTACATCCAGAAGAACCAGCAGCTGTATTATCTGGCGCTGTACAAGCCCCGTGGCTATGTGACTACCGCCAGCGACGAACTTGGCCGCAAGACCGTGATGGACCTGGTCAGCGACATCCCTGCCCGCCTGTACCCGGTGGGCCGCTTGGATAAGGACAGCGAGGGTCTGCTGCTGATGACCAACGATGGTGCCTTTGCACAGGCTGTCACCCATCCGTCCGGCGGCATCTCCAAGCTGTACCGCGTTACCGTGCAGCCCCGCGCCGACGAGGCCACCATCCTCAAGCTGAGCAGCGGCGTCGTGCTGGACGACGGCACCAAGACCATGCCCTGCGCCATCAACGTGGTCACCGATGAGCCCGGTCGCACCGTGATGGAGATGACTCTGAAAGAGGGCAAAAACCGTGAAATTCGCCGGATGTGCGAGAGTGTGGGTCTTGAGGTGGTGCGCCTGAAGCGCAACGCCGAAGGTGTGGTCAAGCTGGGTATGCTCAAGCCCGGCACCTACCGCGAGCTCACCAAGGCCGAGGTGAACGGTCTGCGCGCCGCAGCCGTCAAGGGACGTGCACAGACCCGCTCTGCTGCGCAGCAGTCCAAGGCTGCCGAGCGCCGTCCCCGCGGCCCTGTGGGCAAAAACGCACCCCGTAAGCAGAAGTAAGAGCAGCATCCTTATGGGCTGAAATGATTTAAAAAGCTTTTCGTTGCGCTATGACCATATTCAGCGGGATGATATTTTGTAATTTGGGATTCCGAAACCTCTGCGGGCGTTTCGGAATCCCTTTTTTGAGGATGAAGAATTGTCAGCTTTTCATCTGAAAAATGAATAAAATTGAATTTGCGGATAAAGCATGTAAAAAGAACTGCAAAACGATAGAAATCGCATAAAACAATGCGGGCGTCATAATTGTTTCTGCCAGAGACACAGCTCTTGCTTTCGACAACAAAAGTTCATTGCAGTAAAACGGCGCTGGTCATCGACAGGATTTGTGCTATAATACAAAAGCAACGCTTTGCTAGGGATTCCAAGCTGGGCGGGCAAACTGGAAAAGGAGCAATCAAATCATGGAACGAGAAACTCTGAAATCCCGTCTTGGCTTTATTCTGCTTTCCGCAGGCTGTGCCATCGGCATCGGCAACGTGTGGAAGTTCCCGTATATTGCCGGGCAGGGCGGCGGCGGTGCTTTTGTGCTGTTCTACCTGATCTTTCTGGTCATTCTGGGTCTGCCTATCATGACCATGGAGTTTGCCGTGGGACGCGCCTCCCGCAAAAGCCCGGTGCGGGCGTATCAGGCGCTGGAAAAGCCGGGGCAGAAGTGGCATATTCACGGCTATTTTACCCTCATCGGCTGCTACCTGCTGATGATGTTCTACACCACCGTGGCGGGCTGGATGTTGCACTATTTCTACATGACCGCCGTCGGCAAACTGGCGGGGCTCAACGCCGAGCAGGTGGCCGGTAAGTTTACCGAAATGCTGGCCAGCCCCGCTACTATGACCTTCTGGATGGTATTTGTGGTGGTAGTAAGCATTCTGGTGTGCGCCAAGGGTCTGCAAAGCGGTCTGGAGCGCGTGACTAAGGGTATGATGATTGCCCTGCTCCTTATTATGGTGGTGCTGGCTGTCAACAGCCTGTTCATGCCCGGGGCAAAGGAGGGTCTTTCCTTCTTCCTTGTGCCGGATTTTGCCCGGATGCAGGAGGTGGGCGTGGTCAACACGCTGGTCTCCGCTATGAATCAGGCCTTCTTCACCCTGAGCCTTGGCATCGGTGCTATGTCTATTTTTGGCAGCTATATCGGCAAGGAGCACTCCCTGCTGGGCGAGTCTGTCCGCATCGTGGTGCTGGATACCTTCGTAGCCATCACCGCCGGTTTGATCATCTTCCCGGCCTGCTTTACCTACCATGTGGACCAGACCAGCGGCCCCAGCCTCATCTTTATCACCCTGCCCAACATCTTTGCCAATATGTCCATGGGGCGGCTGTGGGGCAGCCTGTTCTTTTTGTTCATGGCCTTTGCAGCCATGTCCACCGTGCTGGCAGTGTTCGAGAATATCATCTGCTGCGGCATGGAACTGACTGGCTGCAGCCGTAAAAAGTCCAGTCTGGTGAACCTTGTGCTCATCATCCTTCTGTCCATGCCCTGTGTGCTGGGCTATAATCTGTGGGCATGGGATGGCTTTGCAGTATTTGGCGGCGCTGTGCTGGATGTAGAGGATTTTCTGGTCAGCAACCTGTTCCTGCCGCTGGGCAGCCTGGTGTATCTGCTGTTCTGCGTTACCCGCTACGGCTGGGGCTGGCAGAACTACAAAAAAGAGGTCAACACCGGCGAGGGGCTCAAAGTGCAGGACTGGATGCGCGGCTACCTGACCTATGTGCTGCCGCTCATCGTGGTGTTCATCTTTGCATTTGGTCTCTACGACAAATTCCTTGCATAAAATATCCCGGAGTCTGCTCCGTCTTTGATTGACGAACAGGCAGGACAAGTGTAATATAAAAGCATATAGGGTGCTTCTCCCGGCGGGGAACATCGCTATATGCTTTTTGTATTCAAAAGGAGGAAACACCCCATGCACATTCTGGTCTGCGACGATGATGCGGCCTTCGCTGCGCGGATGGACGAGTATATCTCGGAATGGTTCCGCGCTCGGGAGATTCAGGTGCAGAGCACCGTCTGCACCAGCGGCGAGCAGCTGCTGGCTACCCCGGAACTGGACCGCTACCAGCTGGCGTTTCTGGATGTAGACCTAAAAACCACCGATGGCATTGCACTGGGGCGCAGGCTGCGGCAGATCGCCCCGGATATCGTGCTGGTGTACATTTCGGCTTATCTGGAATTTGCCCCGCAGGGCTACACGGTCAACGCTTACCGCTACCTACTCAAGCGGGATATTGCCGCCCAGCTGCCTAGCTGTCTGGAGGATATCTTCTCCGGCATGACCGACCCTAAAAAGACGCTGGAGGTGCACCACAACCGCACCACCAGTGAGATCCCGCTGGATCAGATCTATTATCTGGAAAGCAATCTGCGGCAGATCAACGTCTACGGCGATATCCCGCACCAGCCCATCTGCACCTTTTACGGCAAGATCGCTGATCTGCCCGCCATGCTGTACGAAAACGGTTTTTTGCAGGTAGGGCGCAGCGATGTGGTCAATCTGCAATATGTGCGCTCCATCCGCAACTATAAGGTGGAGCTGCGCAGCGGGGTAGAACTGAGCGTCAGCCGACAGTACTATCCAGCCATCCGCAGCGCATGGCTGGAATGGAAGGGGCAGTTCGGCGATGAATGAAGAATTCTGGCACTGGTATGTGTACGGTCACTGTGTCTGCCTGACCCAATGGCTCGGCTTTATCATGGTTGAATATGCTTACCTTGGCAAGGGTAGGGTAAAGCACCCGCTGGTGTGGTCCTGCGTTATAACCGTGCTCACAATGATCCTCTCGGTCGTGAGCAACTTTGGCTTTTTTACGCCGATGGCAGTGGCATTCACGTTTCTTTTTCTGTTCATCACCGTCATGCTGTTTGGCGGCACACCATGGCAGAAGCTTACCACCTGCCTGATCAACGGTACCATGTGCTTGCTGGCGGAAAACAGTGTGCGGTATGTCACATCGTGGATGCTGAAGTGTGAGCTGCAGCAGATCCTACAGCGTGCGGACTGTCTGGTCATCATGTCATTTACGAATCTGGTGGTCGGCGCGGGCGTGTCTTTCTTTGTAGGCAAGTGGCGCAGATACAATGCGCTGGAGCCCTTGCAGGCGCTTACTATGAGCTTTTTTCCGGGCGTTGTCGTGGTGCTGAACATTCTGCTCATGCTCACGGACAACAACAAAAGGGCCACCATAGCCACAATGGGGATGACAGTGGGGCTTACGGTGGCTGTCATGGTGCATCTGTATATCGTGGCTATGTTCAACGATCAGGTCATGCAGCGGCGCAGCCTGCATTTTCAGGCCGAGCTGGAGCAGCAGCGTGCTTCGGCCTTGCTGGATTCCTACACCGCCCAGCGCCGCCTGACCCACGAATTCACCAACCATATCGGTGCGTTGCGTGCCTTGCTGGCACAGGGAGATGTGGCCGGTGCGCAGGACTATATTGCCGGTGTGGATAAGGCCGTGGCGGCCAGCACTACCATTATGGATACCCACAATCCGCTGCTGGACTCCATCCTGACCCGCAAGTACGAAGAAGCCGCCCGGCAGGGCGTAAGCGTGTATTTTGACCTTTGCGACCTGCGGGATTTCCCCCTGAGCGGGGTGGATATGGTCACTGTACTGGCAAATCTGCTGGATAACGCCATCTGTGCCGCAGCGCAGGCATACCCACCGGAGGTGTATGTGCGGGTGCGAAAAACGGAGGAGGAATACCTTCTCTCGGTGCGCAATCGGGTGCAGCGGGATGTGGAGCTGCCGCCGGATGGGCAGCTGCCCCGCACTACCCGCAAAGAGCCCGGCCACGGCATGGGACTTTCCAACGTGCGGGACGTTCTGCTGCGCCACGGTGCGGAGTATACCCTGAGCTGCCGGGACAATTGGTTCCGCTTTACCTGTGCGGTGCCCACCGACAATTCATGACATCTGCACCGTCAGAATATGACAATTTTTGTGCAACAGAAGCGTAACTCTGCTATACTGTGGTCAGTAAAGGAAGCCTTCCGTGCGGACATGGTCACGTTGCGGTGGGAGGGTTACACCCTTCTTTTTAAAAGCTTTGTTGCTGGATGGAAAAACAGCCTGCGGTGCGTGTAAGCAGGCTGCCTACCTTTGCTTTTTTGGGCTGTGCAGGAATGCACAGTACCTTGCTGACGGGACTTTCTGCGGCGGGCCTTTTGGGGGTTGCATTCGATAAAGTTTCTCGATGCGTCGCAATTCCGGTTTTGTTTGCTGTATGGGAATGGCGTAGGAAAGCCGGAATATCGTGCGCTGCAAAGAGCCCCGTCAGTTTTCTTTTGCTCAAAAAAGGACTGCTCTACATGGGTTTTGCCCAGTATAGCAGTCCTTTTTATCTATTAAATCATCGTATCTGCCAGTCAGCAGAAAGCTGACCCGCCGCGCGACTGTTTCGGTAGAAAACCAGCGCGGCAGCTGCTGTTTCCCTCTGCGTCCCTCCCGTGAAAAAGCAGCTCAGCCAAGCCCGCAGGCTTGGCTGAGCTGCAAAACTAAAATACAATTCCTTAAACTATGCGCAGAGCGAAGCGGAGCGCATTTAAAATCGTAAAAAGCGCAGTTACTCCGGCTTTACCTGCAGCTCCTGCTCGCAGTAGATGCAGCGGTACTTGCCGTTGGAGCTCAGCTCAAAGATCTGGTCGCACTCCTCTTCAATGCTGGAGATGCAGCGGGGATTCTTGCACCGCACAATGTTCACCAGACGCTTGGGGGGCTTGGGCTGCTCCTTGCGGACAGCCTTGCCGTTTTCAATAATGGTCACGCTGATGTTCGGGTCCAGGTAAGCCAGCACATCCAGGTTCAGCCAGGAGGCGTCGCCCTCTACCTTGATGATGTCCTTACGGCCGCTGGCCGTCTTTTTGCTGCGTGCATTCTGGATCAGCGCCACGCTGGCAGTGCGGTTGCCCGCAATGCCCAGCAGATCCATCAGACCAACGGCAGTACCTGCCTTGATGTGGTCAATCACAATACCATTCTGGATCTCGTCAATATTCAGCATATCAGTTTTCCTCCTTCGGTGCTTTGGGGTCTGCAAGCCCCAGCAGAGTTATAATCAGTGCCATGCGGACGTAAACGCCGTTCTGCACCTGTTCAAAATAAGCGGCGCGGGGGTCATCGTCCACATCCAGTGCAATCTCGTTCACGCGGGGCAGGGGATGCAGCACTGCCATGGTGGGCTTGGCCTGTGCCATCTTTTCGCGGGTCAGCACATAGCTGTTCTTCAGGCGGATGTAGTCCTCCTCGTTGAAGAAGCGCTCCTTCTGCACGCGGGTCATATACAGGATATCCAGCTCCGGCATGGATTCCTCCAGACTGCGGGTCTCCTTGTAGGGGATGCCGTTGGCTTCCAGCACATCGTTGATGATATAATCCGGCACCCGCAGCTCCTCCGGACTGATCAGCACAAAGCGCACATTCTTGCAGCGCGCCATGGTCTTGAGCAGGGAGTGGACGGTGCGGCCAAACTTCAGATCACCGCACAGGCCAATGGTCAGATCATCCAGCTTGCCCATGCGGCGGCGGATGGTCATCAGGTCGGTCAGGGTCTGGGTGGGGTGCTGGTGACCACCGTCACCGGCATTGATCACCGGAATGCGGGAGTAGCGGGAGGCACGCAGCGGTGCGCCCTCCTTGGGGTGGCGCATGGCAACGATATCGGCATAGCAGGACACCACCCGGATGGTGTCAGCCACGCTCTCGCCCTTGGTGGCGCTGGATACGTTCTCGCTGGGGAAGCCCAGCACATGGCCGCCCAAGTTCAGCATAGCCGCCTCAAAGGACAGCCGGGTGCGGGTGGAGGGCTCGTAGAACAAGGTGGCCAGCTTTTTGTGGTTGGCAACCTCCTGATAGGCAGCAGGGTCGGCGCAGATACGGTCGGCAAGATCAAGCAGCTGTGTGATCTCCTGCTGGGTGAGATCCAAAGGATCGATCAGATGACGCATGGACAGTATACCTCCGTTTAAAGCAGTTTGCGTAAAATGGAAAAATCAAAAAAGTTTGTGTAGTAGCTCAGCGAGCGCATCACCGGCCTGCACAAACGATTGAAACATACCTCGTCCAGCAGCAGCATGGCCTCACCCGGGGCAAGCCGCATGGCTGCACGGATGGCTTCGTCGCCGCAGCTGGCTTTCAGGTGCGCCACGTTGGAAGAGATCTGCTGGTGGCACTCCTGCTCCAAAATTTCAAAGATGTCGCCGGTCAGGTCGATACGGGTGTAGTCCCGGTTGCCGAACAGGCTGCGGGGCAGGTAGTCGATGGAATAGATCACCGGGGTCGTATCAGCAAGGATGCGCTTTTTGATGCAGATCACCTCATCGCCGACTTCCAGCGCCAGCGCGTGGGCCATCTCCTCGCCTGCACGAAGAAGCATCACCTGAATGCCGTCTGCATGGGGGTAGCTGCCAAAGCTGCGGATCAGCGGGTAGTACTCCAGCTTCTGGTCCAAGCGGCTGCGCAGCCCCAGCACAGCGCGGTTCACTACCGTGCCAATGCCGCGCACCCGTTCCACATAACCGGCGCGCTCCATCTCGCTTAGCGCGTCACGGATCACGGTGCGGCTCACCCCCAATTCGGTGGCAAGGTCTACCTCGGCGGGCAGGCGGTCGGCTTGGGCATAGCGCCCGTTGGTCAGCTCCTCCAGCAGGCTTGCAACAACGCGGTCGCTGATCACAGCGCCGCCCAAGCGGCTGGACGATGCCAGTGCGGGATCTTTCATGGATGGTTCCTCCGTTTCCGGGCGGCAATGCCGCCCCGAACTTCATACAAACGGGCAGGGAGGATCCCTCCACAACCCCTTCTCTCCTATTATAGCATAATTTGACATTTAGAAAAGCGTCATTTATACTGGAATCTGCTGAAAAGTACGATTTTATTTTGGAGGGCATAGTACAGATGGACTATTTTCTGCAAAAAGTAGGTGGCAAGTCCGTCCGGCAGGTTGTCACCCTGCGGCGCTGCACCCCTGTCGAAGCTCCGGCAGTGTTCGCGCTGCAAAACGAAGTGCGCGCCGCCATGCCGTACCCGGAGCAGTTCGTGCCGGATACGCTGGAAAACATTACCGACTATCTGCGCACCGGGATATGTATCGGTGCGTGGCAGCAGGGGCGGCTGGGCGCGTACCTCATCCTGCGCCTGTGCGGGCAGAGCGATGAAAACTATGCCGCCTTTCTGGGCGTGCCGCAAAGCCAGTGGCAGCACTGGGCCAACGCAGACAGCGCAGTAGTGCACCCGGACTGGCGGGGCAACGGCTTGCAGCGCGCCATGCTGGAAGCGGCTCTGCCGCTGCTGCCGCCACAGATCACCCATCTGGGGGCTACCGTCAGCCCGGACAACAGTTACAGCCTGCGCAACGCACAGGCTTCCGGCTTTGTCATCCGCTGCCGCCGGGAGATGTACGGCGGCTACGACCGCTATCTGCTGGAAAAGCAGCTGTAACTCCATGCAGTTTTGGTGTACAACTTTTTCGAAATGTGTTATACTATACGGTATGAATAACAGCGAAGGAAACAGGTGAAACCATGGCAGCATCTCTCGGGCAGGAATTCTGCACCCTGCGTGATACTTACATTGAAAAGCAATTCGGCCGCCTGAACGATATGCAGCGGCAGGCTGTGTTTACCACGGATGGCCCGCTGCTCATCCTTGCCGGTGCCGGCAGCGGCAAGACCACCGTGCTGGTCAACCGCATCGCAAACCTTATCCGGTTCGGCTCGGCGCACGGCTCCAAAGAAACGCCCCGCCCGGTGACCGAGGAGGACGTCAAGGCTCTGCGCACCGCCATCATGACCGGTACAGACGCCCCCAGCTGGCTGGACGGGATGTTGCGCCGCAACGCGGTGCGCAGCTGGAACGTGATGGCCATTACCTTTACCAACAAGGCGGCAGGGGAGCTGAAGGAACGCCTGCGCCGGATGCTGGGCGGCGAGGAAGGAGACGAAGTGTTCGCCTCCACCTTCCACTCTGCCTGTGTGCGCATTCTGCGCCGCTGGGCCGAAGAGATCGGCTACCCCCGCAGCTTTACCATCTATGATACAGACGATGCCCAGCGTGTAATGAAAACGGTGTATAAAGAGCTGAGCATCGATGATAAATTTCTGCCCATCAAAGCCGCCATCAACCAGATGAGCCGCTGGAAGGATCAGCTGGTCAGCCCGGAGCAGGCCCTTGCAGACCACGCCAGAGACGTGAAGAGCACCCAGACTGCCCGCATCTACGCAGCTTACGAGAAAAAGCTGAAAGAGGCCGGTGCGTTCGATTTTGACGACCTCATCTACCAGACGGTGCAGCTGCTGGCTGAACACCCGGACGTGCGGGAGTTCTACCAGAACAAGTACCGCTACCTGCTGGTGGACGAGTATCAGGATACCAGCGTGGCGCAGTTCCGTCTGGTCAGCCTGCTCACCGGGCCGGAGCGCAACATCTGCGTCGTGGGCGATGACGACCAGAGCATCTACCGCTTCCGCGGCGCTACCATTGAAAATATTCTCAACTTTGAAAAGCTCTATCCCGGCACCAAGACCATCCGACTGGAGCAGAACTACCGCTCCACCTCCAATATCCTCAACGCAGCCAACTGCGTCATCCAGCACAACACCGAGCGCAAGGGCAAGACCCTTTGGACGGACAACGGCGAGGGCGATAAGGTACAGGTGTATACCGCCGAGAATGAGCAGGACGAAGCCAGCCATATCGCGGATGTCATCGGCCAGCACCTGAAGGCAGGCGGGCATCTGGCAGACCACGCCATTCTCTACCGCATGAACGCCCAGTCGGCCCCCATCGAAAGCTACTTCACCCGCGCGGGTATCCCGCATAAGATCGTGGGTGGGCAGCGCTTCAACGACCGCAAGGAGGTCAAGGACATCCACTCCTATATGTCCATTGTGGCCAACCCCCGGGACGATGTGCGGCTGCGCCGCATCATCAACGAGCCCGCCCGCAAGATCGGTGCTACCACCGTGGATGTCATTGCAGACCTTGCCGGGCAGCAGGGGGTCAGTATGCTGGATGTCATCAGCCATGCAGACCAGTACGCCAAGCTCTCCCGCGCGGTGATGCCGCTGCTCAAGTTCTGGCAGATTTATCAGCGCCTGCAGGATTCTCTTGCCACCCGCACGCTGGACGAGTTTGCCTCGGATGTCATTGAACTGACCGGCTACAAGGCCATGTTGGAGGCAGACGCTGCCAAGGGGCACGAGGATGCCGCCGACCGTTTGCAGAACTTAGGCCAGCTGGTGAATAACGTCAAAAACTACTGCGACCAGCACGGCGAGGAAGCCACGCTGGAGGGCTATCTGGAGGATATCGCCCTCATCAGCGATATTGATAGCTACAACGAAAGCAGCGATCAGGTGGTACTGATGACCATCCACTCTGCCAAGGGTCTGGAGTTCCCCTATGTGTTCCTCATCGGCATGGAGGAGGGCGTTTTCCCCAGCGAGATGAGCAAGTATTCCGAAGCAGATCTGGAAGAGGAACGCCGTCTGGCTTACGTTGGCATCACCCGCGCCAAAAAGGAACTGTACATCTCCAACAGCGTCACCCGGATGCTGTATGGTCGCACCCAACGCAACGAGCCAAGCCGCTTTCTGCGGGAGATCGAGCCGGAATATATCGAGGAAACCCGCAGCCCTGTATTGGAACAGCGTTCCCGTATGGGCGGCTGGGGCTCTGGTTACAGCGATACCGTGCCCGGCGGGGCATCCGGTTACTCCGGCCCCTCCGGTTACAGCCGCAGCAGCTACGGCGGCGGTTACGGCTCGGGCTACAGCTCGGGCAACCGCAGCGGCTACCTGAATCGAGAATATAACGCCGGTGAAAGCCGTGGCTTCGGCTCCTCTTACGGCGGAAAAAGCACATCTTCCACCGGCTTTGGCAGCCACTATGGCAACAGCTCCACCCAGCCGACCACAAGAAGCAGCGGATTTGGCTCCGCATATTCCGGCGGAAATGCGACAAGAAACACTGTAAAGCAAACTGCCTTTACGGTAAATTCTGCCGTAAAACCGGCAGCTTCTGGCGCAAAGCACTATGAACCGGGCGACATCGTGGAGCACAAAGTATTTGGCCGCGGCACGGTGCTGAAAGTAAAGCCCGCTGCCGGGGATCAGATCGTAGAGATCAACTTTGAAAAAGTGGGCATCAAGAAAACGATGGCCAATTTTGCGCCCCTGACCAAGATTACGGAGGAAGAATGACCCTATGATGACTGTTCGTTTGATCGCCCACACCCCGGAACCGGAAAAGGTGGTGGCGGCTGCTGCAAAGCTTTGCTACTCCGACGCCCACATCACCGACCTTCTGGATGGACTGGACGAGGAAAAAACTGCAAAATTCCTAACCATGCTCAGCGACCTTGGCCATGCCAGCCCCATCGAGCACGCCAGCTTTACCTTTGGCATCGAGGGGGTCAGCCGCACCCTGCTTGCCCAGATCACCCGGCACCGCATCGCGTCCTTCAGCGTGCAGAGCCAGCGCTATGTGCGTCTGGATGATTTCCGCTATGTGACGCCCCCGGAGATCGAAGCCATCCCGGAAGCAAAGGCGGCTTTCCTCGCCAGCATGGAGGAGGACGCCCGGCGTTATCTCGACCTTGCCCACAAGCTGGAGGAGGGACACACCGCCCGCCTGATGGCCGAGGGAATGCCGGAAAAGCAGGCCCGCGCCAAGGCCTCCAAGCAGGCCAATGAGGACGCCCGCTTTGTGCTGCCCAACGCCTGCGAGACCAAAATGGTGGTCACCATGAACGCCCGCAGCCTGATGAACTTCTTCCAGCTGCGCTGCTGCAACCGCGCCCAGTGGGAGATCCGGGAACTGGCCGAAAAGATGTTCGCGCTGGTGTACCCGGTGGCACCCCATATCTTTGCCAAGGCAGGTCCCGCCTGCCTGTGCGGCCCCTGCCCGGAGGGCAAGATGTGCTGTGGCAAGACCACCGAAGTGCGCGCAAAATATGCCGCTATCAAAGAAGGTGCCGCCGTATGAGCAAAGGCAAACTGATCGTACTGGAAGGGCTGGACGGCAGCGGCAAGGCTACACAGGCAAAGCTGCTGGCAGAGCATCTCGCCGCGCAGGGCGTGCCGGTGCAGAAGATCACCTTCCCGGATTATGCCAGCGATTCCAGCGCACTGGTCAAGATGTATCTGGCGGGGCAGTTCGGCCAGCACCCGGACGATGTAAATGCCTACGCGGCTTCCAGTTTTTACGCGGTGGACCGCTATGCCAGCTATAAAACCAGCTGGGGCAGCTTCTACGAGCAGGGCGGTGTGATCATCGCCGACCGCTACACCACCTCCAACGCGGTGCACCAGTGCTCGAAGCTTCCGCAGGAGCACTGGGAGGAATATCTGCGCTGGCTGTTTGACTACGAGTTCCGTCTGCTGGGTCTGCCCGCACCGGACAGGGTCATCTATTTACAGGTAGACCCGGCGGTCAGCCAGCGGCTGATGACCCAGCGCTACCACGGCGACGAGAGCAAAAAGGACGTGCACGAGAAAGATACCGCCTATCTGGCGCGCAGCCGCGCCGCTGCCGAGTTCTGCGCCCGGCATCTTGGCTGGGACACCGTGCACTGCACCAGCGGGGACGCCATGCGCAGCATTGAAGAGATCCAGCAAGAGGTACAGCAGCTTGCCCGGAAAACACTGGGCTGAACAATAAAATACGATAAGAGGGGGCATCCTGAACGATGTATCGTCTGATGCAGCCGTCTGACGAGGCGGCAGTGCTGGCTTTGTGGCAGAGCCAGCATCATGATACCGAAGATTTTGCAAAAATGGTACTGGAACGCTTTGCCGGTGCGCAGAATATTTATGTGGCCGACGAAAACGATGCCATCGTGGCGGCTGCGCTAGCCGTGCCGGTCACCCTGCAGGGGCGCACGGGCAATTACCTGTGCCTGTGCGGCGAGGGCAGTCTGCTGCTGGCAGGTCTGCTGGACACCCTGTGTGCCCAGCAAAAACTGCGGGGTGCAGGCTTTACCGTGGCAGTCCCGGCGGATGCGGCACAGGCTGCTCTGCTGCAGGATAAGGGCTTTGCACAGGCCTTTGCGCTGCGCTGCCTGCCCCGCGAGGTGAACCGCAACCTGTGGAGCCAAGCGGAATTTGACACGGTGACGGCCAAAAAGCTGTGCGAACTACGGGAGCAGTTCTGGAAGGATACCGTGCAGCTGAGCCCGGAGCGCATGGCGGTGGTGTTGCAGGAGCTGTACGCCCGGGGCGCTACCATCGTGTCCAACGAGCATGGTTACGGCATCTACTTCCGCAAGGAGGATACCCTGTATTTTGTGGAGATGATGGCCGACAGCGACCGCGCCGCCGAGATCCTGATGGAAGCCGCCCGCGAGAAGGAAGTCATCGTGGAAAAGGCGGTCATCACGGTAGGTGCTGCTCAGCCGCTGTTTCTGGGCGAGGGTACCCGGCAGGAATACGGCATGATCCGCTTTGACGCAGAGCCCTTTGACGTGAGCGAAAGCTATCTGCGTCTGATGCTGGAAAACTGAAAAAAGGAAGGTGCGTATGGCACACAACGATACACACGCAGCCCGCAAAAAGGGCGGCGCAGGCAAAATTCTGCTGGTGGTGCTTCTGCTGCTCCTTCTGGCAGCAGGCGCAGCGGTGCGGTTTGCCTACAATGAGATTCACGGCAATGGTGCACCCGGCAGCACAGAGGTGACCGTAAGCATCCCGCAGGGCAGCGGCGTAGCGGCGATCGCCAACAAGCTGAAGGAGGCGGGCGTCATCCGCTCTGCATACCTGTTTCGCTGGTATGTGGGGGAAAAGGGCGCTGCCGCAAAGCTGCAGTACGGCGATTTTGTTTTACAAACCAGTGCGATTTCCTACGATGCAATCATCGCCACCCTTTCCCAGTACGCCAAGGCAGAAACAGTGCGGGTGACCATCCCGGAGGGCACTACGGCCATTGCCATCGCCCAAAAGATGGAATCCGCCGGTCTGTGCACTGCCGAGGAGTTTTTGAAGGAAGCCAACGAGGGCGATTTCAGCGCTTATACCTTCTGGCAGTATGTCCCGGAGGATAAGGATGCCCCGAACCGCTTTATGAAGTGTGAGGGCTATCTTTTCCCGGAGACCTACGAGTTTTTGAAGAATGATACGGTGCATAACTATGTAGCTACCTTCTACGCCCAGTTTGATGCACAATTTACCAAGGAAATGTACGCAGCCCTCAAGGAGCAGGGGATGACCCTGCCGGAGCTGGTCACCCTTGCCTCCTTTGTGCAGGAGGAAGCGGGCAACAGTCAGGACTCCAATGTGGCGCAGGTGTTCCGCAACCGTCTGGCGGAGGGCTCGCCCTACCCCAGGCTGCAAAGCAACACCTCCAGCCATATCCAGAGCGACGCCGACAACAACTATCTCTGGAACTGGGTCGCACCCTACTACGGCGGCTGGAATGATATCCCGGAAAATATCCTTGCAGCATACGACACTTACAGCTGCACCGGTCTGCCCGCTGGCCCCATCTCGAACCCCGGCCTTGCCGCTATCAAGGCGGCATTGGAGCCGCAGCCCGATGAGGAAGCCAAGGACGCTTACTTCTTTGTGACCGACCTCAAGGGCAATTACTACTACGCCCACACGCTGGCAGAGCATAACGCAAACTGCAAAACTGCCGCAGCTGTGAACAAAAGCCTGAAAAACTGAGGAAAGGTCGCTGCACAAAAAATACGGTGCAGCGGCTCATTTCCAGCTAAAAACTGTGATACATAAGAGAGGAACCTACAAATGTTACAGATCCCGGAACTGCTTGCCCCGGCGGGCGATGCGGAACGTCTGCGTTATGCCATCAACTACGGTGCCGATGCTGTTTACTGCGGTCTGCCGGAGTTTGGCATGCGCTCTGCCCCGGCTAATTTCACCCCGGAGCAGCTGACGGAAAGCGTCATCTACGCCCACGCCCGTGGCCGCAAGGTCTACCTGACCATGAATACCTTGCCCACCAACGAGGAGGCCGACCGCCTGCCGGAGGCCATCAAGGAAGCCGCTAAGGCCGGTGTGGATGCCTTTATCGTGGCAGACCTTGGTGTGCTGGATGCCTGCAAGACCTTTGCCCCGGACATTGACGTGCATCTTTCTACCCAGACCGGCATCACCAACTGGGCAGCCGCCCGCGCCGCCTACAAGATGGGCGCAAAGCGGGTGGTGCTGGCCCGGGAGATGACCTTGCAGGATATCGCCATCCTGCGCGATAAGACCCCGCCGGAGTTGGAAATCGAGGCCTTTGTGCACGGTGCGATGTGCATGAGCGTGTCCGGCCGGTGCCTGCTGTCCAACTACATGGCCGGACGTGACGCCAACCGTGGCCAGTGCGCCCAGCCCTGCCGCTGGAAGTACTACCTGAGCGAGGAGACCCGCCCCGGCCAGCTGTACGAGATCGGTGAAAATGAGAACGGCAGTTATATCCTTAACGCCAACGATATGTGCACCGCGCCCTTCATTGACCTGATCTGCAAGGCGGGCGTGGACAGCCTGAAGATCGAAGGCCGCGCCAAGACCTTCTACTATGTTGCCAGTGTCACCGCTGCCTACCGCAAGGCACTGGACGCCTATCTGGCCGACCCGGCAAACGATAACTTTGAACTGCCGCCGGAGGTGTATGCGGAGCTTACCCGCACCAGCCACCGGCACTATTCTCCCGGCTTCTATTTTGGCCGCGAGCAGGCCAAGCAGGCTACCGACAGCGCTACCTACATCCGCGAGTGGGAGTTCGTGGGTACGGTGGACAGCTGGGAAAACGGCATCGCCCACTGCCAGCAGCGCGGCAAATGGAGCCTTGGGGATACGCTGGAGGCACTGTGCCCGGACGGACGCAGCATCCCGCTTACCCCGGAATGGATCGAGAACGAAGCAGGGGAGCGTGTGGAAAGCACGCCTCACGCCATGGAAAAATACACCATGCCCACCCCGGAGCTGCCGCCCATGAGCCTGCTGCGCCGGAAAACGGTGTAACAGCGTGACAAAAAGGAATGAAACCGCCGTGAAGTATAGTAGCACTTCTGGCCGCTACGCCCTTCTGGACGAACTGCGCGGGCTGGATCTGGTCAGCATGATGCTCTATCACGGCTGCTGGGATCTGGTCAATCTGTTCGGTATTCAGGCCGACTGGTATTATGGCGTGCCCGGGCATCTGTGGCAGCAGAGCATCTGTTGGGTGTTTATTCTGTTGTCCGGCTTCTGTGTGCAACTGGGGCATCATACCTTGCGCCGGGGCGCACAGGTGTTCGGGGCAGGGGCGCTTGTCACGGCAGTCACGCTGCTTTTTATGCCGGAGGACAGAGTTATCTTTGGTGTGCTGACCCTGCTGGGCAGCGCCATGCTGCTGACCGGCCTTTTGGAAAAGCCACTGCGGCGCATTCCCCCGGCGGCAGGGCTTGCCGTCTCGGCAATGCTGTTTGCCCTTACCCGCAATGTCTCGGCAGGCTATCTGGGTTTTGGCAGTCTGCGCCTCTGGCTGCCGCAGGCACTCTATGCAAACTGCGTTACAGCGTACTTTGGATTTTATCCGTGGTGGTTCTATTCTACGGATTATTTTGCCCTTCTGCCGTGGCTGTTTCTGTTCTGGGCAGGGTACTTTCTCTACGGCATTGTAGGGCGGCAGCGCATGGAGCCCTTGCGCCGCTCGGTCTGCCCGCCGCTGGGCTGGCTTGGGCAGCACTCGCTGCTGCTGTATCTGTTGCACCAGCCGGTCATCTACGGAGTGCTGTTGGTAGTTTTCCGCGTATTAGGCGGCTGAAACACACGCTTCATGCACTTTTGAGCAAGGCGGCATTGTTGCACCGTGCAAACATTGCGCCAATGCCTTGACAAGCAGGGCAGGGCTGTGGTATCCTGTTGATGGTTAGAAATTACTAACTGCAAAAATGCGTCATGAAATATGGACGCATTTTCACAGAACATGAAGTTATCCAAAACTAACTACGCAGAGAAAGAGGTAGAGTTTTATGAGCAAAGTAGCAATCGTATTTTGGAGCGCCACCGGCAACACCGAGACCATGGCAAACTGCATCGCCGAGGGTGCAGGTGCCAACGGCACCATCGTGCCCTGCACCGAGATGACCCCCGCAAAGCTGGCAGAGTTTGACGTGGTGGCCTTTGGCTGCCCGGCTATGGGTGCAGAGCAGCTGGAAGAGAGTGAGTTCGAACCCATGTTTGCTGCGCTGGAAGGCTCGCTGAACGGCAAAAAGATCGCACTGTTCGGTTCCTATGGCTGGGGTGATGGGCAGTGGATGCGCGACTGGGCACAGCGCGCACAGGACGACGGCGCACAGCTGTTCAGCGAGGAAGGGCTCATCTGCAACGAAACGCCCGATGATGACGTGCAGGCTGCCTGCCGTAAGCTGGGCGCAGATCTAGCTGCTTGGTAAGCTTTGTAAGGGGAGCATTCTCTTGACAAAAACGGTTCGCTGCGCTAAACTATAAATTGCCGTGTTTCGGCATTTTTATAGTTCTAAAAGTTAGATGTTCCTAACTTTTAGAACTGCAGCAGCCTTTGCACAGAGTATCGTAACAATGTAAAATTTGCGGCAGGGGAAAGCGGACGAAATATCCGGCAGCCCCTGCCGTTTTTGATATAAAGGTGGTGTGTATGGAAATGGCTGCTACGATTGGTGTTACGGTAGGCTTTGCGTTTTTGCGCAGCGCAGTGCGCCGTGCTGCGCGCCGGTCTGCCCGTAAAAAAGAGTAAGAACGATCAGGAGGAATGGATCCGATGCAGCAAGCCCCCAAAAACTTTGATAAAAAGCGTGCAGATGAAAAGCTGCTTGTCAGCGAGATGATCGCGCTCTACTGCCGCAAACAGCATGGCCCCCCAAAAGGCGCTTTATGCCCGGAGTGCCAGCAACTGCACGATTATGCGCTTGCACGCATTGAAAAGTGTCCGTTTATGGAAACAAAGACTTTTTGCTCAGCCTGCAAAGTCCATTGTTATAAACCGGAAATGCGGGAGAAAATTCGTGCGGTCATGCGCTGGGCGGGTCCGCGTATGCTGCCGGTGCACCCGGTATTGTCCATCAGGCATGTGGCGGTCACGCTCAAGTCCAAGAGGGAAGCCAAAAAGGCAAATGGATAAAACCCATGTATAAACCCTTGCTCCATAGGGCAACCTATGGACAAAGAGGTGATAAGCATGGAAAACATCGGCGTGACCTGTGATGTCTGCGCGTGCTGCCACAATGTGGACGGCTGCAAATGTGATCTGCCGCAGATCAAGGTGACGGAGCAGTGCAACTGCACCACCCAGCAGGTGGAGACCCCGCACTACTGCCAGAGCTACGAGGAAAAGTAAGTTCCCACCAACGCAAAGCAGCCCCTGCCGGAGAAACCTTTCCGGCAGGGGCTGCTGTTTGTTATATGAACATTCAGCGCAGCGCCACGTTACAGGTAGCAAGGCTGCGGATCAGCGTACCAACGCTGTCCTTCATCTGGATACCGGCAAAGCCCAGCGCAAAGGCGGCCTGCACGTTTTCCAGTCTGTCGTCGATAAATATGCATTCGCTGGCCTTCAGCTGATACTTTTTCAACAAAGCCTTGTAAATCTGCGGGTCGGGCTTATTCACCTGTACCTCGCAGGAGGCTACACCGCCGTCAAACTGAGCCAGAACGCCGCGCTCGGTCAGCAGCTCCAGCACATCCTGCGGGATGTTGCTCAGGTAATACACGCAATAGCCGTGGTTCTTCAGCCGCCGCACCAGCTCCAGCATCCGCAGACGCGGGCGCAGAATGTGCATCCAGTCGTCCAGAACGCCCTGCACCTCAAAGGCGCAGCCCTCGGCGCGGGCACGCTCCAGCATCCGCTGGTTGCCGTCATAGCGGGAAAGCTTGCCAGCGTCCAGCAGCTGCCACTCCTCGCTGCCAAAGGTCAGGCCATAGACCTTTTCTTCCATTTCGGCGTTGCACAGCCGGTCTACAAGGTACGCCTTGGGGTCAAAATCCACCAGCACACCGCCGATATCAAAAATAATGCTTTTATACATAATTGCTGCCTCGCTTGCTTTGGATATATTTCTCAGATATTTTCCATAGTATACCACAACCGGGTGGGTGCTTTCCACCCCTTTGGCATAGAAAATGCCGCCCCAGCGTATGCTGTGGCAGAAAGGGGAGAGCACTGTGACGATCCGGGAATTGTGCGAGAAGGAGGTCGTTCAGTTGGAACAGGGGGTGTGCCTTGGCCGCGCGGACGATCTGGAGTTTGACCCCGCAACGGCGCAGCTGCAAAGCCTGATTTTGCTGGGCAGGCCACGGCTGCTGGGTCTGCTGGGACGGGATGAGAGCCTGACCATCCCATGGCAGGAGATCGAGACTATCGGAACGGATGCCATTCTGGTGCATACTGCCGTGCCGGCAGCACCGGCAGCACCTCACAGCTTCTGGCAGCAACTGCGTGCAAAGCTGGGTCTGTGAAAAATAGGGGAATATTTTGAAAAATCAAACACTAATTTTTGTAAAATCATGAATGGACATTTTCAGCGAAGTGACTATAATAGGCACGAAAGGCTTGTGCAAATAGCACAGCCGCTTTGGAAATAGGGTTCGGGACGTGGAAAGGGATATCGACTATGAAAACATCCAAACCGCTGTTGACCCTGCGGATGCTCTTCCCGGCGGCAGCTTCCTTTATCGTGCTGCTGCTGGGTGAGTGGATCGCGCGCGGGTCACTGACCGCTGATACCTTTATCAGCTTTATTTTCCCCCATTTCGGGGCGTATCTGCTGGCATGGCTGCTGCTGTTTCTGGTGTGGGAGCTGCTGGACTGGGTGCTGCGCATCCCGCCGCTTGCTACGCTGGGCATGGCCGTTTTGGGCTGTGCGCCCTGCGCAGTAAACTTCTATACCATGCAGCTGCGGGGTGAGCCCTTTCTGCCGTGGGACCTGATGCAGGTGTCCGAGGCCGCCGGTGTAGCCTCGGCTGCCGGGCTCAAGCTGCAGACCAGCATGGTGGTCTCCATTGTGCTGGTGCTGGCACTGACGGTGGCAAGCTTCTTTATTTACCGCGGGCGGCTGCGCCAGCGTTGGCTGCCAAGGCTTGCGGGCACCGGCGCCTCGGCAGTGGCGCTGTGTTTGCTGATTTTCGGCATTTACTTACAGCCCGCAGTTACGCAGGTCTTGGGCATCACGCCGGATGCGTGGATGCAGGACCGCTACTACCGTTACTACGGTGTACTTACCGGTTTTATGACCAACCTCACCAATCTGGAAATCGACAAGCCCGAGGGCTACTCGGAACAGGCAGTGGACGATATTCTGGATAACGTAGCTGAGAGCGAGAAATTTTCTACCGGCCCCATGTATGCAGGCAGCTATGCCGCCACTACCCCCAAGGAGGAGCAGGCAAAGCAGCCTACCATTATTTATGTGATGGACGAGTCCTACTGGGATGTTTCGGAGTTGGAGCAATATGGCATCACCTTTGATACCGATGTGTCGCAGAACCTTCACGCCCTGCAGCAGACCAGCGCCTACGGCAGGGCATACAGCCCCAGCTTTGGCGGCGGCACCTGTGATGTGGAGTTTGAAGCCCTGACCGGCTACTCGGTGTCCTTCCTGCCCAGCGGCAGCAAGCCCTACCAGCAGCACGTCACAAAGCCCATGTTCGCCCTGCCCAATTACCTTAAGCTCAAGGGCTACCAGACCGCTGCGGTGCACTGCTTCTGGGCAAAATACTGGAGCCGCGATAAGGCCTATCCCAACCTCGGCTTCAGCGATTTTATCAGTCTGGAGGATATGCACGGCGTGACCAAGGTGCGCAAGCACTACTGGACCAGCGGCCTTGTGACCGATGACTCCATGGCCGACCAGATCATTCAGCAGTACGAAAAGATGAGCACTTCCTCTGATAAGCCCATCTTCCTGCACGCGGTCACCATGCAGAACCATACCAATTATAATAGGGATAACTACCCGGACGACGAGCGGGTACACGTCGTATCTCATCCGGTGGGGCTCAAGAGCAGCACCGTGGGCGCGCTGGAAGATTTTGCTACCGGCATCCGGGATGCAGACGCAATGCTGGGCAAGCTGACAGCGTATTTCTCTCAGGTGGACGAGCCGGTCATTCTGGTGTTCTGGGGTGACCACTATAACCCCATTGATTCCAACTACGATGTCTACACCACCACCGGCTACGCTAGCGGCTCCAGCACCGATCCCCGTCTGCACCAGACCACGCTGCTGATGTGGTCGAATTACAGCCAGCAGCAGGTGGACTTTGGCACCATTGCCGCTTACGATATCTCCCCGGTGATGATGGAGCTGTTCGGGCTGGAGCAGCCGCTGTACTTCCAGTTCCTCAACCGGCAGCTCCGGGTCGCCAGCCGCAGCTGTACTCGCGGCACCACCATGAACTTAGACGGCACCACCACCCAGCAGCCCACGGAGTTCCAGCAGCGCTGGACAAACGAGCACTGGATGCTGCAATACGACCTGATGTTCGGCAAGGGATACGCCCTCAACCGCATGGGTGTTGCGGGCCTGAGCGGGATGAATACGGGCAAATAAGAGAAAAAACAAGCATTTCTTTATACAAAACAGAGAAAACCACTTGCAACCGCATTCTTTTTGTGCTATTATAACAAAGCATTACACACGCATCACTATGCCCTTTTGTGCCCTTTTGGGTTGAGGGCAGTCCGCCGGTACCCGATGTACCGTGCAGATCATGGTGTGCGGAGGCAAAACAATATCTGGAGGTATTTTATTATGGCAGTCGTTTCTATGAAGCAGCTTCTCGAGGCAGGCGTTCACTTTGGTCACCAGACCCGCCGCTGGAACCCCAAGATGGCTAAGTACATCTTCACCGAGCGCAATGGTATCTATATCATTGACCTGCAGAAGACCGTGAAGAAGCTGGACGAGGCTTACAACTACGTGAAGGAAGTTGCAGCTGAGGGCGGCGACATCCTGTTCGTCGGCACCAAGAAGCAGGCTCAGGAGTCCATCCGTGACGAGGCTCTGCGCTGCGGCATGCACTACGTCAACGCTCGTTGGCTGGGCGGCATGATGACCAACTTCCGCACCATCCGTAAGCGTATCGACCGTATGGATCAGCTGGCTAAGATGAAGGAGAACGGCACCTTCGAGCTGCTGCCCAAGAAGGAAGTGGCTAAGCTGGAGCTGGAGATGGAGAAGCTGGACAAGTACCTGGGCGGCGTCAAGAACATGAAGACCCTGCCGAAGGCTATGTTCATCGTTGATCCTCACAAGGAGCGCATCGCTGTTGCCGAGGCTCGCAAGCTGAACATCCCCATCGTTGCTATTGTCGATACCAACTGCAACCCCGATGAGATCGACTACGTGATCCCCGGCAACGACGACGCTATCCGCGCTGTCAAGCTGATCGCCGGCGCTATGGCTGACGCTGTGCTGGAAGGCAAGCAGGGCAACCAGGAGGCCGCTCCCGCCGAGGACGCAGCAAACGCCTGATTTCCCATTCCGCAACCAATCAAATAACGTGTAAGGGAGAAAACAAAAATGGCTATTTCTGCAAAGGACGTTATGGAACTGCGCAAGCAGACCGACTGCGGCATGATGGAGTGCAAGAAGGCTCTGACCGAGGCTGACGGCAACTTCGAGAAGGCAATCGAGATCCTGCGCGAGCGTGGTCTGGCTACCGCCGCCAAGAAGGCAAGCCGCGTTGCTGCTGAGGGTATGGTCTACGCTGACTACTGCCCCGCTTGCAAGGTCGGTGTTGTCATCGAGGTCAACGCTGAGACCGACTTCGTTGCCAAGAACGACAAGTTCGTTGACTTCGTCAAGGAGGCCACCAAGGTCATCATGAAGCAGAACCCCGCTGATGTCGAGGCTCTGATGGCTTGCAAGACCGAGGCTGGCGAGACTGTTGACGAGGCTCTGAAGAACTTGATCCTGGTCATCAAGGAGAACATCAAAGTTCGCCGCTTCACCCGTTACGAGGGCGTCTGCTCTGCATACGTCCACGGCGGCGGCACCCACGGCATTCTGGTCAACTTCGAGACCACCAACGACATCGATGCAAAGGACGAGTTCGTTGCTTACGGCAAGGACATCGCTATGCAGGTCGCTGCTGCTAACCCCGGCTACGTTGACGAGGCTTCTGTCCCCGCCGAGGTCGTGGCTAAGGAGAAGGAGATCATGCTGGCTCAGATGGCTCAGGATCCCAAGACCGCTAACAAGCCTGAGGCTGTGAAGGAAAAGATGATCGAGGGCAAGATCAAGAAGTTCTTCAAGGAGAACTGCTTGGTCGATCAGGAGTTCGTCAAGGACGGCGATCTGACCGTTGCTCAGTACACCGCTAAGGTCGCTAAGGATCTGGGCGGCGAGATCAAGATCGTCAAGTTCGCCCGCTTTGTCAAGGGCGAGGGTCTGGAGAAGCGTGCTGACGACTTCGCATCTGAAGTTGCAAGCATGGTGAAGTAATTTAAACTTCCAAAGACAAAAGTGGAGCCGCAGTACCTGTAACAGGGTGCTGCGGCTCCTTTTTGTTTGTGAAAATACAAATACCGGGCAGCCCGCAGCCTGCCCGGTATTACTGTATAAATCTTCTTACGCTTCGTCCAAAACCTCTTCGGGATCCTCAATAGCATCCTCGATGGTTTCCTCCACCTCCATCGTTTCTTCAGCGTCCGGGGCGGCAAGCAACTCCTGAATCTGATCCCGCAGCCAGAGCAGACGGTTGTCCAGTGCCTTGTCCCGTGCCAGCAGCGGCGCAATGATCTCGGGCTTGTCGGTGATCAGGTCATCCACACCCAACTGCAGCAGCTTTTCCGCATCCTGCTGACGGTTGATGGTCCATGCCGAGATGGTCTTGCCACGCAGATGGATTTGCTGCACCATACCGGCGGTGATAAAAGTGGATTCTACGCTGAAAAAGTCTGCGGCAGGCAGGTCGTAGTAGGTGCCCACGCCCAGCGCCAGAATATACCCTGTGGTAATGTCCGGGTCCAGCTCCTTCACCTTGCACAGGGTCTCGTAGCTTTGAGAGGTGACCACGCAGTCCGCGCCGTAGTCATATGCGTGGATCAGCCGCACCGTTTCGGCCTCCAATGTCGGTGTAAAGGTGCTGGGCTTGATCTCGATGTTCAGCTCAGTCTTGCCCTTGCACAGCGCCAGAACCTCCTCCAGCGTGGGAATATAGGAGCCTGTAAACTGCCGATGGAACCAGCGCCCGGCATCCAGCTGCTGTACCTGCGCATAGGGCAGGTCATAGATGTTGGCGTTGCAGCCGGTGCACCGGCGCAGACTGGTATCATGGGTCACCACGGCTACGCCGTCAGCAGTCATCTGCACGTCCAGCTCAATGCGGGGGCTGCCGTGCTCCAGCGCTGTCTCAAAGGCGGCCATGGTGTTTTCCGGTGCACGGGAAGAGTAGCCCCGGTGGTAGGTGATCACCGGATCGGAAAGACCCAGCACGCTTTGCAGCGGCTGTGTTTGCGGGAAAAGCAGATATACCGCTGCCACGCCGCAGGTGACCAGTGCGGCGCAGGCCATCATCCCGGCCAACACCGTCTGCTCACGGGACAGGGCGGGGAGCTCTCCGGAAATGGTTGGCTGCGCTGCATCGGACTGTCTGGTCACTTCATACAGTGCCTCTGTAAGGGTGCTCTGCGCCGCTGTCATGGCGCAATCCATAAGCATGCAAAGGAACGGCAGTTCGATCAGCAGTGCCGCGCGGGATAGCGCCAGCAGGGCGGCGGTGCTGGCAAAGCCGACACCAAGAATGACACAATAGAACAGCAAAGCCCCGCACAGCAGCATCAGTCCGGTGCGCACGGTAGCGGTCAGCATCCAGCGCAGTGCCAGCGCAAACAGCTGCCCGGCGCGGCTGCACAAAACCCGCAGACTCTCCGCAAATGCACAGCCAAAGCTTTTACGTTCCAGCAGGAATTTTGGAAGCACCACAAGCTCGTCCAACAGCAGTGCCAGCACAAAAAGCACCGCCAATGCAAACAGCAAGCGGTTGGCAGCGCGCGCTTTCAGCAGCCCCCAGAGATATTCCGGCACGGCAAACTGGGTCAGATGGTTTGCTGCCAGAAAAAAGTTCGTCAACGGGATCAGGGCAACGCCATACAGCAGCAGCGGGAGGTTCTGCGGCAGAAACACCCGCACAAGGCTACGAAAGGCATCTCGGAACACCGCACCCACCCGCAGCGGCTCACCGTGCCGCACCCGCGTCAATAGCTGCAGCATCGTGGCAACCTCGTACAGGCTCCAAAAGGCTGCCAGCACCGCCAGCACGACGATGCACCCGATGATGGCAGGGGAGGCAAAGATGCGGGAAGCGGTCTTGTTGTTGAGGTATTGTATGGGCGCGAACCGCAGTGTCAGCGCCCAGATCAGCTGCAGCGCCGGTACGAACAAGAAGTTTGTCAGCACCTTATAAAACAACAGAAAAAGCAGAAACACCCGCCCCTTTGACGAAAGCAGAGAACGGGCGGCAGTGTGCAGAGAGCGGTAGGTCTGCTCCTGCTGCTGGAACTTTACGGAAATTCGCTTCAAGATAGCTTCAACCTCTTTTGCATATTTGCCGGGCTTTTCGTGTGCGCTGTATAGGTACAGTTTGGCAGATTGCCCGGAAATATATGATTTTTTAATATAGTGTAACATAAACGCAACGGAAAGAAAACGCAGCAGACGGGTGCAGTTTTGCCAAAAAAACCGGGAAAATTTCTACATCTGCAAAATGGGTGTGTGATAGCATTTGTCCAGATAAAACGTGCAAAACGATGAATCGTTAAAAATTTGAGTATCTATAAGTGACGGATGTTGAATCGCATGGAATTTTATAGAATCCCTTGCATTTTTTTGCCAGCTTCTGTATAATGAATATAATTTTGAAAGCTCACACAGACAACCAGGAGGTCTAATTATGGCTTCAAAGATCAATAAGGGAGAAATCCTCGCCAAGTTCTTCGATGACGGGGAGTACACTGCGCTGTTTGCTGATGGTGCAGTGAGCGCTGCCTGCGGCTATGCTGCAGGTCAGCAGGCTTACGCCGTTTATCAGAATGGCGAGGCTGTCACCGTAAAGGATGTTGAAAAGAACATCAAGGTTCTGGAAATGGCTGCACAGACCGGCTGCCCGGTGGTCACTTTCTATAACTCGGTTGGCGCAAAGCTGGCCGAGGGTCTGGACGTGCTGACCGCCAGCGCAAAGCTGAATGCACAGATCGCAAAGGTCTCCGGCGTTGTTCCGCAGGTGGCCGTTGTTCTGGGTGTCTGCGGCGGCACCAGCGCTCTGAGCGCTGCCAACGCAGACGTCTGCATCATGGCCGAGGGCGCAGAGCTGTTCTTCACCGCTCCGTTTACTTCCGCTGCCAAGGGCGATAAGGTCGCCGATGCAGGCAGCGCCGCAGCTGCCGCCAAGGCAGGCGTGGCTTCCATCGTGGCCGCCGATGCCGCAGAGGCTGCTGAAAAGGCCGCTCACATCGTGGGTCTGCTGCCCGCCAACAACCTGACCGGCCCGGCAATCTTCGAGTTCGAGCAGCCCACCGCTGTTCTGGCTGCCGGTGCCGAGCCCGCAAAGGCCGCTGCCGCTGTAATCGATAAGGACAGCGCTGTGGAGCTGTACGCAGGCTTTGGTAAGTCTGTTTACACCGCATTTGCAACCATCGGCGGCAACGCCGTGGGCGTTGTGGCAACCGGCAAGCAGCTGTGCCACAACTGCGTAGCCAAAGCTTCCCGCTTTGTGCGCCTGTGCGATGCCTTCAGCGTGCCTGTGGTCACCATCGTGGATACCGAGGGCTTTGTGCCCAGCGTTACCGATGACGTGGCTGGCGGCATCCGTGAGGCTGCCCGTCTGGCCGCTACCTACGCCGATGCTACCACCGCAAAAGTGGCAGTGCTGGCTGGCAAGGCTGTGGGCCCTGTGTACACCACTCTGGCTGCAGCCGATCTGCGCATTGCAGTGACCGGCTGCACCGTCAGCGCACTGGAGCCCAGCGCCGCTGTCAGCGTGCTGTACAAGGACGAGATCGATGCTTCCGACAACATCATTGCCGCCACCAAGGCAAAGGCCGCTGCCTACACCGCTGAGGTGTGCAGCGCTGCCAGCGCAGTGGCTGCTGGTGCTGCCGATATGAGCTGTGATGCCACCAATGTGCGCGCCAGCGTTGTGGCTGCACTGGAGCTGCTGAGCACCAAGCGCGCTGCCCGCCTGCCCAAGAAGCATGGCAATATGGCCCTGTAAGCGTCCGAATGTAAGTTAATTGAGTTCGATTTTGAATTGGAGGATCCTTCCATGAAGTACTACAATATTACTGTCAATGGTGTTGCTTACAGCGTTTCCGTCGAGGAAACCGCCGCAGGCGCTGCTCCTGTTGCCGCTGCTCCCGCAGCACCCGCCGCACCCAAGGCTGCTCCCGCAGCTGCTCCTAAGGCAGCCGCCGGTGCAGCCGGTGCTGTTGCCGTCAAGGCTCCCATGCCCGGCAACATTCTGGATGTCAAGGTCGCTGCCGGTGCTTCTGTCAAGGCCGGCGACGTGCTGGTCATCCTCGAGGCCATGAAGATGGAGAACGAGATCGTGGCTCCGCAGGATGGCACCGTGGCTTCCATCAACGTGAACAAGGGCGATACCGTCAACTCCGGTGACGTTCTGGTTTCCATGAACTAAGGAAGAGGTGACAACCATGGCAAAAAAGCCGATCAAGGTGACCGAGGTCGTCCTGCGTGATGCGCACCAGTCTTTGCTGGCTACCCGTATGACCATGGACGAGATGCGCCCCATCCTGCCCGAAATGGACAAGATCAACTACTTCTCCGTGGAGTGCTGGGGCGGCGCTACATTCGACAGCTGCATCCGCTTCCTGGACGAGGATCCTTGGGAGCGTCTGCGTATCCTGCGCAAGGAACTGCCGCACCAGAAGCTGCAGATGCTGTTCCGCGGCCAGAATATGCTGGGCTACCGTCCCTACGCAGATGACGCTGTGGAGTACTTTGTACAGAAGTCTGTTGCCAACGGCATCGACGTCATCCGCATCTTCGACGCTCTGAACGACCCCCGCAACCTGCAGACTGCCATCAAGTCTGCCAACAAGGAAGGCGCTCATGTGCAGGGCTGCATCAGCTACACCCTGAGCCCTGTGCACAACAACGAATACTTTGCAGCCTACGCCAAAACTTTGGAGGAGATGGGCGCAAACTCCATCTGCATCAAGGATATGGCAGGTCTGCTCACTCCCTATACCTGCTATGATCTGGTCAAGAAGCTGAAGGAGACTGTCAGCATCCCTGTGGACATCCACAGCCACTACACCGCAGGTCTGGCTTCCATGTCCATCCTCAAGGGCATCGAGGCAGGTGCCGATATCATCGATACCGCCATGAGTCCCCTGAGCCTTGGTACCAGCCATATGCCTACCGAGAGCCTGGTGGCTGCCCTGCAGGGCACCGACTACGACACCGGTCTGGATCTGAAGCAGCTGAATGTCGTGCGCGCTTACTTTGCAAAGCTGCGTGAGAAGTACATCGCCAACGGCCAGATCAGCCCCAAGAGCCTGGGTGTGGACGCCAACACCCTGCTGTATCAGGTGCCGGGCGGTATGTTCTCCAACATGCTCAAGCAGCTGAAGGATGCCGGCAAGGAAGACAAGCTGGACGAAGTGCTGGCCGAGATCCCCCGCGTCCGTGAGGATGCAGGCTATCCGCCGCTGGTCACCCCCACCAGCCAGATCGTTGGCACGCAGGCCGTGTTCAACGTCATCTTGGGCGAGCGCTACAAGATGGTCACCAAGGAGTTCAAGGGTCTGGTCCACGGCGACTATGGCAAAACTCCCGCTCCCATCAAGCCCGAGTTCACCAAGAAGATTCTTGGCGATGAGCAGCCCATTACCTGCCGCTTTGCCGACACGCTGGCTCCCGAGATGGACAAGCTGAAGGCTGAAGCTGCTAAGTGGGCAACGCAGGAAGAGGACGTGCTGACCTACGCAATGTTCCCGCAGGTCGCACCCAAGTTCTTCGATAAGCGCAATGCCAAAAAGCAGGGCGTGGACGGTGATCATGTGGACTACACCAACCAGTCCCATCCTGTCTGATAAATAAGTCCCTTTCAGGGCTGCTGCACAAAATGCTGTGCGGCAGCCCTTTTTTGTGCAGTCGGCAAAGGTGCAGGGCGCACTCTGTCGCGTAATACCGGAAAAACTTCTGCTTACACATTGACTTGCCGCCCAATACCTTTTATAATGATTGGTATAGCCGTACAATACAACAAATGATGTGGAGGAAAATGCTATGCGAAGCATCCCGGAGCAGCGCATTGCTGAGTTTCAGGAGCAGGATTATCAACTGTATTTTGGCATTTCAAAGCTGGAATTTGACCGGATGCTCCAGGCCCTGTATGAGGCTTACCGTCAGGAGCACAAGCGCAAGACCCGTTTTACCAAGATCTCTATGATGGACAAGCTCATCCTGACCTTGATCTATCGCTACGAGTACCGCACGATGGAAAGCATTGCCAAGGAATACGAGGTCTCTCTGGATACCATTGCGGACAACATCCATTGGGTGGAGCGCACGCTGCTTAACGCGGATATCCTGCAAACCAGCGTGACCTGCGTTTATAAGACGAACTGATGTTATAACCCTGCGTGAAAACGCGGGGTTATAATTTTTACAGCGAAAAGCTGCTAAAAGGCAGTAACTGCCGTAGTCATGTTATTTTGACTGCGCAGCAGTAAAAATGGGAATTGTGTTTTTTGCGCGGATGCAGTCTGCACCTTGAATTTTTCAGAAAAGAATAGTAAAATGATGCTATATGTATCGTAACATGGGCTTGTGTGCCCAAAGCGGATACCTATACAGAAAAACCGAAGTTAAACCGTAAAAGAATAGGAGCTAGTATGATCTTAAGCATGACCGGTTTCGGCAGGGGGACTGCCGTACTCAATGGCCGCGAGATCACTGTGGAGCTGCGCAGCGTGAACTCCCGCTATTTCGAGTATTCCTCCCGCATCCCGCGCACCTGTAGTTCTCTGGACAGCCGCCTGAAAAAACAGCTCAACCAGCGGATCTCCCGCGGCAAGGTAGAGCTTAGCATGACCGTGCAGAATGTTGACGCGGCAGATACCGTGGTCGCCGTCAACCAGGAGCTTGCCCGCAGTTATCAGCAGGCCATGCGGGATTTGTCCGAGCAGCTGGGGGTCAAAAATGATGTGTCCACCGCCGTTCTGACCCGCTTCCCGGATGTGCTGACCACCCGCCACGCTGATGTGGACGAGGAGCAGCTGTGGCAGGATGTGTCTGCCGTTACCGCGCAGGCGCTGGATCGCTTTGTGGAGATGCGTGCCGCCGAGGGCGCGAAGATGAAGGCAGACGTGGAAAGCCGTCTTGTGTTTCTGGAACAGTGCGTCGGCAAGGTGGAAGCCCTGAGTGCAGGCCGGGTGGAAAACTACACCAACCGCCTGTATGAGAAACTCAAGGTCATCCTGCAGGATCGTGACATTGATGACGCCCGTGTGCTGACCGAAGCCGCCATCTTTGGCGATAAGACTGCCGTGGATGAGGAAACTGTCCGTCTGCGCAGCCACATTGCACAGTACCGCGATATCCTGCAGCTGGACGAGCCCGTGGGCCGCAAGCTGGATTTCCTGACGCAGGAGCTGAACCGCGAGACCAATACCATCGGCTCCAAGTGTCAGGATCTGGATATCACCCGCATTGTGGTGGATATGAAAGCAGAGATCGAAAAGATCCGTGAGCAGATCCAGAATCTGGAATAATATGTTGTGGAGGAGCCTATGAAACTCATCAACATCGGCTTTGGCAATATGGTCAGTGCGGGGCGCGTGGTGGCAGTCGTTAGCCCGGACTCTGCACCGGTCAAGCGTCTGGTGAAGGAAGCACGCGAGCGGGGGATGCTGATCGACGCCTCTTATGGCCGCAGCACCCGTGCGGTGCTCATCATGGACTCCGATCACGTCGTGCTGTCTGCTCTTCAGCCCGAAACGGTGGCAAGCCGCGCCGCAGGGCAGGAGGGCAAAACATCAATGGAGGAAGAAGCATCTCATGGCGAATGATAAATTTCTGTTTGTAGTTTCCGGTGCAGCCGGTACTGGTAAGGACAGCGTGGTCAAGGCACTGCGCGAGGCACACCCCGAGATCGAAAAAACCGTCTCTGCCACCACCCGCACCCCGCGCCCCGGCGAGCAGGAGGGTGTGGACTACTACTACCGCACCCGCGAGCAGTTCCAGCAGCTGCTGGAAAACGATCAGGTGGTGGAGCACAACTTCTATAACGGCAACTACTACGGCACCCTGAAGTCTGAGGTGGAAAAGCGGCTGGAAGCTGGTAAGGTGGTCGTGCTGGTCATCGATGTGCACGGCGCTGCCAATATCCGCCGGATGTTCCCGGGCGCTACCACCGTGTTCCTGCTGCCACCCTCTGTAGAGGAGCTGGAGCATCGCCTGCGCGGCCGCGGCACCGAGACTGAGGAAAGCATTCAGGAGCGTCTTGCCACCGCCCGGCAGGAGCTGGCCGAGCAGGATAAGTTTACTGTAAAGCTGGTCAACAACCAGATTGAGCCTTGCGCCGCAGAACTGTATCAGGTCATCTGTCAGCGCGCCGGGCTGCAGGGCTGAAAAATCAAGCGTTGAAGGAGTTGGACGAATGCCCAAGACGGTAGGCGTTGCCGTCAGCAATGCGACCTTCCATTTTGATAAGCTGTATACCTACGCCGTTCTGCCGGAGCACCAGAATGCGGTGCGTCTGGGCAGTATGGTGCTGGTACCCTTCGGCAAGGGCAGCCGCGCCCGTACGGGCGTGGTGCTGGCCTGCGATGCCGAGCCGGAGCACTCCAAGCTGAAATATCTGTTCGATGTAGCTCCGGCCTCGGCCTGTCTGACCCCGGAGTTGTTGCGGTTGGTGCATTTTTTAAAGGAGCGCACCTTCTGCACCTATTACGAGGCCGTCAAGGCAGTCATTCCGTACGGTGCGCAGTACAAGCCCGCCGTGGCGGCAGACGGTGTGACCCCGGTGCTGCAAAAGCAGCTTACCCGTCACACCGAAAATGCCTACAAGCTGGTGGGCACTCTGCCGCAAAAGCCAAAGCCTACAGCAAAGCAGCTGGCGGCGGTGGCGCTGCTGAGCGGCGGTCCCCGCACCCTGAACGAGTTGGAAGATAAGGGCATCAGCCGCGCGGTGCTGGATAATCTGTGCACCAAGGGTGTGCTGGAATGTAGCAAGGTGAATAAGTCCATCGACCTGTACGCTTCCATCCCGCTGCGTAACGACCCCATCACCCTCACAGAGCAGCAGCAGGCCGCTTACGACACGCTGCTGCCTAAGCTAGAAGATACCGCACCCCATTCGGCGCTGTTGTACGGCGTTACCGGCAGCGGCAAGACGCTGGTGTTTTTAAAGCTGATTTCCCGCTGTCTGGAACTTGGCCGCAAGGCGCTGGTGTTGGTGCCGGAGATCAGCCTGACCCCGCAGATGATCCTGCGGCTAAAAGGGCAGTTCGGCCGCCGGGTGGCGGTGCAGCACTCCGCGCTCAACCATACCGAGCGTCTGCTGCAATGGCAGATGATTCAGGATGGCGGTGCAGATATCGTGGTCGGCACCCGCAGCGCAGTGTTTTCGCCGTTGGAAAACATCGGCCTTATCATCATTGACGAAGAGCAGGAGCACACCTACCGGTCGGAATCCGCACCGCGCTACTCCGCCCACGAGGTCGCCCGGCAGCGTGCCGCCGAAAACGGTGCCCTGCTGCTTCTGGCCAGCGCCACCCCCAGCACCGAGAGCTTTTATGCTGCGCAGAATGGCCGTACCCAGCTGGTGCGTCTGACCAAGCGCTACGGCGGCAACCCGCTGCCCAGCGTGCAGATCGTGGATATGCGGGCAGAGCTGGCTGCGGGCAACCCCCGGGAGATCAGCCTTGCGCTGGAGGACGCCATCCGCCGCAATCTGGAAGCGGAAAAGCAGACTATCCTTCTGCTCAACCGCCGGGGCTACCAGACCATTGCCCAGTGCGAGGACTGCCGCGAGGTGCTCAAGTGCCCCAAGTGCAGCGTGCCCATGGTGTACCACAAATCAGCGCATAAGGTGCTGTGCCACTACTGCGGCTCCCAGCAGGAGCCGCCGCCCACCCTTTGCCCGGCCTGCGGCGGCAAGCTGCAGTACCGGGGCTTTGGCACCCAGAAGGCCGAGGAGGAACTGGCAAAGCTCTTCCCGGAGGCGCGGGTGCTGCGCATGGATCAGGACTCTACCGCCGCCAAAGACGCCCACGAGAAACTGCTTGCCAAGTTTGCAGCGCATGAATACGACATCATGGTGGGCACCCAGATGGTGGCGAAAGGGCTGGATTTCGAGGACGTGACCCTTGTGGGTGTTCTGGGCATTGATTCGCTGCTGTTCGCGCAGGGCTTTCGTGCATACGAGAACGTGTTCAGTCTGATCACACAGGTGGTGGGACGCAGCGGCCGCGCAAAAGAGCCCGGCTTTGCCATCATCCAGACCACCGACCCGGACAACCCAGTGCTCACCCTTGCCGCTGCACAGGATTACGACGCCTTCTACGAGCAGGAGATCGCCTACCGCAGGCTGGGGCTGTACCCGCCTTTCTGCGGGCTGTGCGTCATCGGTTTTGCCGGTGCAAAGGAGAACGAGGTGGCGCGTGCCGCTGCCCGCTTCTCGGTGCTTTTAGGGCAGCAGGCGGCAAAACAGCCGGATCTGCCCCTGCGCATTCTGGGCCCCACGCCCGGCAGCATTGAAAAGATCAACGACACCTACCGCTATAAGCTTACCGTTAAGTGCCGCAACGACCGCCGCTTCCGCGACCTTGTGCGTGCTGCACTGGCACTGTATGAAAAAGAAAAACTGCCGTCCAAGGCATCGGTCGTGGTAGACCTGCACTCGGACGGTGACATCTGATAAAACTGGAGGTACTATTATGGCTATCCGTAATATTGTTAAAGAAGGCGACCCCATCCTGAACAAGGTCTGCCGCCCTGTGACCAATTTTGACGACCGTCTGGCTACTCTGCTGGACGATATGCGCGAGACCATGATCGCCGCCGACGGCGTGGGTCTGGCTGGCCCGCAGGTGGGCATGATGCGCCGCCTGTTCGTGGTGTGGGACACCACCGACGCCCCGGAGGAGATTCCCGAGGATTACGAGTACAAGTTCATTGATTTTGTCAACCCCGAGATCCTTGCTGTTTCTGAGGAGGAAGAGACGGCCTACGAGGGCTGCCTGTCCTTCCCGGGGCACAACGGCGCTGTGACCCGCCCCGTTGCCGTCAAGGTTCGTGCACAGGACCGCAACGGCGAATGGTTTGAGCTGGAAGCTGACGGCCTGCTGGGTCGCTGCATCCAGCACGAGAACGACCATCTGGACGGCATTACCATTATGGAGTCCAGCGAGTACTTCTACGAGGATACCGAGGAAGGCAAAAAGGCCGCCCGCGAAGCGAAAGGAAACAACTGATGCGCATTTTGTTCATGGGCACGCCGGATATTGCTGCTGAGTGCCTGAAAGCCCTGTATGCTGCCGGGCACGATATCTGTGCCGTGTACACCCGGCGGGATAAGCCCGTCGGACGCAAGCAGGTGCTCACCGCGCCGCCGGTCAAGGAGGTTGCTCTGACGCACGGTACGCCCGTGTTCCAGCCCCGCACCCTGCGGGACGGCAGCGAGGATGAAAACATCCACGCTCTCGCCCCGGAGCTGATCGTGGTGGTGGCCTATGGCTGCATCCTGCCGAAGTCCGTGCTGGAAATGCCCCGCTATGGCTGCATCAACCTGCACGTTTCGCTGCTGCCGAAATATCGCGGCAGCGCCCCGGTGCAGTGGTCGGTGCTGAACGGTGACGCCGAGACCGGCGTTTCCATCATGCAGATGGATGAGGGTCTGGATACCGGCGATGTGCTGTACTGCAAAAAAATTACCATCGACCCCGAGGAGACCAGCGGTGAATTGTTCGACCGCGTTACCGCTGTGGGTGCCGAAGCTCTGTGTGAAACGATTCCTCAGATCGCAGCAGGCACCCTGACGGCTGTGCCGCAACAGCACGAGAATGCTACCCTTGCCCCCATGCTGAACAAGGAGATGGCGGAGTTCCTCCTGACCGACACTGCCGCCCATATCCATAACTGGGTGCGCGGCATGAACCCTTGGCCGGGTGCATGGTTCATCACCTCCGGCGGCAAAAAGCTCAAGGTGATGTCCAGCCGCGTGGCCGCCGCCAACGGCGAAGCCCCCGGCACTGTGCTGGCTACAAAGCCCCTGACCGTAGCCTGCGGCGAGGGTGCTATCCAGCTGCTGGAGGTCGTGCCGGAGGGCAAAAAGCCTATGGACGGCACTGCCTTTGCAGCGGGTCTGCGCCTGAAAACGGGGGATAGCCTCTGATGGCCGCAAATCCGCGTGCGGCGGCAGTCGCCGCACTGGTACGGCAGGAGCAGGACGGCTTTTCCAATCTGGTGCTGGACGCAGAACTCAAGCGCCAGAAGCTGGAAGGCCGGGATAAGGCTTTTGCAAGTGCCATTTTCTACACCGTGCTGGAGCATCGCGGCACGCTGGACTATATTCTGGAGCAGTTTCTACCCAAGGGTCTGGCAAAGCTGGATGCACCCGTGCGGGAAATTTTACGCGCCGCACTGGCACAGGCACGCTATATGCAGGTGCCTGTCTCTGCTGCGGTGAACGAGGCAGTCAAGCTGACCCGCACCTTTAAAAAATCCAGCGCCTCCGGCCTTGTCAATGCCGTGCTGCGCAAGGCCTGCGGCTATGATTTAGACGCTGCCGTCTTTAAAGACGAGATCCAGCGCCTGATGGTGCTTGGCTCTGCCGGGCGGGATGTGGCGGAATTCCTCCACAAAAATTACCCGGATGAAGCACTGGGCATCCTGACCTATCAGGCCGATGGCGGTTTGACCAGTCTGCGTGCAAACCCCCTCAAGGCCAGCGCTGCACAGCTGTGCGCGCTGCTTACAGAGCAGGGCGCAGCAGAGGTGCGGCAGGGTATCGTGCCCGGCAGCGTGCTGGCACGTTTTGCGGGCAGCCCGGCAGACAACGAGCTGTTCCGACAGGGGTACTATCATGTAGAGGGGCAGGCCAGCCAGCTGGCAGCCCTTTGTGTGGGCGCAGCCCCCGGTGAAACGGTGCTGGACCTGTGCGCTGCCCCCGGCGGCAAGACGATTTTGCTGGCCGAGCAGATGCAGGGCAGAGGAAAACTGTACAGCTGCGATGCGGCAGAGAACCGTGTGGGGCTGATCCGCACCGCGGTAGACCGCATGGGCTTTACCGGGGTGCATACCCTTTGTAATGATGCCACCAAGCCGAACCCCGCATTGCCCATGGCAGACCGCATTCTGACGGATGTGCCCTGCAGCGGCTTGGGCATTCTGGCAAAAAAACCGGATCTGCGCTATAAAAAGCTGGAAGCTGCCCGGCAGGCAGAACTGCTTGCCACGCAGGCGGCAATTCTGGATACCGCTGCGGCGCTGCTCAAGGCGGGCGGGCGGCTGGTCTACTCCACCTGCACCATCGACCCTGCCGAGAACGAAGAGCAGGTGCGGGCCTTCGTGGGCCGACACCCGGAGTTCCGGGTGGTGACGCCGGACGTCCGCTTCCCGGCCGGGATGACGGTGGGGGACTGGGGTGCGCTTTCCGTCCCCGCCCGCACCGGCATGGACGGCTTTTTCCTCTGCGCGATGCAGAAACGTGATTCCTGACAAAAGGAGATTTTCATGGAGACTAAACGCTGTATATCCTCCCTGACGCTGGAACAGCTGACAGCGGAGCTGAAAGCGATGGGCCAGCCCGGCTTCCGGGCGAAACAGATCTTCCACTGGGTCCACCAGAAGCTCGTGACCGACTTTTCGGCCATGACCGACCAGCCCAAAGCCCTGCTGGCAAAGCTCGAGGAGGCATTTTACATCGCCGCGCCCATCATCGAGCGGCGGCAGGAGGCCAAGGACGGCACCGTGAAGTACCTGCTGCGGATGGCCGACGGCAACTGCATCGAGACCGTCGTCATGCGCTACCACTACGGCAACACGGTCTGCGTGTCCACCCAGGTGGGCTGCCGGATGGGCTGCCGCTTCTGCGCCTCGACCCAGGCGGGCCGGGTGCGCAACCTCGAGGCGGGCGAGATCTGCTCCGAGATTTACACCGCCCAGAAG
>OGFV01000076.1_pt1 | contig 53054 bp, 44 predicted proteins | sample 1571131 | NCBI WGS metagenome assembly OGFV01 (sample SAMEA2582044, study PRJEB24529) | metagenome | biome: Human gut stool | place: China | collected 2011
GGGGCTGGCAAAGCTGGTGGATGCACCGGTGCTGCTGGCGGGAGATATCGACCGGGGTGGCGTGTTTGCGCAGCTGTACGGCACGGTGGAACTGCTGGAACCCGCCGAGCGGGCACGCATCAAGGGGCTGGTCATCAACAAGTTCCGGGGCGATGCCGCCATCCTGAAACTCGGCCTTACCATGCTAGAGGAAAAGACCCATCTGCCGGTGCTGGGCGTTGTGCCTTATCTGCGGGTGGACATCGAGGATGAGGACTCCCTCTCCTCCCGACTGGAAAGCAGCACCGCCGTTAAGCCGCTGGATGCTGCCATTCTGCGGCTGCCGCATATCTCCAATTTTACGGATTTTATGCCGCTCGAGCAGCACCCGCTGCTGAGCGTGCGGTATGTGCAAAGCCCCCGGCAGCTGGGCGCACCGGATGTGGTCATTCTGCCGGGCACAAAAAACACCATAGACGACCTGCTCTGGCTGCGGCAGTGCGGACTGGAAGCTGCGGTACAGAAGCTGGCAACCTCCGGCACGCCGGTGCTGGGCGTATGCGGCGGCTACCAGATGCTGGGCGAAACTCTCGATGACCCGGAGGGCACCGAGAGCGGACGTGTCCAGACAGTGCGCGGGCTGGGGCTGCTGTCCACCCGTACCGTGTTTACGGCTGCCAAGCACCGCACGCAGGACACCGCCACCGTCACCGCGCCGCAGCTGGCAGGGGCAGTGCTGACCGGCTACCAGATCCATACCGGGCGCACTGCCGTGCAGGGTGTGCCCTTCTGCCGCCTTGCAGACGGCAGCGCCGAGGGCTGCGTAAAGGACAACGTGGCGGGCACTTATCTGCACGGCCTGTTTGATACCGGGGAACTGACCGAAAAGCTGGTGCAGCTGCTGTGCAGCCGCAAGGGCATCTCCCCTGCCGATGCGCCGCTGCTCTCCATGCAGGAGTACCGGCAGCAGCAGTTTGACCTGTTGGCAGACGGCGTGCGCCGGGCTCTGGATATGAACGCCCTGTACGCCGCCATGGGACTGGAAGGGAGGAGCACCGTATGACCCCGCAGCATCATCTGCCCGCCGACATCGAGCGGACGAGTCTTTCTATCATCACCGCAGAGCTGGACGCAATGGGGCTGACCCCGCCGCCGGAGACTGCCGCCGTGGTCAAGCGGGTGATCCACACCACCGCCGATTTCGACTACGCCCGCAATTTGCACTTCACCCCCGGCGCGGTGGCGGCAGGCGTGGCGGCACTGCAAGCCGCTGCCCCCATCGTTACCGACACCAACATGGCGCTTTCCGGCATTACAAAGCCGGGGCTTGCGCGGCTGGGCGGCACCGCGCTGTGCTACATGGCCGACCCGGAAGTGGCCGCGCTGGCAAAGACCAACGGCACCACCCGGGCGGTGGCGTCCATGCAAAGAGCCGCCGCCGAACACCCCGGTGCCATTCTTGCGGTGGGCAATGCACCAACAGCGCTGCTGACCATTGCCGACCTGATAGAAACCGCCGGGCTGCGCCCTGCGCTGGTCATCGGAGTGCCGGTGGGCTTTGTGAACGTGGTGGAGAGCAAGGAGCGACTGTTCAACGTCTGCACTGCCTACGGTGTGCCCGCCATCGTCGCCATGGGACGCAAGGGCGGCAGCAACGTTGCCGCTGCCATCTGCAACGCGCTGGTATATTCCGCCGCCGGGATGCTGGACCCCACCGACCGGGGGTGGAGATAGAACGATTTATAATAGCCTCCGCTGCGCTCTGGCTATTTTAGAGGTTTTAGAGGTTTTATTTTATAAGGCTGGAAAAACTGCGTTTTTTCCAGCCTTATCTCTTCACGCAAAGGGGCGCAAAGGCGGCAGCAACGTTGCCGCTGCCATCTGCAACGCGCTGGTATACTCTGCCGCCGGGATGCTCGACCCCACCGACCGGGGATGGAAATAATATTTTTTATCGTTTGCGTTCAAAGTGCTCTGCGGCGCACTTTGAACGCTTTTTTCATGCAATTTTCCCTGGAGGGGTATTCTTTCATTGGCTGGTATGGTATACTCTGCTTAGTTCAACAAATCGGGATTTATAAAGGAGAATATTGATGAAACTATTTTTATGTTCGCACTTTTCAAGTGTAGGAAGTCTGATAAAGGAAGAAATTGAAAATAAGAAAGTCGCATTTATTCCAACAGCTTCACTGCGTGAAGGCTACACCGGTTATGTCGGCTCGGCTCGAAAATTATTCAAAAAGTTGGGAGCAATCGTAACTGAAATTGATATTTCAACGGAGGCTTATTCAACGATACAGTCTGTTTTTGAAGAAGCAGATGTGATATATTTTACCGGCGGAAATTCTTTCTTTCTTATGGACCAGCTCCGTAAAACGGGAACTGATGGACTGCTGAAAAAGGAATTGGCAAATGGAAAATTGATGATCGGCGAGTCGGCAGGCGCAATTATATGCGCTCCAAGCATCCAATATATCGAGCAAATGGATGAAAAGCCGGAGGACTACTCACAAGAAGATGATGCAGGGCTTGATTTGATTGATTTCTATGTTCTTCCGCATTATCTTACAGCACCATTTAAGAAAGTTACCGAGAAAATAATGACTGAGTTTTCGGATTTGAATCTATGCCCAATTAACAACCGTCAGGGAATTGTAATTGATGGTGAAGATTCAAAGGTTATTTGCAAAGACTAATTTGAAAATTCCAGTTTGTCAATTACAAGTGACATTGAAAGAGTCAGCCCATTCAAGGTGCTGGCTCTTTCAAAAATTCCATTCTAATAAATTGCATGATAACTTAGATTAAAAATGAATACCCATTAGCCGGAAATGAATAGAAAATGAATAAAAGTGTGGTGTTTCGTATAATTATGAGTTAGTATGCATCAGACACACTTTTGTAAAAAGGGAGTTTTATAAATCTTATTGTAGTGCTTTTATTAATTCTATTCTAATATTTCTCCAGAATCTTATTCAGTAAGAAGGTGGCATTTTGGTTTCTTGCCACACCCTTCTGTATCTTATAAGTATAGGTAACATCTGTGCCCAAATCTATCTCGAAACAATAGTTGTGGAATTTTCCTGATGCATCATTCTCCATCTTGGAAAGTTCCAAATCGTGGGTAGCAATGATGCCGCTCACCGGCTGCTTGGAGATGGCTTCTAGGAACTTTCTCGAACCATTCAGCTTATCCAATGAATTCGTTCCTTTCAGAATCTCATCCAGAATAATCAGCGTCCGGAGTGATTCCTTATTGCCCGCTATACTTTTCTTGTAGAACTTTCCTTCTGCACTTTCCTTGCAGAACTTTCCCTCTGCACTTTCTTTACAGAACTTTAGAAGTTCCTCCAATCTGATCAATTCTGCATTGAAATAAGAGATGCCGTGCGTCAAATCATCGGTGGTTCTCATACTCGAGAACAATCTGAAACGTGAAATCTTCAGTTGATCCGCAAATACCGGCATACCCGCCATCGCCAGGATATAGTTCACGCCCAGCGAACGGAGGAAGGTACTCTTTCCCGCCATGTTGGCTCCGGTGATGATATAATAGTTGTCGTCCTTGATGGTGAAATCGTTCTTCACCGCCTTGGTTCCCAGGAAAGGATGATAGAGATTCTTTCCCTCGAACACGATTTCCGGACTTCCGATTCCTGCATTTTCTGAAACATCGCTTTCAGTATCTGCTTCCGGACTTCCCGAAACAAATTCTGCCTCTTCCGCCTCTGGATGATTATATCTGAAATCCGCCATCGAAACCATCGCATCCATCTCGCTGATGGTATGCATCCATTCCTCCATCTTCATCATATAGGTATTCTTCCATTTCAGGAAACTGCGAACCAGGAAGAAATCGCTCAGCATGAAGGCATCGGTGAAGAAAAGACCCAGGAAGTTGCCTCTTCTGTCATACCCCTTCAATATCTTTTCCAGTTGGGCAAAGGAAGGCAGGGCATCTGCCAGGGAATCCTGCATTTCCTTGCCTAATTCGCTATGGAAATTGCGCCTGTTGATAAGCTGAAGTATCTGAGCATAGGCGATGAGCTGATGACGAAGCTTGCCGCCATTGCTGTCTATCTTGTCAAGTGTCTGCTTGCAGACGAAGAATACCACCATGTATTGAACCAACACCCACCACAAGGCGAAATTCACCGAAACCATATCGCATATCGATAAAATCACGGAACCGATGACTCCGATAATCAGCAGCCATCCGATAACGAGAGAAACCGGTGAACTAAACCATGCCGGCACCTCCATCATTGAAACCTTCTGCATCGCATCCACCACCGCAGCAGAATCAATCTTCTTCATCTTGCCATTCATCATCTTGCCATCCGCAGTTTGGCTTCTGTTTTTTTCGCCAAGCGCCAGGAACTCCATTCGCCAGTTTTCGCCTTCTCCAGCCAATTCCTTCTGCAAATCCCTTCTTCTTTTGATATCTTCCAGGCTCAGAGGCGTTTCCCGGGTAAGATTCCTGGCGAGTGCCTCCGAACCGCCCGATGTGATGGTTCGGCAGATGCGGTTGAAAAGCGAACTCTTGCCGAAGACATCGAGGTCGAAGGAATAAGGATGCTGCGGATTCTGATAGGAATCGCCCGTTTCGAAAGGCGAGAAATCCCCCTCCAAAGCCTTGATTTCGTCCTGATAAACCTTGAGCAAAGCCGAAAGATGCTCTATCTTCTCCTTGTTCTTGTCGTCAAGTCGTCTGATTCCCAGATAGGCAATCAGGCACAGCGCCGCCCCCATCAGATAGTTCTGCGTATCTCCATCCAATGCGAAATAGCAGATCAGAAAGGCGAGGATGCCGCCAAAAGCCAGCAGCTCGCCCGTTATAAATCCCGTATTCTTACGCTTCAGGGCAGCCACCTCAGCAGCATATCGGCTTACATATTGTCGATAATTCTCCTTGATATTCATACTTTTTCTTTATTTTTCTTTTTTGATGTGCAAAATTAGGGATAAAATCTAGATTTCCAAAATAAATTCTCTCATTTTAAGTCTTTTATACTTATATTCGTGATAGGAATCTGGCTTTTATGAACCCTTGGCAGTAAAAAGTGCTATGAAAATTTGGAGGTTACACAAAAACATCGTATTTTTGCATTAAAATAGTTTGAATAATGAGCAAGTATAATTTTAATATAGACAATTATCATGCTATAGGGCATGCTGATATCGAAATAGAGGGTATCACAGTTATCGTGGGTAGCAATGGCTGTGGAAAAAGCACTATGTCCCGTTGGTTGTATTATATCGTCAATACATTGTCAGTGTTAGACAGTTTCTTTTTCTCTGATTTCAGAGATATGATTATCAAATCATTAGAGAAATATTCTAATGCGCTGGATGATATCTCAAATTATCTGGATGATGATAAAAAACGATTTTTTGACCATACCTTATCATTAATGACAATGGTAACATTGAGTAATGGTGGTGTGGAGAAGCTCGATTTTTATTATAAAAGAGCGATTGGTTCACTTGATGACATGCTGGTTAACTTTCTTCAGAAAGAGCAGAATCCTCAGCAGGTGCGTCGAGTGCTTAATCTTTTTGGGATTACTGAACAAAATCATGTTCATGAGGATATAGAACGAAATTCCATTCAGTTGTTTTCTGAATATCTTCAGAAATATGAAAACAACAAAAAAAATCGTCCCATCAGTTACTTGAAAGAGAAAATCGCTTCTGTATATCGGGAAAAGGATGGCTTTCCTGCCAGCATAAGCTTTAAGGAAGATGAAGTGGAATTGCTTGTTGATAGACTTGGAAAGATATATAGTTTAAATAATGCCATATATATAGGAACACCAGCAGCTATTTCTCTTCGTCAATCAGATAGGGTTCTGATGACTTCCTTGGCATATAAAGTGGTTCACGTAAATGAAAAAGGAAGTGAGATTACCGGCAAACAGGAATTACTTCATTCTATTAATAAAATGATAGATGGTTCTATTGTAGAAAAGGAAAATTTCGATGCTGTTGATTTAGTTTATCACAGCAACAATGGTAAGGATATTAGAATTGAAGATATAGCATCGGGATTCAAACCGCTGGTTTATATGCTTCGTCTGATAGAAAACGGGTGGCTGACAGAAAACACTTTGTTGGAGATTGATGAGCCTGAAACAAATCTTCATCCACAATGGGTGGTTGAGTTGGCGCATCTTCTTGTTCGCATCAACAAAACATTTGGAACCAAGATACTCATCACGAGTCACAATCCCGATATGGTATCGGCTATCAGGTATATCTCTGAAAAAGAAGGCTTGTTGAATACTACTCGCTTTTATCTGGCAGAGCAAAGTGAAGGTACAGATTCGTTCTACTATAAGAATTTGGGTTGTGACATCGAACCTGTATTTGAATCATTCAATAAATCTTTTGATACTCTTCAGAAATACGTAGAGAACTATGGCGAAATTTAAGATTGGCAATTATCAGGGAATCAAGATTGATTGTTGGACAGCAAAAGATTTAGTCGGCTTGCATCATTTGATGAAGCAGGAGGGATGCCCAAATTCAGAAAATCTTTTCTCTGACACAGATAAGGCAATAGAACTTGATGATGTTCAGAGACGAATTTCTCAAAAACATCATGCTGATAAGAAATCTTCTGCAGATATGCTATTGCATGTGAATGATAAGAGATTACTTTTGGCCGATGCAAAATTCCGACTAAGCAATACCAGGAATTTGGATTCAAAGGAGATAGCAAAAAAGGTTAGTGAATCAAAGGCAATGGTTACTTCTAACTATTCTTTTGAAAATAGTTTCTATGTTTTGCTGACAAAGAAAGCTACAACTCCTTCCAATTTAAATAGGCTTAGAAGAAATGTAGGAAATAATCCAAATTATCAATTTATGGATGCCGTTGAATTTCATAAACTGTTCGAGGATTAATGTTTGAACTCCGTTCCTGATGTCATGAAAACTCAGAAACGGAGTTTTTTATAACTTTTTTCTGTCTTTTTTCTAGTATTATGAATTTTTCTCCATCCATTTATTATAGGAAATATTCTCCTCTTTCCACTTATCCTTTGCTTCCGCCTGATTCTTCGGATATCCGATGATGAGGGTATTGAGCGGAATCATCGTCTTGGGCAGATGCAGCAATTGCTGCATTCCCTCGTATCGTTCTTTCAGGGGATAGAGGGCTGTCCATACTCCGCCAAGTCCCAGACCGTGAGCCATCAGCAGAATGTTCTCCGTGGCTGCCGAACAGTCTTGAATCCAGAACTCCTGCTCTGTGTCTTCCAGCGTCTTGTCAAGGCATCCGCAAACCACGATGGCGAGCGGTGCCTGCTTTACCATGCCGGCATAAGGGCTGAACTGTGGTATCCGGTCGAGAATCTCTCTGTCGTTGATGACCACAAAATGCCAAGGCTGCTTGTTGCAAGCCGATGGAGCGGCCATGCCGGCACGCAGCATCATTTCAATCTTCTCTTGCTCTACAGGCATGTCTGTATAACTTCTCACCGATGTGCGGCTTATGATATTTTCAAAAATCTGATTCTTTTCCATCATAGCTTTTATTCATCTTTTATTCTATCTTGATTGCTAAAATTGCAATGCGCTGCAAATATACGAAACTTTTTGGAGAAATTTGAAGTGCATTACAAATTTCTTGTGCTTCTAGGTAAAATTTGCAGTGCATTGCAAATTTCTTTCTATCGCCCGATACATCCTATAATATGCGTATATATAAACCGATGTTGTGGTTATCATACTGATGAGATTCATGCTGGTGATGGCTGCCTGCTGGGTGTTACCTGCCAGATAAAACACTGCAACAGGGAGTATATTTGAGCATATCAGCCATACCATGAAAACCAGGATAAGGGCTATGCCCAGTTTGCGCATGTTGCCCCTGTGCTTGCTGCACAGATGACAGCCGGCTACCAGGGAGGCGATGACGGAAATCAGGCCCATCGTGCTTTCTGTCCAGGTGAGTATGGAAGCCATTGGGGTAATCTGTCCGTTCTGCATCATCGTTACGAGATGAAGATTGAAGCATAAACCCAGAATGAATGAGAGCACATAGTAAAGCACCATCACCTCGCTGCAGCGTCGTAGTAATTTTACGTCTGCCGGTAGCGTACAGCGGAATATTCCCCATAAAGCTATAGGGGCGAGCTGCAAGACCAGTTGCTTGATGGTAACCAGGATGGGACTTATTGGAATCAGGATGGGACTTGTTCTGAAGGATAAGCCCGCTTGTCCGCAAACAGAAAATGCCAGCGAAAACAATGCGAAAAAGCAATATGCATACATGGCATATTGCGCAATGCTAGTCAATACTACAGGATTCTTTATTCTTGTTCTTGCCATAATTTCTAAGTTTGATGATTTTGCGGCAAAGGTACGAAAAATCTTCTATACCACCAAATTTTGCACTTGCTTGTTGAATTCGCGTATGTCATCTTTTATGCCTGGACTAATAAAAACTCTTAAAAGATATAAGGTATCTTCTTGAATGTCAGTATTTATTGTTATTTTTGTAAGGTATATACTAATTGAAATATAAGTTTAATCATGAATCATATGAAGAAGATTTTCTTAGGATTGGCAGCAGCACTGATGTTGACTGCCTGCAATGAGAACAGACAGCCGGAGGCAACGACCAGCGTTGACTCTGCAAGTGTGGTAACCGATTTAATGATGAGTCGCAGAAGCATCCGTGCTTACAAGGATTCCGTCATCAGCCGTGATACCCTGAACGAGATTTTGAAATGCGGCATCCATGCGCCAAATGGGCAGAACCTGCAGTCGTATGAAATCAGAGTGATTGATTCTCCTGCACTTATCGATTCGATCACCCAAGCCGTGGTAAAGGATAATCCTAAGATTGCAGAGCGCAAAGGCTTCAAGAATATCTTCGTGAATGCTCCATGCGTGGTTTGCATCGCCTACGATACTACTTATGATATGGCGCAGATTGATTGCGGCTTACTTGGTGAGAATATCATTCTTGCAGCATGGTCAAGGGGCATCGGCTCCTGCTGCCTGGGCAGTTCTGCCCGTTGGATATTGGATTCGCCATCTGCCAAGCCTTACCTCGACCGCATGGCATTCTCTAAGAATTATAAGCTGCTCTACTGCATCGCCCTGGGTTATCCTGACGAATCGCCGGAGGCAAAGCCAAGGCGTCAGGATATGATCAAGTTCATGGATTAAGACAAATGAAGGTTGATGTCCTGTTTCAGGACATCAACGTTTGAAGATAGATATGTATATTTTTGAAACATGTAGGCAAAATATGAAACATCTTCTTCAAGTTCTTTTTTATACAACTTTAAGTTAAAAAAGGTTGCTTATTTGAGAAACTTTGGCAATTTCCTTCGATTTCTGGTCGATAACCACTCCTTTAATCTGTTGCGCCCACGTTGGCATGCTAGCCGCCGAGAGCAATCCTAATACAATAATTCCCCTTTTAGCATTCATAACCTATATCGTTTGATTTCGGTTGCAAAGGTACGGTGGTTATATTACACTGGGGTTGCGATGAGGTTGAAAAGCATTGACGAAGCTGCGACAAAGATGTTACTTTGGCAAATCAGCTCCATTTTTTCGGAAGAAAGCATTGGCAGCTATCTGTTTCGGATATTTGTGCCGTATTCTTAATCTCCGATCAGTCGGCTATCACCATACAGAGTCTGAGTACATTTTCTTCGAAGTGCTCCTTGTCGATGGCATTGTTCTTGAGCAGGGAACGGTAGTTGTATACGGTTTGTGGCGAATATGACAGGATGCCGGCTATCTTGGAACTTTCGGTGATGCCTAATCTTAACAGGGCGCACACACGGAGGATAGGGGGCATTTCTCCATTCTCTTTCAGCTGGATGTGTGCCGATTCTGTAAGCTGCTGGTTCAGTTCGTTTACAAAAGTTGGGTACAGAGCTAGGAAAAACTTGTCGAATTCAGTCAAAAACTCCTTGTTTTCCCTTTCTGTACTTGATGAGGAAGAGAGGAGACTCAGCAGTTCCTTGCTTTGGTTGGCCTTTATCTTTCTTACAGCCAATGTTCGTAGCTTTTGGTTCCTCTCTATATTCTTATAGCTCAGGTCAATATATACCTTTACCAATCTCTCGCGTTTCTGATTGGTATTCTTCAATTCGTCGTTGATGAGATGCAATTGTTCATTTAGAATTTCCATTTTTGCCGACGTAGCTGTGATTTCATCTTTCTTTTGTTTCAGAAGCCTGTTCTTCTTGCGGATGAACAGACTGCTTATACCCACTCCGAGCAAGAGCAGGAAAATGACCGACAGCGCAATGTTGAGCATGCTGTTGGTGGCTCTGATTTCATCTGTATAGGCATTGGTAATCATCTGCAATTTGGATGAAATCTCAATGCGGCGCAACCGGTTGTTGTATGCATAAGCATCTTCCAGGGATAGATTGATGTATTCCTGGGCTTTTTTCAGACTTCTTGTCTTATGTTTGTAGATGAAGAGTGCGATGTCCTGTAGGGCTACGTTTTCTTTTGTGGCAGAAGTGACGTCTGAGATGGCTGCAACCAGAAGGTAATGCTCCATAAGCGCTAGGTTGTTGGCTTTCTGATAGATCTCAGAAAGCGCAAAGGCGGTCATGGCATGCAGACGGCTGTTGGTCTTTTCCATGCTCAGTGCCTTTTTGTAGCATTGTATGGTCTTGTTATTGTTGGGCTGATTGCTGTAATAGTATAATTCTCCCATCAGATAGTAATAGAATGCATCTTTCTTTGGAGATAGTTCTATTGCTTTCTTCAGGTATTTCACTTTCTGCTGGTTGTAATTCTTGCTGAATTCATTGTTTTCACAATAGGTTGACCAGTTGTTGTATAGTCCGTAAAGTGTATAATAGTATTGAAACTGATAGTCAAGCGGATCTTCTTCCTTGGGTTCTATCTTCTGCATGATGTTTTTTGCTTCAGCATAGAATCCACGTGTGATAAGCAGGCTGGTTTGGCTAAGTTGGAATCTTTTATGATATAAGATGTTGTTGCTCTTTTGGGCAAGAACAAGGCCTTTTTTTATGTAAGTCATCGCCGAATCATACTCGTAGGCTTTGTATCCATTGGCGAGTTGCTCGTAAAGCTTGAGCTTGTCCTCGTTGCTGGTTACATATTTGGCACCCTGCTTGATGTCGTTCAGACTTTTCTCTTTTACTTCTACATAATGCGCACGTTTTTCTATGGCAGCATCCAGCTGTTTGTAGAGCTGGCTGTTGTCTGCTTTTGCGCATAGTGGTAGTAGTATCAGTAGTACGATAGTTATAAAATGTCTCATGTTTCTTATGTTTTAAAGATTCTGCTGCAAAAGTAATAAAAAACTTTCAGAATCTCGCATCTACTAACGTGTTTTTTTTGAAAATATTTAATTTACTGATATTCAGCCTGATAAATCGGATAGTAGATAATGGTAATCTACCAAAAACCTACTAATCGCAACAACCTATTGAATTTTGACGTACTTTTGCAGCATCAAACAATTTTAATCGTTATAAACCTATAGATTATGGATAAAAACAACCTTTCAAAGAAAGTAGGTCTGCTGTTAGCAGGATGCTTTATTACTTTTAATGCTCTTGGTCAGACAACCATTAAGGGTCAGGTGGTAGATGCCACAGGTGAACCTGTCATTGGTGCCAGCATTCTGGTGAAAGATACCAAGAATGGTGCAGTGTCCGACTTGGATGGTAACTACAAGCTTGACAATGTTAAGGATGGTGCCGTCCTGGTATTCTCTTATCTGGGCTACCGTACCCAGGAAATTCCTGTAAAGGGAAATCATGTTATCAATGTTTCGCTGAAAGAAAACGACGAGGTGCTTGATGAGGTGGTTGTCGTTGGTTATGCTGTGGGCAGCAAGCGCACGGTGTCGGGTGCTGTTGATCGCATCAAGAAAGAAGATATGAACAAGGGTGTGGTAACCAGTCCTGCCGAGGCCTTGAAGGGTAAGGTTGCGGGTGTTATCATTTCTCAGGCTGGCGGCGACCCTACCAGTTCGCCAAGCATTCGTGTTCGTGGTACTTCTTCTCTTTCAGGTGGTAACGACCCGTTGGTTATCATTGATGGCGTCTTTGCTGATATGACGATGTTCAATTCCCTAGCTCCTGGCGATATTGAGAGTCTCACCATCCTGAAGGATGCTTCTGAGACTGCCCAATATGGTTCACGTGGTGCTTCCGGTGTCATCGTTGTTACCACAGCCAAGGGCAAGTTGGGCTATTCCAGCCTGAGCTACAATGGCCAGTTTGGTGTCAATACAGTCTATAAGAATCTGGATCTGATGTCGGCTTCAGAATATCGTGAGACTGCCAAGTCTTTGGGTCTGACCTATACCGATATGGGTGGCGATACCAATTTCCTTGAGGAGATTGAGCGCAATGTGGGTCTCACCCAGAGTCATAATATTTCTTTCTCTTCTGGTACAGACACTTCCAGTCTTCGTGCTTCTCTGGGATTCGTTCTCCGTCAGGGTGCCTTGAAGAATTCTGATATGAAGAATTTTACAGCAAAGCTGGATGGAACCCAGTATCTCTTCGACAAACATCTGAAGCTGGAACTGGGCATATTCGGTTCTCAGCGCAATAGCAATATCCAGTATGATATGCACAGGATGTTCTATTCTGCTACAGCCTATAACCCTACTTATCCTAATGTAAGAAACGACAAGGGTGAATGGGATGAGGACTTGCTTGCCAGTGAAGTCTGGAATCCGCTGGGATTGCTCGATATTGATGACTTCTACAAGGATGCCTCTGTCAATGTTCATGGCAAGGCAACGGTCAACATCATCGACGGACTCACTGTAAGTGCCTTTGGTTCATATAATTATTGGAACCGTGACAATAAGTTCTATATTCCTAACAATATCCAGATGGGTAAGCTGAACGGTAACGGATGGGCTTATATCGCCAATACCAACCGCAAGGACTATATGGGCAACGTCATGGTGAATTTCTCCAAGGATTTCGGCAAGCATCACATTGATGCCTTGGCTCTGATGGAGGGACAGAAGTATACCTACGACTGGAACTCACAGGAGGCACATGGATTTGATACCAACTACTTCAAATTCAATAACATGAAGGCTGCTGCCAATGTGAGCTGGGGTAATCTGCAGTCTAACTACACCGAATATACCCTGAGCTCTTATATGGCTCGTGTCAACTATATGCTGGCTGACAAATACATCGCTACCGTCAATGTTCGTACCGATGGTTCTTCTAAGTTGGGTAATGGTCAGAAGTGGGGCTGGTTCCCTTCTGCTTCCTTGGCATGGGTAATCAGCAATGAGCCTTGGATGAAGAAAATCAAGCAGATAGACAATTTCAAGATTCGTGCAGGATATGGTGTGACCGGTAATCAGGATGCTATCGATCCTTATACTTCTCTCGCCCTGATGGAGCCTAATGGTGTAACTACCGTCAACGGCGCAACAAGTACTACTTTTGCGGTTACCTCTAACAGCAACCCTGATCTGAAGTGGGAGGTAAAGAAGACATTTGATGCCGGTTTCGACCTGTCGATGTTCAAGCAGCGTCTCAACGTAACCTTCGACTGGTACACTTCTGAGACTTCAGATATGCTTTATACCTATACGGTGCCGGTACCTCCTTTCACTTACGACCGTCTGCTGGCCAATATGGGTACCATGACTAATATGGGATTTGAACTGGCTGTTCGTGGTGATATTATCAAGACAAAGGACTTTACCTTCAATTCCGGTTTGAATTTCTCTTATCAGAAGAACAAGCTGAAGAAGTTGAGCGGTACCTACAAGGGCCAGCCTATGACAACGAGCGAGCATATCTCTGTTGCCACCGTAGGTGCGGCTGGTCTGGTGCATAACAATGGCGTAACCTATCTCATTGAGGGACAGCCTGTAGGTGTATTCTATCTGCCTCACTGCACAGGTATCGATGAGAAGGGACAGTATATCATCGAAGACCTTGATGATAATGGTACCATTGATACGGGTGACAGTGGCGACCGCAAGGTTTGCGGACAGGCAATCCCTAAGTACTTCCTCGGTTGGGATATGGGCTTCAAGTACAAGAACTGGGATCTGACTATGCAGTTTAACGGTGCTTTCGGTCATAAGATTTACAATGCTACCTCCATGACCTTGAACAATATGAGTAATTTCCCAACCTATAATATCCTGAGCGGTGCACAGCATCTCAACAATGGTAAGGGAATCCATGATGTTCAGATTTCTGACTACTGGTTGGAAAAGGGTGACTATATGAACTTCGAATACGCTTCTCTGGGCTACACCTTCACCAAGGATATGCTCAAGTGGAAATTCATCAACAACATTCACCTGTCGTTGTCGGTCAACAATATCTGTACTCTCACGGGTTACAAGGGCTTGACTCCAATGATCAACTCTGCAACCATCAGTGGAGACAATCTGGGTGTTGACGACAAGAACATCTATCCTCTGAGCCGTACTTATACTTTGTCGCTCTCAGTGAATTTCTAAATGTTTTCACATAGAATAGATAACAAGTTCTAATTAAGAATTACATTATTAATATATAAAGGATTACAGTTATGAAACAATATATTATAGGCTCAATGCTTCTTTCATCGATATTACTGGCTAGTTGCTCACTGGATGAGACTCCACGAAGCAAGTTTTCTGAGAAGGAGGCTTTCAGTACCTCTAAGCTGGTATATGTAAACTCAGTGGCTAACGTATATTCTTCCATCGGCAATGGATTGTATGGAAGTGATGGTGGCTCTGTGCATACCTTCCAGGAGTTCTCTTCTGATGCCAGTATGATTCCTGGTCGCCAGGGTGACTGGGTAGATGGTGGAGCCTGGCAGAACATTTTCCTTCACAACTTTGAGTCGTCTGTAAGCAAGTATAACGATGTGTGGAACAACCTGTATCGTGTCATCGGTCTTGCCAATTCTTCTATCGACCGACTCAACAAGTACCTGGGTGAACATCCGGAGTATGCTGAATATGTATATGAATTGAGAGCCCTTCGTGCTGTCTATTATTACTATGTGATGGATCTCTTCGGACAGGTGCCATTGGTTGTTTCTTCTGAGGTGAGTGCTAACGAGGTAAATCAGTCCAACCGCTCTGATGTCTTCAAGTTTGTTACTTCAGAATTGGCTGAATGCATTCCTCATCTTTCAGACAGTAAGAGTCAGAACGAGGGTGAATATTATGGCCGTATCACCAAGGCTGTGGCATATATGTGTATGGCTAAGTGTGCCATCAATGCACCGGTCTATACCATCGATGATACCAATCCAACCAGCTACAGTGCCTTTGTAGGAACAGACAAGAGCGGCAAGGCTACTGCCAGCGAGGAGCAGGGAAAGACGGTTTCTGAAATGGGCAAAAAGATTAACATCACTTTGGATGGTGAAACTCGCAATGCGTGGGAAACAGCAGTCTATTGTGCTGATCAGATTGCCAGTTTGGGTTACCGCCTGCAGCCTAGCTATGCCGACAACTTCATCGTAGCCAACCAGAATTCCGTGGAGAATATCTGGACCCGCCCAAATGATTGCGTCAACTATAAGATAGATGATTACAACATCGTGCGCACCCTGCATTACAACCATGGTGGTGCCATCGGTTACCAGGGCTGGAATGGAGCCTGCTCTTCCAAGCAGCAGATGCTGGTATATGGCTATGGAACGGCTAATCCGGACCCTCGTCTGAAACTCAACTTCTATACCGACAAGGATTATATGGAAGAAACGGGCAAGGCTGTAGAGGATGGTGCTACAGGCAAGGATCTTGAGTATATGCCATTGGCTGTAAAGGTAGATTTCACTGCTACCGATGACCCTCATGCCATGAAGTGTTCCGGTGCCAGAATGAAGAAGTATGAGTTTGACAAGTCCACTACCCAGCAGTTTAGCTTCAACAACGACCTGGTAATCTGGCGTTATGCCGATGTCTTGCTTCTGAAGGCTGAGGCTGAGTATCGTATGGGTAATAAGGCTGAAGCTCTCACAATTGTCAATGAGGTTCGTGGCCGTGTTGCTGCTACACTTCGTACAGAACTTACGCTCAATGACATTCTGGATGAACGTATGCTGGAACTGGCTTGGGAGGGAGTACGCCGCCAAGACCAGATCAGATTCTGTACCTTTACAGAGCCTACTGCAGACCGCTTCAAGGGTGTGACCCACAATGCTTCTGCAGGTGATTACAATGATGATACGCAGGGCTATACCATGGTTTATCCTATCCCTTATGCCGTGCTCAACTTGAACAAGAAACTCCACCAGAATCCTGGTTATACCAAGTAATGGTTAGCTCCAATGAGGAAACATTTCTCATTGGAGCGTACCAAGGAAAATCTTAATTTTATATGAATTCGGTATTGAATATTATAAACAAAAAACAAAATAATATGAAAAAACTCTTTTTGCTCGCAAGCCTTCTGATGGCTTTTGGCATCTCAGCAGATGCAGGAGACATCACTTCTCCTAACGGACAAATCAAGGTGAACTTCACCTTGGATGGCACAGTGCCTACCTATAGTGTGACCTATCAGGGCAAGACCATCATCAAGCCTAGCCGTCTGGGTTATCAGCTCGCCAAGGGCGGTAAGGATGGCAAGGATCTGCTTTCTGATTTTAGTGTCATTAATGAGAAAACTTCCACTTTCGACGAGACCTGGACTCCTGTTTGGGGAGAGAACAAGTCTATCCGCAATCATTATAATGATATGCTGGTAGAGTTGAAGCAGAATTCTACAGACAGTTATATGAACGTCCGTTTCCGTGTCTATGACGATGGAGTAGGATTGCGCTATGAGTTCCCACAGAAAGGCAGTCTCAACTACTTTACCATCAAGGAAGAGCGTACAGAATTTGCCATGACGGGCGATCATACCGCCTGGTGGATTCCTGGTGATTACGATACCCAGGAGTATGAATACACCAAGACCCGTCTGTCGGGCATCCGTCCTGCCTTGCATGCTGCTGTCAGTGGCAATCTCTCACAAACCGTCTTTTCGGATACCGGTGTACAGACCTCACTCCAGTTGAAGACAGATGATGGTATCTACATCAACCTGCATGAGGCTGCTCTGGTGGATTATCCAGCCATGCACCTGAATCTGGATGACAAGAGCATGACCTTTACCTCTTGGCTTACTCCAGATGCACAGGGAATGAAGGGATATGTGCAGACTCCGTTCAAGAGCCCTTGGCGTACGATGCTCATTACGGATGATGCCCGCAAGGTGCTGTCTTCCAATCTGATTCTCAATCTCAATGAGCCTTGCAAGATCAAGGATACCTCCTGGATTCATCCTGTAAAGTATGTAGGTGTATGGTGGGAGATGATTTCAGGTAAGGGAGAGTGGGCTTATACCCATGATTATCCTACCGTGAAGTTGGATGGAACCGACTATGTACATGCCAAGCCATCGGGCAAACATTCTGCCAACAATGCCAATGTACGCCGTTACATCGACTTTGCTGCAGCCCATGGTTTCGATGCAGTCCTGGTAGAAGGATGGAACATCGGTTGGGAAGACTGGAGTGGTTATATGAAGGAAAAGGTATTCGATTTCCTGACTCCATATCCTGATTTCGACATCAAGGCACTCAATGAGTATGCACATTCCAAGGGAGTGAAGCTCATCATGCATCATGAAACCTCTTCTTCTGTGATGAACTACGAGAAGTATATGGACAGAGCTTACCAGTTGATGAAGGATTATGGCTACGATGCTGTAAAGAGCGGTTATGTGGGCAACATCATCCCTCGTGGCGAGCATCACTACAGTCAGTTGGAAATCAATCACTATCAGCATGCCGTAACTCGTGCTGCCGATTATCACATCATGGTAAATGCCCATGAGGCTGTGCGTCCTACCGGTCTCTGCCGCACTTATCCTAACCTGATTGGCAACGAGAGTGCTCGCGGTACTGAATATCAGGCTTTCGGAGGTACCAAACCGGGACATACCGCCATCTTGCCTTTCACCCGTCTGCAGGGTGGTCCGATGGACTATACCCCTGGTATCTTTGAGATGGATTGCGCCAATGGTTCACATTGCAACTCTACCATCTGCGGTCAGTTGGCACTTTATGTAACGATGTACAGTCCATTGCAGATGGCTGCCGATTTCCCTGAGAATTACGAGAAGCACATGGATGCCTTCCAGTTTATCAAGGATGTGGCTGTAGATTGGGACAAGTCTATCTATCTGGAGGCTGAACCAATGGAGTATATCACCGCAGCCCGCAAGGCAAAGGGTTCTGATAATTGGTTTGTCGGTGGCGTTACGGGCATGAAGGCTCATCAGTCTACCGTAAAGCTCGATTTCCTCGAGAAGGGCAAGAAGTATGTGGCTACCATCTATCAGGATGCAAAGAATGCCAACTACAAGACCAATCCGCAGGCTTATGTCATCACCAAGAAGACTGTAACCAGCAAGTCTGTCTTGAAGTTGAACTCCGTTGCAGGTGGTGGATTTGCAATTAGCCTTCTTGCACAATAAATGAATGTTTCTGAGTTATTATGAGAGAGTTTTTCTTAGTTTAATAATGATGCTCATGAAAAGAATGAATAAAATGTTGTTGGTTGCTGCCTTGGCGGCAACCACACTTTCTGCTCAGGCAGAACAGAAGAAGGGACCGGCTTGGTTGAGTGATGCACTTTTCTATCAGATTTATCCATCTTCCTATATGGATACTGATGGCAATGGTATTGGCGACCTGCCGGGTATCACTTCCAAGTTGGATTACATCAAGTCGCTGGGTGTGAATGCCCTCTGGCTCAATCCGATCTTTGAGTCGGGATGGTTTGATGGTGGCTATGATGTCATCGACTTCTATAAGGTGGATCCTCGATTCGGTACCAATACCGATTTGGTTACATTGGTCAATGAGGCCCATAAGCGTGGCATGAAGGTTTGTCTCGACCTAGTGGCAGGACATTCCAGCACCAAGTGTGCCTGGTTTAAGGAGTCTTCCGAGAAAGATCCTAACCAGCGTTACAGCGACTATTATATCTGGATGAACGATATTCCTGAGAGCGAGAAGAAAGAAATAGAAGCCCGTCATCAGGAGGCTAGTCCGGAGTCTAGTACCCGAGGCAGATATGTGGAGGCGAATGCTCCTCGTGCCAAGTATTATGAGAAAAATTTCTTCGAGTGCCAGCCTGCCTTGAATTATGGCTTTGCTCATCCTGACCCAAATCATCCTTGGGAGCAGGGGGTAGATGCGCCTGGACCACAGGCTGTTCGCAGGGAGATACGTAACATCATGGCTTTCTGGTTTGATAAGGGTGTGGATGGATTCCGTGTTGATATGGCGTCATCGCTCATCAAGAACGACCCTGACAAGAAGGAGGTTTCCAAACTCTGGAATGAGATGCGTGCATGGAAGGACAAGTACTATCCTGAGACCGTCCTGATTTCAGAGTGGGCTAATCCGCAGCAAGCCATTCCTGCCGGCTTCAACATCGATTTCTACATCCATTTCGGTCTTAAGGGCTATGCCTCTCTGTTCTTCGACCGCAAGACTCCATGGGGCAAATGGGAGCAGAGCTATAAGAACTGCTATTTCGACAAGCAGGGCAAGGGTTCGCTTAAGGAATTTAGCGAGAACTATACCAAAGCATATAATGCTACCAAGAATCTCGGCTACATCGCTGTTCCATCTGCCAACCACGATTACCAGCGTCCTAACATCGGTACCCGCAACACGCCAGACCAGCTGAAGGTGGCGATGACCTTCTTCCTCACCATGCCAGGTATTCCATTTATCTATTATGGTGATGAGATTGGTATGAAGTTTCAGATGAATCTCCCTAACAAGGAGGGTAGCAATGAGCGCTCTGGTACCCGCACTCCGATGCAGTGGACCAAGGGCAAGAATGCCGGCTTCTCAACGAGTGCGCCTGATAAACTCTACTTCCCTGTAGATACGGAAAACGGAAAGTTGACCGTTGAAGCTCAGCAGGGAGATCAGAATTCTCTGTTGTCATATACCCGTAAGCTGACCGCTTTGCGTCATTCAGCCAAGGCTCTTGACAATGAGGGAGATTGGAAGCTCCTGAACCAGAAGGGTCAGGAATATCCGATGGTATATGAGCGTACTTTGGGTGATGAGAAATATGTTGTTATCGTGAATCCTGGTGCCAAGGCAGCCTCTCTCAACATCAGCTCTGTAGGTGGCAAGGCAGTTTCTGTTCTTTCTACAGGCAAGGTTGTATATAAATCAGGCAAGAAGACCGATGCCATCAAGGCTTCAGGCATTAGTGCCGCTGTATTCAAGGTGGCTAAGTAACCTGTAAACATGATTATTGCTAGCTTTATTAAATATCAGAATCCGCATGGCTCTCTGGGCTGTGCGGATTTTTTATACCGATTTTTCTTTTTAATAACTAAAGATATTTAAATATTTAACCCTATATTTGGCGATAAATAAAGAAATAACTATATTTGCAGCATGATTACGGAATATGGTATAGAGGCAAAGTCTAATTCTGAGATTATATCTGAATTAGGAGGACGATTCAAGCAATATCGTCTGTTCAGCAATCTCACTCAGAAAGAGGTGGCTGTAAAGGCTGGTGTGAGCATTTTCACCATTAGCCAGTTTGAAAAAGGCGAAGCTAAGAACATAGGCTTTGGCACTATTCTTTCTCTGTTGAGGAGCATTGGATTCCTGCAGGAAGCAGAGAAACTCTTGCCGCCATTGCCAATGCTGCCTAGCCAAGTGAAGAGAATGAATGAAAAGAAGGAAAGGGTAAGACATGAAAGATAATGTTGTGCAGGTGAATTTGTGGGATAAGAATGTGGGCTTGTTGTCTTGGGATGACAAGCGCAGCTGCTCTGTCTTCCAATTCGACAAGGATTTTATGCAGTATGGATGGAATATTGCTCCATTGGTAGCACCGTTGGATTCTGTTTATGTCCAAAGAACTTTCCCTATGTCTGGAAACAGAGAAAAACTTTATGCAGGTTTGCCTGAGTTCATAGCAGATTCTCTGCCTGACCATTGGGGAAATGTGGTCTTCCAGAAATGGATGGAAGCCAATCATCTGCAATCCAAAATGGTAAATGCAGTGGATAGACTGTCTTTTATCGGTAAGAGAGCAATGGGAGCCTTGGAGTTTCAACCTGCTCATATCCAGGAGGATGCATCTGTAAATATCGAATTGGCTTCACTTTATGAACTTGCTAATAAATTATTCCTGGATAGGCAGGATGTGAACATTGATATGAGCAACAGTCTTATTCTGGAAGATTTGTACAAGGTGGGAACTTCCGCTGGTGGTCAACGTCCTAAGGCGATTATCGGCATGGATGAAACTACAGGTATTATTCGTTCAGGTCAAGCCGATTTGCCAACCAACTTTAAGCACTATATATTGAAGTTTGATACAAGCAGAAAAAATGAACTTCCTTTTACCAGGGTAGAGATGGCTTATTATCTGATGGCCAAGGATGCCGGTATCAATATGATGCCTTCTCGTTTGGTAGAGATTGAAGGAACCCAGAATTTTCTGACCCAACGCTTTGATAGAGTGGAGGGTAGAAAAATATATACTCAGACTTTGGCTGCCATGAGTTCCTTGGCTGATACTTACGAAGATTTGTTTGTTGTGGGCAGAAAACTGAATTTGTCGGCAGAAGAACAGAATCAGCAATATAGGAGAATGGTGTTTAATGTACTTGCAGAAAATGTAGATGACCATACCAAGAACTTCTCATTTGTGATGTATTCCAACGGAGAATGGCATATATCGCCAGCTTACGACATCGTATTTTCCGCCGATCCTGATTCGCATTTCTATCGTAACCATGAACTAACGGTTCTTGGCAAGCGAAAGAATATAACGAAGCAGGATTTGATGCTTTTTGCACAAAGACAGGATATCAGAAATGCTTCTAGTATCATAGAAGAAGTGGAAGACGTGGTGATGAACTTCAAGTCTTATGCAGAGAAAGTGGAAATCGATGAGCACTGGATACGCAAAATAGAACGGGTTTTGGAAGAAAACCGTAATTAAGCGATTTCATCAGGCAATATTTTTAGCCCCCTTACTCCTTTATCTCTTTCATGTTTGCAGGATTATAGGGAGTCAACTGCTGCATCTCCTGCTCTGTTGCTTCAGGCAAGGAAGGTATCTTGTTTCTGATGCAGAAATCGGTAATGGCGGCAGCTGATTCTTTGGGAGTAGAAGAATCCGGTTTGATGGATTGCTTCTTTTCTACATACTCCTTTTCCGTGATATATAGTTCGGTAATCACATGGATGAGTTGCTGCTGCTTGTCTTTCTTGTGAGAGAAAAGATAGCTGTTGTCAGATTTCTGGAAGAGCAGGTCCTTGAAGGAATAGTAATCTTCAGGACTTATCTGATAGGTTTCCACCACATGGTCGTAGATATCTGTCTGGGTATATCCGAAAAGCTGGTGCGTCAGATTCTTGTAGGTAGGAAGCTGGTTGATTTCTATCTGACATATGTTCCGGCTGCTGTCCGTTTGAATACTGCCTATTGTCTGCTGATTGAGCAGGACGAGTTGAGAGCTCAGTGAATCTTTTAGCTGATATTTCTTTCGATATTGCTCAATAAGTGTCTTCTCTTCCGGCCAAGGTCGGAAGGTTCCTTTGTCGCTGACCATGAATGCTCGCTTTTTGTCTTCGGAAACGAGTCGGCTGTTGTGAAGATTTCTTTTGGAATAGGCATTGAGATCCGTCTTTCCATTCTTCAGGTTGATGTAATACTCCACGATGCCGTCGTTGAAGTATTTCATTACAGAGTCGTTGGTCTGGTAACTGCGATAATATCCCTTAAGTCTGATGAAGTGAGGACGATTCCCTGTTACGTTCACATCCTCCAGTTTCTGTATTTTGGTAATATGTCCAGGCATCTTCTCTTCCTTGTTCTGTGCCATGAGACTGGTAGGAAGGAAGAGGAGAAGCACAAACAGATATTTCATATAATGATGATGTTTCATATTGATGCTGCTTTAAAAAGAATACTTAATGATGTGTTTATATGAGCTGTTGCTTCTACAGGGAGGCTGCGCAGTTCTTCCTCAACCACATCCCGAAGAAGCGGTCGTAGATGATATAGCTGCCATTGTACTTGTAGATTTATATCCGTAGATAACAAATGGGTTATTCAGCTGTTCCATAACGTTTTATAGCTATTTCATGTTTTATGTTACATGTTTTATGTAATGCAAAGGTAGTAATAATCTTTTGGGTAAGAGATATATTAGTAAGAACTTTATTACAAATTAACTTTTTACTAAATATACTGATGTCCGCGAATTCAACAAGCATGTGTAAAAATACGAAATGCCTCAACCATACTGGTCGAAATCTGTTATTATTTAAGTTAAATCCGTAATTAAGTAAACGATTTCATACAATTATAATAAGGAATCGTGTGGTTATTGCTTTTCTTTTTGTATCTTTGCAGCCGTTTGGTTAACATACGTACCAAATCATATCTAAAGGAAAAAAATATCTAATAATAAATAAAAAGTAATGACTACACTTACAATTTCTATTATTGTCGTTTTCGTGCTCGGCTATGCTCTCATAGCTACCGAAAGCTTGACTAAGGTAAACAAGGCTGCGATAGCCCTGTTGATGTTGGTAGGTTGTTGGACCCTCTACATGATGGATCCAATGCAGTATCTCCAGTTGATGCACCCTGATTATACAGGCGGCGCTGCTGGAATGGTGGAGAAGGTGACCGGAATCATCCAGGAACATCTGGGCGATACTGCCACAACACTCTTCTTCCTGATGGGTGCAATGACCATCGTGGAAATCGTTGACCAGAACGGCGGATTCAACTGGGTTCGCAAGGTGATGAAGACCAAGTCGAAGCGTGCGCTCCTCTGGCGTATCGCTGTCCTTACCTTCTTCCTCTCTGCAATCCTCGACAATCTGACCACCAGTATCGTGATGATCATGATTCTCCGAAAGCTCGTCACCGACCACAAGGACCGCATGGTTTATGCATCCCTCGTCATCATCGCAGCCAATTCGGGTGGTGCCTTCTCACCAATCGGCGACGTTACCACCATCATGCTCTGGAACAAGGGACTGATTACTGCTGTCGGCGTTATCGCCGAAATCTTCATCCCGTCTGTGGTTTCCATGGTGATTCCAGCCCTCATCCTTCAGACCATGTTGAAGGGCGAACTCGTGATGCCAGAGGTTTCTGCCCAGCAGAATGCAGCGGTCAGCGATTTCACTGAAGGTCAGCGCAAGGCTGTGTTCTGGTTGGGAGTAGGCGGCTTGATCTTCGTTCCTATCTTCAAGAGTATCACCCACTTGCCTCCATTCGTAGGAATCCTCCTGGTATTGGGCGTTCTCTGGACTGCTACCGAAGTTTTCTATCGCAGTTTGCATCGTGGAGCTGATGCCGAGGGTACTCAGAAGCGAGTAACCAAGTTGCTTTCTCGTGTTGATATGAGTACCATTCTCTTCTTCCTCGGTATCCTGATGGCTGTATCTTGCTTGGCTGAGATTGGCGTGTTGACTGCTTTGGGTCAGGGCTTGAACGTCGTATTCGATGGCAACCACTACCTCGTAACTGGTATCATCGGTGTGCTTTCAAGTATTGTTGACAATGTGCCTCTGGTAGCCGGCTGTATGGGAATGTATCCTGTGGCTGCCGCTGGTGATATGGCTGTGGATGGTGTCTTCTGGCAGTTGCTCGCCTACTGTGCCGGTGTTGGTGGTTCAATGCTGATTATCGGTAGTGCCGCTGGTGTGGTAGTAATGGGCTTGGAGAAGATTACCTTCGGCTGGTATATGAAGCACATCTCCTGGATAGCTTTCGTAGGTTACATCGCAGGTATCATCAGCTACTGGTTCATCCGCACCTTCCTTTATGCTATCTAATGGATAATACTTTTCTCTTACGTGAAAAAGTTTTTTTGAGAAAAAAGTCTCAAAGTCTCATTTTTTTATTGAAAATATCGACTTAAAGGCTTGATAGATAATAAGATAAAGAGAATGAGACTTCTCGGTTTTTGTGCCGAGAAGTCTCATTAAAGTATCATAGAAGTATCATTATTTCACTTTTTCTTTACAAGATACTTCATTCCATCTGCAAATCTCTTATGTTTTAACTCACTCATATTCGCCAGTTTTCTGCCGAATCCCATCAAACTGTTCACCTTGAGCGATGAACCTATCTGCTTTTTCAGATAGTCGAAAATCTCGGCGGCAGTCAGATATTCACCCTCTTTCTCATTCTCAACCAAATCAAAATAGAGCTTGAAATACTGGTCTATCGGCTCAGCCACCTCAAACTGGCAGTTGTTCTTCATGATCAACTTCACCTGTTCCGCATCAAAATAACTCTTCTCGCCATTGTGTAGGGCGGTCAGCGCCTGGGCGAAAAGTTGCTGATAGTTCGGACGCACACTCACATCGATAGGTCCCGTCAGTTCCACGCCTATAAATCTTCGGTTGCCGGATGGATCGGTGAGAATATCCTTCATGTTGCTCGTGGCGATGAACGAGGCGAGACGAGGAAATTCCATGACATGACTGCCATACGGAGGCTTGTATTTCAGCGTAGGCAACTGGATGAGATTCTTCAGAAATCCCTGCTGCACCTGTGGCGAAATCTGGTTAAACTCATCGAGATTGATGACCATAAACTGCGCCATCGCCTGATAAACCTGACGTTTTTCTGATAGAATCAGATTATCGTTATATCCCCACTGCAGTTCCGGCGGTAACAGCCGGCGACAGAAAGTACTCTTGTTGTAACCCTGCTTGGAAATCAGAAGCGGAGCCACCGAGTTGCCATACTGGCGATGGGTAAAGCCGCGCCACTGGTCAACCATGCCCAGAAACCATGTGTAGAACCAGTCTGCCCAGTAAGGATTGTTGGTAGGAACCGTACGAGCCAAGGCACGTATATGGTCCTTCCCGTCCCATTTGTCGTAGCATTGGAAGAGATATTCATCTATCGGATTATAATTCTTGATATAATCAGACTCCAGAAAATTCCTGACATCCTTGATGCTCACTCGGATATCGGCAAGCTGCACCTCCAGCGTCATGCGCTTCTGCACTCTCGGATCTACGGGCTGGAAACCATACCAACCTTTCTCTTTCGGCATGTATTCCACGAATTTCATCACCGTGTTGTATCTGAAGTTATATTTACTTTTCAGCAGCTGCATCATGCTCGCGATATTCTCGCGAACGCTGTTCTTGTCAACTTTCTTTTCTTCTTCCGAAGTATCGGAGCCAGGATTCATCTGCTGATTATCTTCCGTGTTGAAAGCCTGGTTCTGAGGGTGCATGTTGCTGTCAATCTTCATCGCTACCGCCTTACTGTTGAAATAAGGTTTCGCATCGAGCGTCATCATAAAACTGTTGTGCATCGAAGGCTCAAAAGACAGGTTTGAGCCCGCTTCTATAGAAGGTTTCGGTCCGTCTGTGAGCACCGAAGCCTTGGCAATCGCCTGATATACAGGTAGAATCTGCTGGTAAGCGATGCGGTACAGTCGTTCGGCATCCGCCTCCTCAGCAGGCAGCAAGTCATCTTCATTGCTGAATTTCACCAAGACGATAACCGACTTACCATCAGCACCTTCCAGCGCAGCAAAGGTAGAAGGCAGCATGGCAACCGAGCGCTTCACGCCCTCCACGCCGTCTGCATCCGTAATGTTTCCGAATTTCAGCATCAGGATACCATTGCACGCCTTCATCTTCAGGTTGTTGTTTTCGTCTTTGGCGAATTCAGCAGCGGGGTAGATGTGCATCCAGGTTGGCATATCCTTGTAATATTCGTAGCCGCTTTCCATATAGGGCACGTATTCGCGGAAATGGGTAACAGTAAGTCTGCTGTCATCTTTTGCGATACGTTGCAGCAACTTCTCCATCGTCTTGGTGCTGACGAGGAGCTGCTTCTTGTTGTTTGTATGAACGATTGTTACCTTCATTGAATATATTGATTAGGATGTTTGATTGTTAACTATTAACTATAAACTGTCAACTATAAACTATAAAATCTTATCAGCGTTGCCCAAAGTTTGGTTGGTAAATTGGGCATTCGTTTCCCGTTGTACGGGCAATGGCTGCCCGTCACTTGTTCTCTCGTAGCCCGTCACGTGTTCACCGGTAGCCCGTCACGTGTTCTCTGTGGGACCGTTTAAATGGCATGGCTGGAACATCTGGAGGGCAGAGAAAAAGATTAGCTTTTAGTGAAATCAATCTCTTCTGAAAAATGGTCGAATTCAACATCTTTATATCCGTATCTGGCGAAGAGCTGTTTGATATATGTCTGTTGTTCCGGCAGGAGTTTCAGTTGTCCCAGTTTGTAACGGTAGTATTGTCCTTTGCTGCCGAGGTAGTCTCTCATTTCGGCTCGCAGTGCAGGAGCGTCTTTCACTTTCATTTCGGCAAAGAGGTTGTCGAATCCCCATGCCATTTTCACGACACGCAGCGGAGCGAAGTACTTGCAATTCCCGTTTTTCAGGGCATTTGGGAAAATGGCATCCCCTCTATCAGTCTTCTCGTTTTTGTAGAGACCGGATAGATAGTGGATACATTTGTTTTTCATCGGACATGGTTCGGTGAAACAGTAGGTGATGTTGCTAGGTACGTTTTCGTACTCAAAAGCCTTTTTCAGTAATTCCTTTTCATCCATGTTTCTTAAGTATTAAGAATAAAACATTCTGTTTTACTAAACGCAAAAACATCCTGTTTATTGCCTTGCAAATGCTATTATTATCACTTCATAAAGCATTTTTTTTCGATGCAAGCAAGAAATCATGATACTTCTCGCTAATTTATGACACTTCGATGATACTTCTTCCTTCATTTTTAGAGAAGTCTCATTTATGTTAAGGTGTTGTGTATTAAAGATATAAGTCTTATTTTATACCCAAAAATGAGACTTTGATACTTTTTTTCGAGAAAAAACTTTTTTGCGTACGATGTTTATCGGATTAAATTTGATAGCTTACGAAAATAATATGCAATGTCTGAATTTGGAGCAGTTTATCAAGCAAGTAAACTTCTTTTTCTCCATTGTGTACCCTAACACAATGTTTTTTGAAATTTGTACGATAAAAATTTTGTTGTTTCGGTAATATTTACTATTTTTGCGGTGTCATAATCTTGCTGGAAGCTCCAAATGAGCAAAGGTGGGTGGACATATACAAAGGCATTACTGAATGCTTGGGGTTTGACTACAGAGAACTTCGTAAGTTTTTCTGATTGTTTTATTTAACTAATAGAATGTCGCTTATGAATGAATTGGCTTTCAAGTTTGGGCAGAACTCGATAACTTATGAGTACGGAAAACGTTTTGTTACCATAAATGGTGAAAAGCATAGAGCAGGAAAGTATTATTATCTCAATGTGTTGGAGTCTATTTCTGATTATCCTTCTTTGAATAATCAGATGCTCTCGTGGATTATGAATATATATAATGCAACGAATGCCGTTTATAATCCTGATATAATAAGATATGTTTCTGATATTCAAAGATGCATGACTGCCCCGGAACTCGCAGGGATAGATGCATTTTTGACTGTAATTTATTTAGCGATGTTTGATTTAGAAACATCAAAATCATTTCCTAATAGTTTGGGCAAAGATATGGTGCTTCGCAGTTGTCAAGCAGTGTTGTTAAAACAAAAAACAGCAAAAGAAGCAGCTGTAATGTTTGAAAAGAAAAAAGTTACTTCAAATGATTCCTGTTTTGATAACAATACAGAATATTACAATGAATGGGATGATTATGGAACTTCTGGAGAAAAGTATGGTTACTATAACGGATATAGTGATGATGTTATAGATGATGCATTTGATGGATGTCCTGAAGCAACCTGGAATGTAGATTGATGTGTGTTATAAAAATAGAAACGATGACAGAATTAAATGGTTATTTAGACTACAATGGGTTGATTTATAAGATTCTGTCTGTTGAACAACTTCGAAATTTTATGAATGAACTCGTAGTTGAGGTTAAAGAGATGACGAAAAACGAACTGTCGTCTTTATGTACTAATCCAAATCCTACTAGGTGCCCAAATAAGGAATATACAGATAGTTGTGGCGTTCATTATTTTTTTGATGGGAAAAAATTGATATTATGGATTAAATGAATACAAAGTTGCTGATGGCACAGTTGCAGTTTGTGATAATGCTTTTATTTCCGATTTACCCCAAAGTATAAAAAATACGCTTCCCTAATACGCTTGTAGCAATAGGGAAATGGGTGTTTGGGAGCGCGGGGGTATCTGCAGTAGTACTATGGTCTTCAAATTTAAAATATATTGGTAATAATGCTTTTGGGGGATGTCCTTTTTTCTTTTCAGAACAAGCACTGTGTTTACCTCTGGTACTATCTTATATTGGAGCGGATGCTTTTAATGGATGTAAAAGATTTACAAGTATTTCTTTCCCAAACTCGATAGTAAAAATAGATAGTCACGTTTTTGCCTAGGTGCGAATCTTTAAAATGAGTCTATATTCCAGGAACTATCAAAGAGATAGGGTCTGGATTTTTTGATGGTTGCACAAGTCTTAAAGAAAATAAGAATTCTAAAAGTTAGTTGGGTAAAGTTTGAAAAAAAATATTATATTTCTCTGTTGATAAGTTTATAGAAGTATAAAATGGGCTGCTTTTGGGGGAAGCATTATCGTATTATTTTACTAGATAGCAAGATATTCCTTCTAGCAGTAGTCTAAATTATTGCAAGAAGATATGTATGGTAGTTCTTTATGTGATATATAAAAGATTTGTGAGGTGGTATAGTTTACACTTTCATTTCATTTATGCTTCTGAAATGGAATCAAGCCATTTCTTATCATTCAAGGCATTATTTATAATCATTTCTTCTATTTTTGACAGATTATTTAGAAGAAAGGCTTTGCTATCATCAAATGATTCAGCTAATCCTGCAACATATTCACGCTCATAGGAATGCCAGGTGTAAATGTTATCTTTTAACGACAAATTTATCCCTAATGTCTTGTTTAATAAATTGATTATTTTTTTTGAAGGAGCAAAATCTTTAAAAGGAAATGAGATTTCTTGGGTTGTTGATTCAATATCATCCCGCCCTACTCTGTATTGTCCCTTAACAACATAAGTCGCTTTTATTGAGTATTATACTCAATAAATAAAGTGATGTGCTCGGACATTTTTTTTGCATCTAAATACTTTTCTATCAATTCTTCCGAACGATACTGAGATAATAAATTGAACGCCATAACCGTTTCTGCATCGTAAGTGGTCAAAATAAATTTTAAGATACACTTTCTAAGAAATATTATCAAAGTCGTTTCTTCTTCAAATCCCGGATTCATCTTTAAAGACTTTAAATAATAAACCTTATCATTTTTAGCATTATAAAGGGGGATACTTTTAAAATAAATTTTCAAGGCTCCTATTAGCCAATTATCATGCTTGCTATTATTAAATGATAAAAATGTAGTTTTATTAATTTTTTCTATAGCTAATGTTCGTAACATATTTTTCAAAGCCTCAATTGTACTCATATTATTTACATTTTAATTATATGTGTGCAAATATAGTGCAAAATATTATAACTTCCAAAGTTTTTGGGATTTTTTAATTGAATTAAACTTTTGAGTTTTTTCTTTAGCTTATTCTTTTGAGATTCATGTTTATGTTGCTGCATTCCAAAAACACAGAATCCTGCCGGCATCACTGCCAGCAGGATTCACTTTCAAAAACCGAACCTAAAAGTCTACCTTGTAATTTCTATCTATGCAATATCTATTGTAACCTGAATAAGTCTAATTACCTTTAAAAACTAAATCCTATTATATGAATAACGCTGCAAAATGAACTGTTCTTTATCTTTTACTCGGCAGTTGTCTGCTGCTCTGTAGCATTCTCTGTTGTTTTCTCAGTAGCATTCTCCTGCTGTGTAGAATCCTCAACACCTGCCTGTGGCTGGATAGAAGTATCAGTTGACAATGTATCTGCTGGTGTTTCTGGCGCTACGGTATCAACTGGTGCTACCTCTGCGTTACCTACCATTCTGCTTGATGCAAAAACGTTGCTTACTGAAACCATTACCATAGCTGCAAACATAAATTTCTTCATGTTTAAATGATAATGATGTTTGAGTTTAGGGTCTAACAGAAGTTGCTGGCGGTAAAGATGTGAGTGCTACAAGAGGTGTAAAACTAAAAGTCTTAATCCTGCGTATAATTTATCTTAAAAAACTTTATGTATTAAATTAGTTAGCTGATATTTATATAACTTTGCAGTCGGATGAACCAAGATGTTTTTGGAGTCTGTTAAATTTATAGCTATATGGAAAGAAATAAAAAACTAAGGTATACATCTCTAGGTTTTGTTCTCCCTATGGAATATAATCCTATATTCTATAGATATTCAAAACCTAATGTAAGAAAAACGATAAGCGGTTTTTCTCGTGATGAAATTATAAATTTAATAGTTAGGTTAAGTAACGAATGTGTCAACAAACCAGCAGTAAATATATTGGGGTTACTATCACATGATAATTATTGGATGAATTCTGTGCTCTTTAGAATATATGATTATATAGGGTGTCATTCTTCTAAAGACAGGAGATATTGTGCTTGCTTCAATCAGACTTTATTGGAGTTGTTACGCTATGCTTTATCTATAAATCCACATAAAGAAAATTTTAAGGTGTTCAATAAATACGTATTAGAGTTTTCTCTTGTAAAGGTTGTTGCTTTATTAAATGAGCAAATTGTAAATTTTAAAATCTATAATAGCTCTATATCAGAGCTAATGGTTACAGGTATTGAATTGAATAAAGATTTGAATAGCGTAGATTATATAGATTTATATAAAGAGCAATTGGTCTTATCTTTTAATTTCTTTTCTTTTTTAGAAAGTAATACTAAATATGACCCTTTGTTACAAGCGTTTTTAGCAAAATATGGAATTAAGAATTGGAGAAATTATGTTGTTACAATATTGGGATTAGTCTCGGATGCGAATTTTTGTACACGTATATTAGATTTTAAACATATAAAAGACGAGGATGGTTTAATAAATCGCAATATAGTTGACTTGTTGTCTTTCCCTTATACAACAACAGTTGATTATAAAGAAAATGTGGATTATAGGTTTTTCAGGCAATATCCGATTATAAAAATGCAAGATGACATATATATAATATACAATATCGGATTTTTATTAGATAAGTTGTATAATAGCTTATATTTTGATTTAAAAGATATTGCAAAAAGTATAGAAAGTCAACAAAAAATCAATATTTCTTCATTGATAACAAGTGAATTTATTGAAAAAACTATTTTTGATACGTTTTTACAAAAATGCTGTAGTTTGTCTAACTATTTTTACTTTACAGAAGCTGAATGTATAGAGCAATATAAACCAAAAAGTAAAGAGTTAGGAACTCCTGATTTTCTCTTACAAAGAAAATTAGGGAAGGAGATATTGTTGTTTGAATGTAAGGATATTAGATTGAAAGCAGAACTTAAGGAACAAAGAGATTTTTCTTTGTTGGAAAGAGAGTTAAAGAATAAGTTGATGCTAAAAACTTATAGTAATGAAAAAATATGTCCCACACCAAAACGAATTGGTGTGGGGCAGTTAGCTGGTCATATAAAAAATATTAGGGAGCATGACTTTAGATGGGGATATGATATAAAGTCTGATTCCATAGTTTATCCAGTGTTAGTAATAGCTAACCATAAGCTAATGTGGAATGGGTTATTTGATATGCTAAATGAATGGTTCGTCCAGTCATTAAATAATGAGGGCATCTTGTGTTCTGAAAATAATAAGCCGTTAATTATAATGAGTCCATTATGTTTGATAAAACATTCGAAAAGATTCAAAAAAGATGGTTTTGAGAAGTATTTTGAAGAATATTATAATCATAGTAAAATTCAAACAGGGACTAATGTTGATTACGTCAATAAAGGCTTAACTTTTGATGATTTTATGGATAAATATCCATATAAATTAGGTGATATGTTTGAGATAGTTCAAAAAGAAGTGTTACAGAAAAGAGACAAATAAAATATGCAATATCCTTTAATATCAGAATATGTGAGAGCCATACAAGATGCAAGTAGTAATCTTGATAAATTGGCTCATTTGGTACCAGTGCTAGATGATCATGGTGAACCATATCGTAGCAGTGGTGCTTTTGCCGTGGTGTTTAAGATGCAGGACAAGCGTACCGGGAAATATTATGCCCTCAAGTGTTTTACGGAAGAACAGGAAGGGCGAGCCGAAGCCTATCGTCAGATTGCAGACGAACTGGATTTGTTAGATTCTCCATACATTACATCAGTAAAGTATATGGAGAAGGAACTCTTCGTTGACAGTCAATGCGAGGAGGATGAATTCCCAGTATTGTTGATGGATTGGGTGGATGGAGAAACGATGGAAGCTTACATCGCAGCAAACTATCACAATCAATCTGCCATGTCAATGCTTTGTTATCGCTTTGGAAAAATGGCGGCTTGGCTCCATACCCAGTCTTTTTCTCATGGCGACATTAAGCCAGACAATATCATTGTTCGTCCCGATGGTTCTCTTAGCTTGGTAGATTATGATGGAATGTTTGTGCCTTCTATGAAGGGCTGCAAATCTCCAACTATCGGTACCAGGGATTTCAGTCATCCATTGCGTACTGTGGATGATTTCGATGAAACGATAGATGATTTTTCTTTGGCAAGCATCGCCTTGTCATTGAAGGCTATATCCATGAATTCTACTTTGTTAGATACCTATGGTGCCTCAGACAGACTTCTCTTCTCTGAAAATGATTATCGCAATCCTTCAAATAGCAAGGTAATATCTGCCCTGCAGGAATTGATGTGTGATAAGGATTTCTGTACACTTTATTCTCTTTTCATGCTTGCTTTGGCAAGAAAGGAACTTTCTACATGTTCTTTTAGATTGTTTGTTGGCGAAAAGCCTATCCTTCCTCAAACAATTGAAGACTTATCAACCAAAGCTACAGATGAAGAGTTGAAGGAAGCTTTTGTTGATGAATGGGGCGTGAAATATAGCAAAGATGGAAGAAAATTGTTGAAAGCTCCTTACGAACTTAATGGTACTTATTCTATTAAAGAGGGGGTAAGGATAATATGTGATAAGGCATTTTATTTTTGCTCTGCTTTGCGTAGTCTCGTTATCCCCGATAGTGTGACTAGCATAGGTGATAGGGCATTTTCAGGTTGCTCAGATTTGGCTGATATTGTTATTCCTAATAGTGTGAACAGCATTGGGTATTGTGCATTTTGGAATTGCCGTTCTTTGACAGATATTGTCATACCTGATGGTGTGACTAGCATTGGGGATGAGGTATTTAGTGATTGTGAATCTTTGAGTAACCTTGTATTTCCTAATAGCATCACTAGCATTGGGGAAAGTGCATTTAGTGGTTGCGAATCTTTGAGTAGTCTTGTTATTCCTGATAGTGTTACTAGCATAGGGGATATGGCGTTTTGTGGATGTTCCTCATTGAAATATATATCCATTCCGAAAAGCGTAATTTGCTTAAACGGCAATCCGTTTTTTAAATGGAATGGTGAACTGAAATGTTTGTCTCCTTACTTTATTTATGATAATAAGGTATTGTTTGATAAGGACAAAAGCAAAATTATCGCATTTAGAGATAAAAATGCTACATCATATGTCATTCCTGACAGTGTGACTAGCATTGGGGATGGGGCATTTGTAAGTTGCACTTCTTTGAAGAGTCTCGTTACTCCTGACAGTGTGACTAGCATTGGGGGAAGTGCATTTGAAAATTGCTATTCTTTGAGCAGCGTTGTTCTTCCTGATAGTGTTACTAGCATAGGTGCTTGGGCATTTTCAGGTTGCTCAGATTTGGCTGATATCGTCATACCTTATGGCGTGACTAGCATTGGGAATTATGCTTTTTGTGGTTGCGAATCTTTGACTGACATTGTCATTCCTGATAGTGTGAACAGCATAGGGAGTAGTGCGTTTGAGGGTTGCACTTCTTTGAGTAGCGTTATTATTCCAGACAGTGTAACTCGTATTGGAAATGGTGCATTTAATGCTTGTTCTTCTTTGAGCAATATAGTTATCCCTAATAGTGTTACTAGTATTGGGGATGGTGCCTTTGATGATTACAATTTTCCGTATAAACTTAAACAGAAATTAATCTCCCGATTCGGAGAAAATATATTTGGGTAACTTTTTAGATTACTCCTTGATTATTACGACGAAAAAGAGATATCGGCAAAATCGATACAATCATAAATAGGAAGTCCTTCCCCTAAGACATCCTTCTTTGCCTTCTCCTTTTCCATATATAAAATAAGAGGTGGAGAGTGTTCTCCACCTCTACCCTCTTGTTTGGTCGATTTACAGATGTACACATATAATAAGTTCTGTGAACGCCTGCGTTTACTTGTCTGCAAAGATATTTCTTTTCTTTGAAGCAAGCAAACATTCATCATATTTTTTAGTGCCTCAGTCATACGCTGTTCCAGGTCACGCAAGACATGAGCCAACACCATCACAAACAAAACTACATGTGGCTCAACGTGTGCAATCTGCCCGAAAAAATAATCCTAGCTAAAAAAACTTCAAAAAAAGTGGATTTCTAAGAATTTATTTATACCTTTGCAAGCACAAATAAGCCCTCGACAGCACGGTTAAGTCAAAAACAAATGAGAACATTCAATTTTATTGGTGACACCACCTATACAACAAGAGAAGGAATATCATACAGGATAGACAACAAGGAACATAATATTCAGCGAGTTGGCAAATCCTGGGTAGTGGATGGAAAGGCGAGTTCTCTTGAAGAAATGGTGAAGATGGGCATAGCTAAAAAAATATAGCACGAGTTTACAACAATACCGCTATTGATAAAGTTGCGAGGGAGGTGGTCAAATATTTCGACTACCTCTCGATTTTATTAATACATTGGATATCACAAACTGTGATTTCCAATGTTTAAGGTCGCAATTTGCGACCTTAAACATTTAATATTTTAGGAGTATGAAAAAGCCATATTTAACATACGCACTTAGTGCTGAAGGGAAATTGGTACATATCGATAGTGTGGCGAATGGAAAAGAGTGTGGATGCTTTTGCACCTATTGTGGCGAGCCTCTTCAGGCGAAACAAGGTGCAAAGCGCAAGCACCATTTTTCTCATTTGTCAGGAACAGAATGTGAAGCTGCTTATGAGTCAATGCTTCACCTGTTGGCTAAAGAGAAAATACAGGAAGCATTCTATAATAGAACATCATTATATATGGAGTTTGAGTATACTTCCTTTTGCAACCAGGATAAATGCATTTTCATGTCCCATTCAAGAAGATGTTCCAATAAGGAGAAGAAGAGGATTGATATTAAGGAATGGTATGACTCTTGTGAGCAGGAAATTTCGTATGACAATATTAGAAGGCGTAGCGACCTGAAATTTTTCTCTAAGGAGTTCCCGGAACGTAAGCCTATCTATATAGAGTTTTGTGTAACCCATGCAAGCGATGAAGCCAAGCTACATAGCGGAAACAAAATAATAGAAATCCTTATAGAAGATGAGGACAGTATTTCTTCCTTGATAGAATCCGGACTTGTCGAGAAGTCTAAAACCGTTGGCGAAGAGTGGGAAGGTAGGAAAATAAAAATAGTTGCATTCTATGGCTTCAAAAACAAAGATTATAACAACTCCAACATAAATGAAAGTGTATGGCTCACTCGCTGTGCATTTATGCCATCCGGGAAAATATATCTTTCTAATGAACATTGCAATTGCAAACAAATAAAGAGAAAAGACCATCGAGCATTATGTGAAGTTGTATTCTCTGCACATAACAGATATGAAGCATATAATTATGCCTATACCATTTGTTCTCAGAAATACCATATCTCTAATTGTAACTCATGTAGGAATTTCGTAACAGTTTCTTCGTGGTTTGATGCACCTTATAAAATGTGTAAGATGTATAAAAGTCTCCAGCTACATCTCGAAGACTTTAGAACCACAGGATCTTTTGATACTTCCAGGGCAAAAAATTGCAGGTTTTACTCCCAAGTAAATGTTATATTGGATGATGCTGTAGAATATTTTATCATATAATATAGGTTTATAGCATTTGTAAAATGAAAACAGAAAACATGATAGTGATGTTAATAGATGCGGACAACGTATCTTACAGAAATATCAAGGATATGACCGATGAGTTGGCGAGATTTGGTAATCTCACCATCAAACGTATATATGGCGATTTCACGAAGCCTTCCATGAATGGATGGAAAGATGTACTCTTGGAAAATGCCATTAACCCGATTCAGCAGTATAATTACACAACCGGGAAAAACGCCACCGATTCTTCTATGATAATCGATGCTATGGATATTCTCTATTCCAATCAAGTGGATATCTTCTGTCTGGTATCTAGCGATAGCGACTTTACACGTCTTGCTATGCGTCTGAGAGAGGCAGGAAAGGAGGTAATAGGTATGGGGATGAAGAAAACACCTCAGCCATTTATTGCTGCATGCAACAAGTTTGTCTATATAGAGGTTATTTCGCATTCTCTTGAATCTGGACAGGTAAAAGAAGTCTCTCCAGAATCTGCTTCTATTGTGGAGAAAGAGTCTGTTTCACCGTTAAAAGAAGGGATCAAATACTTCAAGCATCAGATAATCAATTAACTTTTGAGGAATATCTCAAAGGATTATATCACCATGGAGTGATTGATATGTATGATTTTTCGATTTGTTGGTTGTATGAATAGAAAAAATATGGAAAATGAAATTATAAAAGAAAGATTCCTCGGTACCATCTTCGGGCAAGCTGTAGGAGATGCCTTGGGACTGAGCACGGAGTTTATGTCCAAGCAAGAGGTGGATCAATTTTATCCTAATGGGATAGAGGATTATTCACAAATCGTGCAGGATGATCATCGTCGTCGTTGGCAAAGAGGCGACTGGACTGATGATACCGACATGATGCTGTGTATCTTAGATTCCTTTGTGGCTTGTCAAAAGGTAGATTTTCTTGATATTGCCAGAAGGTTTAAGGAATGGATGATGAACGGAGGCATGGGAATTGGCCGGCATACTTATAATGTAATGGCTCTTGGCGACTATACTTCGAATCCACAGAAGGCTGCAGAGATTATCTGGAAAATGGGAAAGAAAAAAGCTGCAGCTAATGGAGCCGTCATGAGAACTTCGGTGGTAGGACTTATGAAGGACAATGTGGCTAATAATGCTGAGAATATCTGTAAGCTAACTCATTTTGATCCACGCTGTGTGGGCTCTTGCGTTATCGTTTCTTCTGTCATACATGCTCTTGTCTTTGAAGACAGGATATTGGATTATGAAGAGGTGATTGGCATTGCCAAACAATATGATGAACGAATCGTTCCATTTGTTGACTTGGCATGTCATGAAGGTCTGGATTCTTTGTGTCTGGATGATGAAAAGAGTATGGGATATACGCTCAGAACTTTAGGGGCTGCCCTATGGGCTTATTGGCATGCAACCTCGTATAAGGAGGGTATCTTGAAGATTGTTTTATCAGGTGGAGATGCGGATACCAATGCTGCAGTAGCAGGGGCTGTCCTGGGTGCTAAATTTGGAATAAACCAAATTCCTGAAGAATGGAGAAATGGTCTTCTCTATGCTTCTATGCTCCATGACAAGGTGCAGGAATTCTACGCAATGTATCGATAAAAACGTATCATTGTCTGTTGTTTGTAAATCGCCCGCCAATGGCGGACGATTTGCAAGGATAGCCCTCAAATCTTTTGAGAATTATAGTCCCAACTCTTTTAGCATTTTCTTTATGACATTAGTCTTGATGGTTGAGAATTCTGATTTGTCATAGATTTCTATCAACCATACTTCACCTGTATTCTCATCTACCAATGTGGTATATGTGATAACTCTAGCTCCTCCAGCTTTACCTTTTCTTTTGGAATCAATAGCCATACGGATTTTTCTTAACCCTCCGCCTAAGTCAACGCCTTGAAAAGGATCTTCTTTTAAGGAATCTTTGAATTTTCCAAAATCTTGTTTCATGGACTTATAGCGTTTAGCTAAGTCCTTTAACTCCTTTTCAAAATGAGGAGTTGTTTCAATATTATAGCTCATCGAAAAGTTCGTCTGCGGATTTTGCTTTCAATTTACCCTCCTTTATCATTTTAACCTCACGGAGTCCTTGACAAATTCCTTCGGTTCTGTCAATTGGCTGCTGAGGAATTATTTCAAACAGAATCGTCTCCAAATAATTGCTGAGGCTTCTGTTGTCTCTTTTAGCATTGCTCTTTAGAATATTGAGCAAATCCGTATCTATTCTTATAGAAGCGGAAGATTTTGTTTTTATTGTTGTACTCATATTACTTACATTTTAATTATATGTGTGCAAATATAGTGCAAAAGATTATAACTTCCAAAGTTTTTTGCTTTTTTTAATTGAATTAAACTTTTGAGTTTTTTCTTTAGCTTACTTTTTTGAAATCTATGTATGTATATGCTGCTGCATCCAAAAAACGCAGAATCCTGCCGGCATCACTGCCAGCAGGATTCACTTTCAAAAACCGAACCTAAAATTCTACCTTGTAATTTCTATCTATGCAATATCTATTGTAACCTGAATAAGTCTAACAACTAAGAACTATGGCTGTAGAACAAATGGAAAAATAAAAAAATATTGAATTATAGTTAATTTGAGTTTGAAATCATTCTTATCTAAAATAAAACTATTATATTTGTAACCGACAGATACGAATCTGCATAACAACCCTAGATTCAAGAGATTATAGAATATATGATAGTAATTTTAAACAATAACATTATGAATATGAAACGACCATTCATTACCACATTATTTGCGATGTTACTGGTACTTTTTACAGTTTCATGCAGCAGTGAAGATAAAGAGTTTGATAACGTAGCATTACCGATACCGGCACAGCTGTTTGTAAAGCAATATTTTGCTGATGCAACATACAGTCGTGTCGAAAAGGAGAAAGACGATGGCTTTTGGGAATATGAAGTATGGCTCAGTGATGGCTCTCAAGTGGAGTTCGATGAGAAGGGAGAGTGGAAGAGTGTTGACTGCAAATACTCTGTGCTGCCTATAGGCATTATTCCTTTTGTCATAGCTGAGGATATAGCAAAGAAGTATCCTGATCTGAAGCCTTATAAAATTGAAAAAGAGGTTGGCGGATATGAAATTGATATTCCTGGTTACGACCTCTATTACAGCTATAATGGTATGTTCATACGTGCTGAAATTGACAAATAACAGAAGAGGGTGTGTCATGGATTTATGACACACCCTCATGCATTTCTGGTACTTACTATAGCAGCTCTCTTGCTATCCAGGCACAGGCTTCAGCATCTGCCAGGGCATTGTGGTGCTGGGTGAGGTCGTAACCGCAATAGGCGGCTACGGTCTGGAGCTGATGGTTGGGGAGGAGAGTGCCCAGCTTTCTTCGGGAGGCACGGCAGGTGCAATGGAATTCGTAGTCGGGATATTCCATCTGATACATCTGGAATACGACCTTCAGGCATCCTTCATCGAAGGGGGCATTGTGGGCTACCAGGGGCAGACCTTCTATCTTGGGCGCTATCTCTGCCCAGACTTTCGGGAAGACATCGGCATTCATCGTGTCTTCCAGGGTTAACCCGTGAACCCGGGTATTCCAATAAGAGTAGTACTCCGGCTCGGGCTTGATGAGGCTGTAGAAGCTGTCTGCAATCTCACCATCCCTCACAATCACAATGCCCACCGAGCAGACGCTTGTACGCTGCTGGTTGGCCGTTTCGAAATCTATCGCTGCAAAATCTTTCATCGAATTAAGTATTAATGTTTTTATTTTAGGTACAAAGATACGATTTTTTAGGCTCAATCATCCTAAAAGTATAAGATTTAAGAAAGTTTTAGGATGAATCGTCCTAAAACTTTTTATCTATCCCCATATTTAGGTATTTCTGCGAAACCATCATTTTTAGGTATTGCAGATTACGGGAAAAGGGCGTATCTTTGCACCCGAAAATATAATGTAACTAAAAGAGATTAAGGACAAATGAAAACAACAATCGTAATTTATGGCTCTTCCACTGGCTCATGCCAGTCGATTGCCGAAACCATCGCCTCTAAGTTGGGCGTGGAAGCTGTAGATGTAGCTAACATCGATGATGCTACTATCACAAGTCATGAGAATCTTCTTCTCGGTACTTCTACCTGGGGTGCCGGTGAGATGCAGGATGACTGGTATGATGGCGTGAAGATATTGAAGAGTGCTGGCTTGGCTGGCAAGACTGTGGCCCTGTTTGGTTGCGGCGACAGCGAGTCTTACCCTGATACATTCTGTGGCGGCATGAAGGAACTCTATGATGCTGCCGTTGAGGCTGGCGCTATCGTATTGCCTGGCGTATCTACAGACGGATACACCTATGATGACAGTGAGGCAATTGATGGCGACAAGTTCCTGGGACTCGCACTCGACGAGGTGAACGAGGACGACAAGACAGAGGAGCGTATAGATGCCTGGCTCGAGGACATCAAGCCAGCGTTATAATTTAAAATATATCTTTCAAGAATTAGAGAATGATGGAATTCTCTGATTCTTGATTTTAAACTTGATTAATTCGGATAGTATGCAGCAGGAAATCGCAACACCAGTAGATTTGAAGGTTCTGATGAATCATATATATGAATATAAGAAGGGCGTGCGCCGCCTGGTGCTCTACACCTTCAACAAGAAATATGAGTCTTTTGCCATAACTAGATTAGAGCGTCAGAACATTGATTATATCATCCAGCCGGTTGGCAACGACCGTCTGAATCTCTTCTTTGGTAAGAAGGAATGCCTGGATGCTATCCGCATGATAATCACCAAACCGTTGTGCCAGCTTACGCCGGAAGAGGATTTTATCCTGGGTGCCATGCTGGGATATGACATCTGTGCCCAATGCGAACGCTATTGTGAGCGGAAGAAGAAGGTTTGCTAAGCTTTTCTTTCATCATTGTAATGTTTTATGTTTATAAGTAGAAAGAGCGTGATTGCCGTGATGGTGATTACGCTCTTTCTGCATATTTCGGAATAATTCCTCTTTTTGATGCCTGTTCTGACGGAATAATTCCTGTTTTTACCCCTTATTTTAACGGAATAATTCCTCTTTTTGAGGGCTGAAATGGAAGAAAAAGTCCTGAAAGCTTGTGTAATTAATTGAAAATGAGTATATTTGCACCGGATTAAATGGAAGGCTTATGTTAGAACGTAAATTTGCAGAGAATTTGGAAAAATTTCTCCTTCACGAACCTCGGAAGATTCTGCTTGTCAATGGTGCAAGGCAGATAGGTAAATCGTATCTGATAAGATATGTGGGGAAGAAACTTTTCAAGCATTTTGTTGAGATAAATCTCAAGGCAGACCAAGAGGGAGATGGCATCTTTAAAACAGTAAGGAGCAAGGAAGATTTTTACTTGCAGTTGGGTGCCATGGCAGGTAACAATCTCGGAAATAAGGATGATACCCTGGTTTTTCTTGATGAAATACAGAGTTATCCTCATTTGATGACCATGCTTAAGTTTCTCAACGAGGATGGTAAATACCGATATGTGGCTAGTGGCTCCCAACTGGGTGTCGCCTTGTCGCAAACCCCTTCTGTGCCCATCGGCAGTATCGCTGTCCAACAGATGTATCCTCTTGATTTCGAGGAATTCTTGTGGGCGATGGGGTGTGGAAAGAAGGCGATAGAGAGCATGCGGCATAGTTTTCTGGATAGGAAAGCCTTGAATGAGTCGATGCATAACTATATGGTCCAGCAGTTTAAGATTTATCTGCTCGTGGGAGGAATGCCTGATGCCGTCAATAAATTTCTTGAAAATAGAAATATGGCTCAAGTGCGAAGTATTCAGCGGGATATTCATGCGCTTTATAAGATAGATGCATCGCAGTATGATGATGAGCGCAAACTTGTTATCAGAAAGATATATGATATGATTCCATCGAATATGGAAAATAAGAAAAAGCGTATCATCGTAAAGAATATCGAAGGCTTGAAGGCGCATAAGCAATTTAGCGACTACGCTGAGGAATTTGAGTATCTTACGAATTCTGGGGTAGCTTTGTCGGTGCAGGCTATCAGCAATCCTAGTTTTCCACTGATAGAGTCGGAGAGCAAGAATTTGCTGAAGCTCTATATGAACGATGTGGGGTTATTGACCAGTATACTTTATGGTACGAATATCAATGCCGTGTTGAGGGATGAGCGGAGTGTGAATCTGGGTGCTGTATATGAGTCGGTCATAGCTCAGGAATTTCATGCCCATGGTTATGTGCTTCATTATTATGATAACAAGCAGAAAGGTGAGGTGGATTATCTGATTGATGATTACAGAAACCTGACGGTCTTGCCTGTGGAAATCAAGTCGGGTAAGGATTATACAGTGCATAGTGCACTTGATAAGTTCCTGGATACCCCGGAATATCATATTCATGAGGCTGTGGTGCTGAGCAATGAGCAGAAAGTCTATACGGAAAATGGAATCACTTATATGCCTATATATTATTGTATGTTCTTTAACAACAAGATAGAAGATGAGGCTGATCTGGTGATTCCTGAGATTCAGATGCCAAGCCTGTAAATATACGAGAGGGTGTGTCATTGGTTTATGGCACACCCTCTTTCTGCATTGAACGTTTCCATCTCCTTCACTCTGAAAACACTACTTATTTATTAGTACAGACTATATCAATGCGTTTAACCTGATACCTAATTCTAAGTATAAAAAATGTGAAAATCACAATTTCTCGGTATTGTACAATTTCTAAATAAGCCTTACCTTTGCAGCCCGAAAAAAGGAATAGATATGAAAAAAGGATTAGGAAAAATCAGAAAGATTAAAAAGAAACACATCTTCCTGGCCTTATTGGCTGTGATTGTTCTGGGAGGTTTGGCGAAGGCTTACTCTGCCTGGGTGGGTACTACCCGCATCGCTTTCCTCAACTATCAGGCTATTGCGCTGGGACAGATTTCGCATGCCAACGACAATGCGATGATTAAGCTGAGTGAAATCACAACCGATGATTTCGATCATCTGGATGATTACGATATGATTATCGTGAATGGTATGGGTCTCCGAATCGACGAGAACCAGCGCAAGCAGTTGGAAGAGGCTTCCTACAAGGTGCCAACCCTGACTCATGCTGCTACCAACCCAGCCAACAATATCGTATCAGTAGATAACTTCGATGCCGATTATCTGATGCAGTATATCGAGAACGGCGGTAAGAAGAACTATCAGAGTATGCTCGCTTACATCCGTAAGTTTATCGACGGAAAGAAGTTCATGGCTCCAGAGCCGGAACGTGTAAATGAGCGACCAGACTATCTCCTGACTCATTTCGACCCGAAGGATGAAAAGGGCGATGAGCTGGGTTTCAACAGCGTCCGCGAGTACAATGCATTCCTGGCAAAGAACGGTTTATATAAAGAAGGTGCTCCTACCATCATGCTTACTGGTTTTATGGGTGCGGCTCCTGATATGGAAAAAGCTTTCGAGAAGAAGGGATTCATGGTGTATCGCATCAATAAGCTTCAGAGCTTTATTGCCGGTCATCATGCCGACAGTATTCAGGCGAATGCCGTAGTGAATATGGCGCACGGCAGACTGGGCGATTACTTCGTAGAGTTCCTGAAGCAGAAGAATATTCCTCTGTTCTCACCTCTTAATATCAACCGCTTGACCACCGATTGGGAGAACGATAAGCAGGGAATGAACGGCGGTTTCATGTCGCAGAGTATCGTGACTCCGGAGATTGATGGTGCCATCCGTCCATACGTGGTTTTCGGTCAGCGCATCAACAAGGAGGGCTTGCAGGAGGTTTACGGCATCCCAGACAGAATGGAGAGTTTCGTAGAGAGCGTGCAGGGCTATGTGAATCTGAAGAACAAGAAGAACAGCAGCAAGCGCATCGCCATCTTCTACTTCAAGGGTCCGGGTCAGAATGCACTTACCGCTTCGGGAATGGAAGTGGTTCCATCGCTCTACAATCTCCTGGTTCGCTTGAAGAATGAGGGATACAATGTTGGCAAGTTGCCAGCCAATCCTCAGGAACTGGCAAAGATGATCCAGGCTCAGGGTGCCGTCTTCGGAACCTATGCCGAGGGAGCCTATACCCAATTTCTCCAGTCTGGACATCCTGCTCTGGTTACCGCCCAGCAGTTTGCCGGATGGACTCAGAAGGCTTTGTCTAAGAAGATGATTAAGGAGATGAACCAGCTCTATGGTTCCTTCCCTGGCAAATATATGGCTACCGATGACGGTAAGTTGGCAGTGGCAAGACTGCAGTTCGGTAATGTGGCTCTGCTTCCACAGGTGATGGCAGGCGTGGGAGGCGACTCCTTCAAGATTGTGCATGGCACCGACCAGGCACCTCCTTACACCTATGTTGCCTCTTATCTTTGGGCTCGTTATGGTTTCAGTGCCGATGCACTCAACCATTTCGGAACCCACGGATCGCTGGAATATACTCCGAGAAAGCAGGTGGCACTCGGCAGCAACGACTGGAGTGACCGATTGATTGGTGTGGTTCCACATCTTTATATATATACCATCGGCAATGTGGGCGAGGCGATGATTGCCAAGCGCCGCACCTATGCCCAGACCCAGAGCTATCTCACTCCTCCTTTCAAGGAGAGCGAGTTGCGACAGACCTATAAGCAGTTGAGCGATGCCATCCAGTCATACGAGAAGAAGGCATCTGCCGAACAGTCGCTGAAAGTGAAGGCGCTGACCGTGAAGATGGGAATCGCCCGTGAATTGGGTCTCGATGCCAAGCAGATGAACAAGCCTTATTCTGCAGATGAAATTGCGAGAGTAGAGAACTTTGCGGAAGAGTTGGCAAACGAGAAGATTACCGGCAAGCTCTATACTCTGGGTGTGCCATACGATAATGATGATGTCCGTACCAGTGTCTATGCGATGGCTACAGATCCTATTGCCTACGGAATGCTGGCTGTGGATAAGTTGAAAGGTCGTGCTCAGGAGGGTGTGGAGAAGCACAAGCAGCTTTTCGACCGTCTCTATCTGAGTAAGGCACGCAATACCGTGACCCAGCTTCTGGGTTCAGCCTCGGTTTCTGATGAATACATCTGCCGTTATGTAGGAATCACTCCTGCCGAACTCCAAATGGCACGTAAGGTAGAGGCGATGCAGGCAGCTCCGGATCCTATCCAGATGATGATGCAGATGGCAGACCAGATGGGTGGAGCGAAGGAGGCGAAGCCAAAGAAGGTGGATCACCGTACGGTAAGCGAACTCCGTGCTGCCAAGGTTTCTCATAAGAAGAAGATTCCGCAGATGAGTCGTGAGGCTTTTGAGAAGATGGAGCAGACCGGTCGCTTCCCTGACAAGATGATGGAAGCCATCAAGAAGGGACAGAAATGGTATCAGGAGGATTTGAAGAAGGCGAAGATGGCGAAAGCCGGCAAGGGCAAAGCATCTCAGAAATCTTCTAAAGATAAGGGTATGATGATGTCGAAAGCACCTAAATATACCCGTCAGCAGATTCATCTGGCTCAGGCGATTACTACCGTAGAGTATGCCTTGCAGAATGTGGGCAAGTATTCGGAGGCGCTCCGTCAGAGTCCGCTCAACGAGATGTCTTCTCTGATGAATGCCCTGAATGGCGGCTTTACCGCTCCATCTCCTGGTGGTGATCTGATTGTGAATCCAAACACTCTGCCTACCGGTAGAAACCTCTTCTCCATCAATGTGGAGAATACACCTTCGGAGGATGCCTGGGAGAAGGCGAAGGAACTTTGCGACAATACCATCAAGATGTATTGCGAGCGACATAAGGGTGAATATCCTCGTAAGGTAAGCTACACGCTCTGGAGCAGCGAGTTTATCGAAACAGAGGGTGCTACCATCGCCCAGATTCTCTATATGCTCGGTGTAGAACCTGTAAGAGATGCCTTCGGTCGTGTTACCGATCTGCGTCTCATCCCATCCAAGCAGTTGGGCCGTCCCCGCATCGATGTCGTGGTTCAGACTTCCGGTCAGCTCCGCGACCTGGCAGCATCCCGTCTCTTCCTCATCAACAAGGCGATAGAGATGGCGGCAAATGCCAAGGGTGATAAGTATGACAACCTGGTGAAAGCCGGTGTTACCGAATCCGAAAGAGTGCTCGTAGAGAAGGGCATGTCGCCAAAGGAGGCACGCGAGGTAAGTATGTATCGAGTGTTTGGTGGCGTAAACGGCAACTATGGCACCGGCATCCAGGAGATGGTAACCGCAGGCGACCGCTGGGATAAGGAGAGTCAGATTGCCGAGGTCTATATGAACAATATGGGTGCCTACTACGGTGATGAGAAGAACTGGGAGACCGTTCGCAAGGCTGCTTTCGAGGCAGCGCTGACCCGTACTGATGTGGTGGTTCAGCCACGCCAGAGCAATACCTGGGGTGCCTTGAGTCTCGATCACGTATATGAGTTTATGGGAGGTATGAACCTTGCTGTGCGCAACGTAACCGGTAAGGATCCGGATGCTTATCTCGCCGACTATCGCAACCATAGTAATATGAGAATGCAGGAGGTGAAGGAGGCTATCGGCATCGAGGGCAGAACCACCATCTTCAATCCAGCCTATATCAAGGAGAAGATGAAGGGTGGAGCCAGCAGTGCCAGCACATTCGCAGAAATCGTAACCAATACCTACGGCTGGAATGTGATGAAGCCAAAGGCAATCGACAAGGAGATGTGGGACGAGATTTATAATGTATATGTCAAGGACAAGTACCATCTCGGAACCAAGGAGTTCTTCGACAAGCAGAATCCGGCAGCGCTGATGGAGATGACCGCTGTGATGATGGAGAGTGCCCGCAAGGGAATGTGGAAGGCTACTCCTCAGCAGCTCAAGGACATCGCCAAGCTTCATACCGAGACCGTGAACAAGTATAAGCCTTCATGCTCCGGTTTTGTCTGCGACAATGCCAAGCTGCGCAACTATATCGCCAGCAAGACCGATGCTGCTTCTGCCAAGGAATATCAGCAGAATGTAGAGCAGATCCGCGATGCTGAGGCTGCGAAGAACAGCAGCGACAAGGGTATGGTGATGAAGAAGGAGACGCTGAATGAGGATGCTCAGAAGACCACCACTGTGGTGAGCGGCATTGTAGTAGGTGTCATCGTCATCGTAGCATTCGTGATGTTGGCGATTCTGATTCGCAGAAGAAGAAAGAATATGGTTGAATAGAAATGGAGACATTAGTTTTAGTAATGATGATATTGGTTTGCTTCAGTTTTGTGCTGAAGCAGACCTTCCACGGAGTGAAGGAGATTATGATTATCTCGGTGCTCGTAGCCTTCTTCGTGGGAATGACTTGGCCATTCGCCATTGAGCAGTCGAAGACGCAGATTGCGGCCTGGATAGCCGACCAGAAGCTGATGCTCGATATGGCGGTGCTACTGAGTATCGACGTGGCACTCACGATGCTTTTCTGTGTGCACCACGTAGATTTGAAGACTTCGGAACATGTGAGCCGCCGCAAATGGATGTTCTTCATCTTCCTGAAGTATTTCCCTGGTTTGCTGGTTTTCCCAGTGCTTTTCAGCGTTCTGGTGATGACCATCTTCCTGCTTCCCGGCGTATCGTTCCAGGTAGTGGCATGGGTGCTTGCCGTAGTACTGCTGGTCTTGACACCGGTATTCACCTACGGTTTGAGATGGCTCTTGCCGGAGCGACCAATCCGTTTGGAACTGCTTTTCCTGGTAGAGGTGCTGCTCGGATTGATGGGCATCATCGGTACGGTGAATGGCAGGACAGCCGTGGCAGGATTCAACAGTTTCGATGCCCTCTCGCTTCTCGGCGTCATCGCCATCGTCATCGTAGGAATGGCGATAGGATGGGGCTGCTATCGCATCAAGATGCAGCGCTTATCACAGAAACTGTAAAGGCGCAAGCCAACTTAACATTTAACATTCAACACTTAACATTATAAAATAAAGATGAATTACATATCAGACGTATTGTTTTGGATTTCCACAGGCATGCTGGTTCCTGTGATTATTTTGTTGATTTTCTTCTTCCTCAGAGCCTTGCTGCTCCTTGGAGGTTTCTTCGGACAGTATCTTGTAAAGCGCAAGTCGGGTGCGGAGATTCGTGAACAGATGACCACCCTGACACTCGATAACATCGATACCCTGGGCGATCGTTTGCCAAAGAACAAGCAGGCTGTCATCGTTTCCTATATGAAGAAACTCGTGGACAACCGTCAGAGCAAGGCGCAGGTAAACCGCATCCTCGACCAGTATGCCCAGTTTGTTGAGAAGGATCTTTCTCTTCCTTCTACACTCCTGAAGATGGGTCCGATGCTCGGTTTGATGGGTACCTTGATTCCGATGGGTCCTGCCCTGGTAGGTCTTTCTACCGGTGATATTGCTTCGATGGCTTACAATATGCAGGTGGCTTTCGCTACCACCGTAGTGGGCCTGTTCTCTGCTGCCATCGGTTTCGTAACCAAGCAGACCAAGAACCGCTGGTATACAGAGGATATGAGCAATCTCGAGTTTATGGCAGACCTTTTGGAGGAAAGGTAAAAAAGTAAAAAGGTAAAAAAGTAAAAAAGGCTTTTAAAGGTAAAAAAGTAAAGATATATAGTTTATGAGACAAAGACGCAGAAATAGGCTTGCGCATGATGGCGAGGATGATGATCCGATGAGCGTAGTGAGCAACCTCTTCGATGTGGCGATGGTGTTTGCCCTTGCCCTGATGGTGGCACTCGTTTCGCGCTATAATATGACGGAAATGTTCAGCAAGGATAACTTTACGATGGTGAAGAACCCTGGCAAGGAGAATATGGAAATCATTACCAAGGATGGACAGAAGATCAATCGCTATACTCCTTCTGAAGACCAGAGCCAGAAATCTGGCAACAAGGGAAAGAAGGTAGGCATTGCTTACCAGTTGGAGAATGGCGAAATCATCTATGTTCCGGAAGATAAATAATCGGGGATTGCAAATCCCCTTAAACAGAAAATATTATTGTAACTAAAAGAAAAATAAAGAAAAATGAAAAAGTTTAAGACAATGATGGCCATGATGTTGGCTTTGGTTTCTATGTGTGTAGCATTCAGCTCTTGCAGCAGCGATGATGATGATAATGTAGCAGTAGCTGCAGCCAAGGAGATTGCTGGTTCATACACCAGCACCCTGGATATGACCGTAATGGGTCAGGCTTCTACATACGATAACCTTACCATGAAGATTGAGGCTGTTGATGATGCTACCGTCAAGGTTACCTTACCAGCTTGTGGCGAGGGCATGATGGCTCTTCCTGCTCTGGAGGTTCCTGCTGTGAAGGTTTCCGGTTCTAATGGTGCTTATGCTTTCTCTCAGGAAAGCTATGCCGGTACTATTACCGTAAATGGTGCAGAGAAGAACTACACTGTAACCTTGCAGGGTACATTGAAGGACAAAACCCTGACCGTCAACTATTCTGTGCAGTATGGCAAGATGCCTATGCCGATGATTGGTAAGTTTGTTTGTACAAAATAAAAGGATTGTTTCAGGATAAGCTTTGATATAACTCGATGAAACAAAAGATATTCGCACTATTCCTGATCCTTTGCGGATTGTGCCTGAATCTGAAAGCCGAAACCCAGGGCGATGTCGTGGGTAGAGTGCTCGATGATTCGGGCGCACCTCTGGCGGGTGCTACCGTCCAGATTTTGCATGCAAAGGGTGGGGTAACAACTGATGAAGACGGATATTTCCGCATTCCTTACAGCAAGGATGGAGCGGTGAGAGTGAAGGTGAGCTTTGTGGGCTATCAGACTCAGACTTTCGTACTGAAAGCGGATGAGAGAAAAGGTGAGCAGCATGTGCTTCGTCTTCAACCGGATGCTACAGCCCTCGATCAGGTGGTAGTTACCGCAACCCGAACTCCGAAGGCTTTGAAGGATGCTCCTGTGGTAACCCGTCTGATTACCGCCAATGATATCAAGATTGCAGATGCTACCAATATCCAGGACCTCCTCACCGAGCAGATGCCGGGTCTGGAATTCGGCTATGCCATGAATCAGGAGACTTCTCTCAACATGAATGGTTTCGGCGGAAACGCTGTGCTCTTCCTCGTAGATGGCGAGCGATTGGCTGGCGAAACCATGGATAATGTTGATTACAGCAGATTGAATCTGGACAATGTGGGTCGTATCGAGATTGTGAAGGGTGCTGCTTCGGCACTCTATGGCGCCAATGCCGTAGCCGGAGTTGTCAACATCATCTCCCGTGAAAACAGCGAACCTTGGACTGCTAATGTCAATACCCGCTACAATGATTTCAACAAGGAGTGGCGCCACGGTGGAAGCTTCAGCTTCAATGCTGGAAAATGGAATTCGCAGACCAGCATCCAGCGCACCACATCGGATGAGGTTCAGCTCACCAGTCCTTTCGATACAGAATCCAACATCCTCCATATCTATGGTGGAGAGACCTTCAATGTGAAGGAGCGTCTTACCTACAAGCTCTCTGATAAGGTAAAACTGATAGGTCGTGGCGGTTATTTCAATCGTATCAGCAAGCGCAGCAACTATGATGATCATTACATGGATTATTCTGCCGGACTGAAGACCGTGATGAATCTTTCGGAGAATGATAATCTGGAGATTTCTTACGGCTTCGACCAGTATGACAAGGCTCGATATGTGAATGATGAGCGTACTCACGACCACGATTATACCAATCGTCAGAACACCGTCCGTGCCCTCTATTCCCATATCTTCGGCAAGAATACATTGACGGTAGGTGCAGATTTTCTGAACGATTATCTTACCACCTATCAGTTTGAGAATAATGAATCAAAGAATCAGAATTCATGTGATGCCTTCGCCCAGTTCGATTACAATCCTTTGCATTGGTTGAACATCGTGGCAAGCCTTCGTCATGATTACTTCTCAGCATCCAGCCAGCATGCCACCACCGGTCGTCTGGCTCTGATGACCAAGTGGAAGGGCTTTTCTATCCGTGCCAACTATGCCGGTGGATTCCGTGCCCCAACCCTCAAGGAGATGTATATGAACTTTGATATGGCAGGTATGCAGATGATTTACGGTAATCCGGATCTGAAGCCGGAGAAGAGCAACAACTACAACCTGGCGCTGGAGCATACCGGAAGGGTGAAGAATGCTGGCTTCTTTACCGGTCAGTATAGTCTTACCCTGATGGGCTATTATAATAAGTATGATAAGCGCATCACTACCGAGGATTATGCCGATTATATCCCGGGAACCGGTCAGCCGGATGTGGCTTCCCGTTATTGCAACGAGGATGGAGTAGAGGTGAGCGGCATCGACTTCAGTGCCCAGTACCGTTCGGATATGGGACTCGGTGTGAAACTCGACTACAGTTATCTCCATGTAGGTGGCAGAAGTGTAGATTCCCAGTTCTCCCAGCCTCGTCCGCATTCAGCTACCTGGCGTCTCGACTACGATCGCCAGCTCTGTTCGTTCTATCGCATCAATGCCGCTCTGTCAGGCAGATACCTGTCTGCTCCTGATACGAACATCAAGAAGCATGACAGCAGTTATCAGTTGTGGAAGTTCACGCTTCAACAGCGATTCCTGGATGGCGTCAATCTGAACTTTACGGTAGATAATCTTTTCGGTTATACGCCAAAGAACTATTATTGGAGTTCTGCGATGACCACCGGCCGCACCTTCTCAGTAGGTCTTTCTATCGATATCGACCGTTTCGTAAAGGTATTCTAATAAAAATAGCAGGGTGGACCAGTCTTCCATCCTGCTTCTTTTTTATTAATAGTACTACTTCCTCTAACTGTATAGAAAAACAGGTAGTTATGGCGGTGCTATCGCATTTTTTTTATGTCCTTTTTGGGAACTGATACTGCCCCTATGAGATAGGGAGGAAGATAGATGAAAACATTGAAAAACGCTCTAGAACCATCTCTTCTTCATTTTCTTCAAGAAATCCTTGGTGATAGGGAAGCCGGAGGCATCACCTATTACGGAGTCGGTATAACAGAAGGGACATTCGGCTGTAGGCGGCTCATCAGGGAGGTAATCCGTGATTTCGGATGGCGAGAAGATTTCGCCGC
>OGFV01000078.1_pt1 | contig 52283 bp, 49 predicted proteins | sample 1571131 | NCBI WGS metagenome assembly OGFV01 (sample SAMEA2582044, study PRJEB24529) | metagenome | biome: Human gut stool | place: China | collected 2011
GGCATTCCTCAAACCGGGTAATTTCTTCCTCCGAAAAACCTTTGTAGTAAATACTGCCCATTTTATCAGATACAGAATCGTATTCGTCCTTTAAGGCATGTGCTTTTTCAGTCAGAAACAGGAGTGTTTTCCTTTTGTCCGTTTCAGACTGAACGCGTCTTATCAGCCCTTGATTTTCCATTCTTTCCAGCATCGTAGTAAGAGAAGTTAACGCTAATCCACATTTGATTGAGAGTGACCTGATTGAGATTCCATTTTCCTGCCACAGCACATAAAGAATACGCCCCTGGGCTCCGTTGAACGCATCAATATTCTTTTCGCTGAGAATCTTCTCAAAAATCCGGTCACCAAGCTGTTTTATTTTGGTGACAAGAAATCCGCCATTTGTTTTCATACAAAAGCTCCTATATAGTAGTTTATAAAATCATACTATATAGGAGCTTTATTGTCAACAGTTTGTATGTCTGAGTAGAGGTAAATTCCGATTCGTCGAGTTCAGTATACCACGCTTTCTCCCTACAGAAAAGCTCCTGCACGAAAAAGAGCCGCTGCGGTCAAGGATAAAAACAATCTCTGTGAGATCTTTCTTCATAATCTAACGAACGCAAACAGAGTGTCCTTTCATTCCCACCCTTTTTTACGCTTTCCTCTGCTCCACGATTTCCAGACTGTCCCGCCCTACCTGGCAAAGCAGGAACAGCACGCTCACGCCTGCGGCTTTCGCTTCGGCCAGCGCTGTGCCAAATTCCGGCTGCGTGCCAACATTCGGCCTTACCTCGGTGGCTCCTTCCATCTGGATCACAAAGGCTACTTCAAGCAGAACATTTTCAACGCTGCATCATCCCTCTGGCTGCACGCAAAACAGGCTCCTGCAAGCGTCAACCACTGGCAGGAGCCCGTTTATTTCTTACAGCTTCGTCATCCACAGACCATGCAGGTTGCAGTAGGCGTAGATCGTCACCGGCTTTTCGCTGCCCAGCTCAAATACCGCTTTGGGTGCCTGACCGGGGGTAAGATAGCGGAGCTGTCCGCCGTTTTCGGTCTCCACAAAGAGCCACTGGATGTGGTGCATATCCACCATGGGGTGCTCCACCGCACCCACCGTAACCGTGAGGGTGCTGCCGGAAAGCTCTGCCACCGGCAGATGCTTTTCGCCGCTGGCTTCCACCGTGTTGGGAAGCAGCTCCTTCATCTTTTCGCCGCAGCAGAGCAGCGGAACCCCTGCGTTGTGGATGGTGGTGACCAGATTGCCACAGTGCTCACAGATATAAAATTTTGCCTTCATATTCAAATCCTCCATCGGAATGTTGTTGGTGTTTCCTGTGGCTATATGATAATATTTCCTAGTTAGATTTTCTATGACCGGGTCACGCAAGCAGCCTAGTGCTGTGAAAATGCCCTCAGCTTCCCATGGCAATGAGCACCAGCACGACCACCACCGCAATGGCGATGAGACAGCCGCAGCCGCTGCCGTCTCCACCACCGCCACCACCATTGTTGTGGCCGCCGCCACCGCCACCGGACGAGCCGCCGAAGTTGCGGTTGAAAGCCGTCATGTACTGGGCATAGCCCGTGTCGCCTTTGCCGAAATAGCCGTAATCACCGTTTGCCATTGTGTTTTCCTCCATCCGAAGGGTGTTTTGCTTCTTCTGAGGTCATTTTACCGAAAGAGCTATCCTATAAACATCTCTTTCAGCATTTCTTGTCATCTCATTCTTCCCGGATTCCCAGATACACATCAATGTCCATGATACCCTCCCCGTTGACCTCCACCAGATCTTCAAAGGGCACTACGGTTTCGCCCACCTGCAAGGTGCGGAACACTGGATCGATGCGGTCTGCTTTTCCGGTCAAGGTGATGTAGTTGCCCACCGCCGGGACCTCCGGGTGGGCAGTGTCCTCTTTGAAATACCGTACCGTAATGGTCATGCCCTTGGTAACCTGCATCAGCCGATCGGACAGAGCCGACATTTCTTCCTCGGTCAGAATGCGCTTGGTCACACGCTCCGTGCGCTGCTTTTCTGCGGCAAGCTGCTCGTCATAGCCTCGCAGCGGAGAGAAAGGCGAGAAGATTTTGGCACGGTTCTGAAGGGTCATGCGGGGGTGCTTGCGGAGAGATTCTTCGGTCTGGGGGCGTTCCATCTCTAGGATGTCCCCGTACTTTTGGGCGGTCTCCCGCCCGATCTTGCTATTTTTGTAGTTTTCCATCCGAACCTCCTGCACTGTGCCCGCCGATCTGCGCGTTGCGCTGGCGCATGGTGGCACCTTCTTCGTAGCTGCTGGCTTTCAGCACGGCGTTTTTGCCGTACTTGTTCTTGATGCCCAGCATGGCTTGCTGGAGTTTTTTCTCCTTTTCCAGCTTCTTGGTGTCGGTAAAAAAGTCCACCTGATAGATGCCCTCGTCCGGCGTGACCTTGTTGGCGTTGAGGGTAATGCGCCGCACCGTCAGCGCCGGGTCGGTGATGCGCTCAAACAGCTTTGCGCTTTCGTTGATAAGGGTGCTGCCCAGATTGGTGGGCGCATCAAACCGGATAGTGCCGTGTGCAGCCTTGGGGATGGTTCTGCCGTAGCGGTCGGTCTGGGTCAGACCACGGTAGCCGCCCTTGTCCACGTTCTCCCGGTCGTAGCCTATCTCCAAGGTGATGGATTCCGTCACCAGCTTCTTTTCCGTAAGCCGGAACATCAGAATCTCCGCCATCTCCCGGACGATGAGCTTTGCTTTATCATACGGATAAGGAGTGGATAGCACCTGCCCCTCACTGATGCTGTTGGTGCTGGGCTTGTAACTTTTGATCTGCTCCATGCCGCAGGGCTCATAGCCCCATGCGTGGTCAATGAGAATTTCCGCATCCACGCCAAAAATCTCATACAGACGATCTTCCCCATGGATTGAAAACCGTGCCAAGTCCCCCATGGTGTAGATGCCATGAGCTTCCAGCCGCTTGACGGTTCCGGGACCGGTCATCCAGAAATCCGTCAGGGGTCTGTGGTTCCACAGCAGATACCGATAGGACTGCTCATCCAGTTCCGCAATGCGGACACCATCTTTGTCTGCCGGGATGTGTTTTGCCACAATGTCCATGGCCAGCTTTGCAAGGTAGAGGTTGGTGCCGATGCCTGCCGTTGCGGTGATGCCGGTGTTGTACAGCACCTCCCGCACCATGGTCATGGCAAGATCATGGGCGCTCATGTGATAATAGGGCAGATAGCCCGTCACATCAATGAAAACCTCGTCGATGGAGTAGGGGTAAATATCCGCCGGGGACACATATTTGAGGTAGGTCTTGTAGATTTGGGTGGAAACGTCCAGATACCGCTGCATCCGGGGCGGCGCAACGATGTAGCTCAGCCCCAGTGCAGGGTCTGCGTTCAGGGCATTGGCATCAAAAGAGGTGCTGACAAAGTGGTATTTTCCATCCTCTCCCCGGACTGCCTTTTTCTGCCGGATGGCAGTTTGCAGCCGCTGAGCGTTGACCTCTTTCACCCGCTGAACGGCTTCAAACAGCCGTGCTCTGCCGGGTATCTTGTAGGCTTTCAGGGAGGGCGACACCGCAAGGCAGATGGTCTTTTCGGTGCGGGAGGCGTCCGCCACCACCAGATTGGTGGTCAGGGGGTCCAGATGGCGGTCCACGCACTCCACCGAGGCATAGAAACTTTTCAGGTCGATTGCCAGATAGGTGCGCTGTGCTGCCATGATTCAGCCCTCCTTTGCAAAAGTCACAACTATTTATCTTATTATAATAAATCTTTACGCTGTTTTCAAGATGGAACGACTATTTTATCTGTGATATAGACAACAAAAAAGAGTGGCAGCATTTCAGGCTGAAACGCTGTCACTCTGTAAGAACTGCGTAATGACTGACGATTATCCTTCTACTTTGACCGTAGCACGATCGCTCTTTGCGTTTCCATCCGCATCCAGCGTGATATGCACAAAATGTTCCGGCTTATCATAATCCTTTGTCTCGCCGTCATCGGTATAGTATTCATAGGATGCACCATCGGGAGCATAGGCAAGCAGGCGCAGATCTGCAAAATCCACATCGGCAACGCTCTGGATCTTTTTGCCGTCCTTGGCAAGGGGCAGAAGGTGTCCCTTGCGCAAAAAGAACACCACTTCATCCAGCTCCACCGGAATGTAATGATGGCCTGCCGGCAGCACGCTGGTTTCGATGCGGTTGCTTTCGCTGTACTTTACCCGCACCTGCAGCATCTCCTCCGGCAGATAAACATACCGACCTCGGGCATTTTGCTCATATACCGGGGCGATCAACAAGCTTTCACCGATCATTACCTCATCCTCCACCCGGCGGGCAAAGTCATCCTCCGGGAAGGCGAACGCCAACGGCATACAGTACATGCCATCGTGCAGGGCAGCTTTCATGTACTCGCTGTAAATGTAGGGCAGCAGCAGGTAGCGCAGCTGTAAAATACCGGCAAAGGCGGCCTTATTCTTAAAGCGGTAGGGTTCCTGCCGACGAGTGCCGTTGGCAGAGTGGTTCCGCAGCAGCGGAGAGAAGATGCCCATGCCGTACCAGCGCAGCACCAGATCCTCCGTGGTATTGCTGCCAAAGCCGCCAATGTCTGGGCCTTCGTACAGGAAGCCGCACATATTCAGGGAGGGCATCATGTGCAGCGCAAGCAGAATGTGGCTCCACCAAGAATGGTTGTCGCCAGTCCAGATGCCGCCATACCGGTGCATCCCGATGCAGGCAGAACGGGAGTACATCAAAATGCGCTTGTCCGGCTCCAGCCGCTCAAAAGCCTCGCCTGCCGCACGGGTCATGTTATAACCAAAAAGATTATGTACCTTGTCGTGCCGCATACGCCCCTGCTTGGTGTTGTGGTAGAACATCTTATAATCGTTTTCGTTGTTGGAAAGCTCTGACACCATGCCGGTAAAAGCAGCAAAGCTGGAAATATCCAGGTTTTGCTTGTTGTATTCCCCAATTTTAGCAAAGGTCTTTTTCAGTCTTTCCTCTGCGTAGAAGATAGCAGGCTCGTTCATATCATTCCAGAAGCCCTCGATCCCCTGATCCAGCAGAACTTTATATTGACTGCCAAACCAAGCGCGGGCTTCCGGGTTGAGCATATCGGGGAAATGTACCCGTCCCGGCCACACACCGGCTACAAAGGGGGTGCCATCCTGATTCGTGCAGAAGTAGCCGTTTTTCACGCCCTCCTCGTACACATCATATCCATCTTCGACCTTGACTCCTGCATCGATGATGGGGACAAGACGGATGCCCTGCGCTTTCATCTCGGCGGCAAAGTCTGCAAAATGCGGGAAACGCTGCGCATCCACCGTAAAGTCCTTGTAATGCTCCATGTAATCAATATCCAAAACCACAGCGTCCAGCGGCATATTATTGGCACGGTAATTTGCCACCACCTCGCGGACCTCGTCCTCGTTCATGTAGCTCCAGCGGCTCTGGGCGTTGCCAAAAGCCCATTTGGGCGGAATATAACTGCGTCCCACCAACTGGCGGAACTGGTGCACAATATCGGTCAGGCTTTCGCCCTCAATGATGTAGAGATCGTAATTTTCCTCGGCCACCGTGATGCGTAAGGTATCCAGGTCGGTGTAGCCGCAGTCAAAGGTGACCTTGCCCGGGTAGTCGATAAAAAAGCCAAATGTATCCTTGCCGGACACGATCATAAAATTATAAGCACCGTACAGCGAGGATTTGCCCTCGGTATGGTTGCCGTCATCGGAGCATTTGCTTTCGTACACCCACCCGCGCTTGTTGATACCACGGACGTTTTCGCCAAGACCATACAGGACATCCTGCGGTTCCATGGCATAGGAGAAACCATCCGGCTCCTTGGTCAGATAGGGTATCGTTTCCATCATGGGCAAAAAAGAACCCACTACACTTTCGGTATCAAACGGTTGACCGTATCGCTTTTTGTAGATCATAGTAAAACATCTCTCCTCTGTTTTTTGAATCGTCACAGTGTAAAACGTACCAACGTATTTTTGATGGACAATTAAGAAACTCTGACATTGGCTGGAGCAATTGGGGCTTCAGCCTTATCACGTGCCTTACTGCAATGCACAGATCACAGCCACTGTTTCAGCACATCGTTCAGCTTATTCAAATCAAGCGGTTTGGCGATATGCTCGTTCATGCCGGTGTTCTTTGCCAGCTGCACATCCTCGGCAAAGGCATTTGCCGTCATGGCAATGATGGGCACTTTGCCCCGGCTGCCGGCAAGCGCACGGATCGCAGCAGTGGCTTCGTAACCATTCATGATGGGCATCTGGATGTCCATAAAAATGAGATCATACCACTTTTCCGGTGCTTCCATCACCTTTTCGACTGCAATTTTTCCGTTTTCGGCAATGTCAATGGTCACGCCCGTCATGCCTATGATCTCGGTTGCGATCTCACGGTTCAGCTCATTATCTTCCACAAGAAGGATCCGCTTGCCCGCATAGTTTTCCTTCGCAAAGTCTTTCAGATAGTTCCGGGCGTTTTTCTCCTTCTTCCCGGATGTAAACTGCCGCAGAGTTGCCGTCAGACGGGAACGGAACAGCGGTTTTGCCATAAACGCATTCACGCCCGCTGCTCTGGCTTCTTCTTCGATCTCGCTGAAATCAAAGGAAGTCAGGATGATGATCGTGACGTCCTCTCCAACGCATTCCCGAATCCTTCTGGCCGTTGCGATGCCGTCCATCGCCGGCATTTTCCAGTCCAGAATCACCGCAAAATAGTCACTGTTGGTCTCATGACGCGCATAGCAGCGCTCCACAGCTTCCTTACCGGTCAGGACCCATTCGCCCGCTATGCCGATCTCCTGAAGGGTTGCAACGGTGCTTTCGCAGCAGGTCTTGTCATCGTCCACGACCAGTACCGGCAGATCGAGCAGTTCTTTTTCCTGTTCCTTCTCGTTCTCCTGAAGCTTCAGATAGACCGTGACCGTGATCTTCGTTCCCTTGTTGGGAGCGCTTTCGACCTGAATGTCACCATTCATCAGGTTGACGATGTTTCTTGCAATGGCCATGCCAAGACCGGTGCCCTGCACCTTGGTCGTCCGGTGATCATCTGCCCGGCTGAACGGCTCGAACATGATCTTCTGGAACTCCGGTGTCATACCGATGCCGTTGTCCTCGATGGAAAACTCGTAGCAGCCAAGCTCCGAGAAGCCGTTCGGTTTTTCTTTGATCGTAAGGGTGATGTTTCCTCCATCCGGGGTGTACTTGACGGCGTTGCTCATCAGGTTTACAAAGACCTGCTGAATGCGCAGGCTGTCGCCGCAGACAGCTTCGTGCTCGATGTGCTCAACATGGACTTCGAGCTGATGGTGGTGCTCGTCGATTGCCGGTTTTGTGAGGGTGAGCAGGTTATCGACCAGCTCCGGCAGGCTGAAATCCTCCTCGGCTAGGCTCATTCGCCCGCTCTCGATTCTGGCCATATCCAGCACTTCATTGATCAGTCCCAACAGATGACGGCTCGATTTTGTGATCTTGCCAAGGCACTCGACCACCCTGTCCTGACTCTCAATATTCGCACCCGCAATGGCGGTCAAGCCAACGATTGCATTCATCGGTGTACGGATATCATGGGACATATTGGAGAGGAATTCTGTCTTGGCGCGGCTTGCGTTTTCCGCCGCCCGGTACGCATCCTTCAGTGCCTTATGGGATTCGATCTCGGCCTTTTTCTCCTGTGACACATCCATAGATGCCAACAGTGCCTTGACCAGCTTTGTGCCATCCCACTCCAGCGGAATGAAGGAAGCAATCTTATAGGTGTTCTCATCCATAGAGCAGTATTCAAATTTGTAGATGTCGTTCTCATCCTGCAAATTCTTGCGGATATTTTCCGGCGAAATCAAAGCAGCCAATACGTCCAGCGGTTCCAGTGTCTTATACTTTGCAGCCACCTGCTCCACAAAATCATGGTAGGTTCCCGTCGGCGCGTAGATCATTTCACCTTGCAGATTGTAGAACCGATACCGGTCATTCTCCAGATCGCAGACGACAAAGCGGTCCAGCAGACGCACCATGCTCTGGATCAAAAGCTCCATGGATGCGTTGTCCGAGGCCATCTGCATCCGCCGTGCCGTCTCTGCTTTGGACTCTGTGATGTCCCGCAGAAAAATCATCGCATATTCCGAATCTTCGATCTCACCGCGCATGACCACGTTGCGAACCCATCGCTCTTCCCCATTCAGAACGATGCGGCACTCCTGACACAGCTCCGTCTCCAGCCCCTTTAATTTTTCCGTGATGTAGGCGCGATTATAGAAATCCGTTACAGGCTTTTTGTCCTCTTCAACCACATAGTTGTCCACAAAGAATCTGACCAGTCCATCCCATGTGTGGTTCTGCTCAAAGGCCGTCATCAAAGAGGGCTCCACTTTGAAAGTATCAAAGGTGTTCTTTTCCAGATTTACATAGTATTCGCAGAGGTTTGCGCTGGTAAATGCACGGTGAAATGCCGCTGCCCGCTGCGCCTGCATCAGGCTTCTTTTTTCTGCGTCAATGTTGCTGATGATTCCGGCAATTCGATTGGCCGAGCCATCCAGACGGCGTATCACCTCCGCCGATGCCCGGAACCAGTGGTATTGGCCATCCTGCATTTTCAGTCGGTACTCAACATTATATTTTGTAGTATTGGTTTTGTCCGCAATCGTTTCCAAAAGCAGCTGCATTACCCGGTCATAGTCCTCCGGGTGCAGAAGGTTCGACCACGAATCCAGTTTGTTGGGAAAATCCAGAATGTCGTGATATCCAAGGATCTGCCGGAACGCATGGCTCCAGTTCACATGAACGATCTCACCGTTTTCATTACACTCAAAATACCATAGTGCAGAATGGATGGATTCATTGACCAGCGCAAGGTTCTCATACGCCCAGTTCATCTGTACCGACAGGACCCAAATCGGTGTTCCATCCGTATCGGCTGCATCTTTTTTGTAGAGACGCACATAGACGGGAGAGCCATCTGCTGTAAGGACCCGGCCTTCTCCTTCGCCCTGAATCTGACGAAAGCGTGCATTGTCAAGGAATGTGGCATCTTTCTTATAGAAAAGATTCTTCAGCGAACCCTTTGTCTGCTCCATCAGGGATGCATAGCTGTGGTTCAGATTATGCAGCAACAGATCACTGACCGACAGGATCGACAATTCGGCATCATAGTACCCGGTAATAGTTCCGACACCGCCATTATGATAGATCGTCTCCTGCATGGCCTGAAATGCATTTTTTCCCAGCCTTACCGTATCGGAAGTGTAGATTTCATCTGTAAGTCTTCTATCGAATTTCATTTTCATCCTCGTAGGGTTTTGATTCTGCTGTTTCCTTCCATTCCAGCGCTTCCGTTGTATCTCACAAGGCACACTGCAACATTTTATATTATAGCTCCCCCCACACTGTCATTTCAAGTCCTGCCAGACGTTGGCTATGTAAAAAAGAGAGGCCAATCTGCGTAAAAATTTGCACAAGTTGATTCCTCGATAAATGGGAAGTTGTCAATTACTCTTTGCCTCAGCGTAACGTTCCTTTCCCCACCAATTCGGCATAAGTTCTTTTAATGTTACAGTTTCTCGTTTTTCATAATCAACCATGATTTCCATATCTTCGTTTGCTTCATTTAATTGATAAAAGAATTCCTGACAAGCACCACATGGCATGCCGCTCCCGCCTCCGTTTGGCGCGCTGTCGCGGAATGCTATAAATCTTTTTATTTTTGTCTGACCACTGTTAGCATACATATTCAGTGCGGCAAGTCTATCGGCACAAATATTCATCACTCCGCTGCAGCTTTCAATGCAGAATCCCGTATAGATATCTCCGTTTTCAGCTTCTATCGCGCAAACCACATGGTGCGCATATATAAAGGGAGATACTTCTTCTGGATGATATTGCTCTTTCGCCTTCTCATACATTCTTTTCCAAATATCCATTTGATTTTCCTCCAAAACTTCCGAGTTATCCCCTTCAGTATACCACGCTTTCCCCTGCAAAAAAGCTTCTGCGTACAAAAGACTTCTCCGGCAACTATCCGCGCCCCGGCTCATACAATCTAACAACTATGTACCGGGAGGGATATCGTGTGCTGCTGACCTTGCTGCAATTTTTCGCCACAAAATTTCTGTTTTTGGCGCTCCATCTGGAAAGCGGCTGCTTTCCGCGTCCGCTCACAGCCCGGGAAGAAGCCGCCGCTTTCAGCGCCCTGCGCGCCGGGGATGCCACTGCCCGGGAAAAGCTGATCCGGCACAATCTGCGGCTGGTGGCGCATATCGTAAAAAAATATTACGTCCTGCCGGGCGACCAGGAGGATCTTGTTTCCATCGGCACCATCGGGCTGATGAAAGCGGTAGATACCTTTGATGCCACCCGCAAGGCGCGGTTTTCCACCTATGCCAGCCGCTGCATTGAAAATGCTATCCTCTCCCCAGCGCACTTTCAGATGGAAAAGAGAACCCACTCATTTTGCAAAGCAGCGTAAATGCGTCAAAATGGGTTTTCTGGGCTCAGGAAAGTGGTCACCTTTTTCTACTTCAAAAAGTATCATGTGAGGTATCCTGTCTAACCCCTCTCTACATCCTGCAGGTGCCGCTTGCCGGGCCGCACACCACTTCGGAGGCGCAGGCGTTCTACCGTATGTACCACTCTTACGCCGGCATCCCGAACCCATGGGACCGTCTGCGTTGGTGCCGCTATGGTCTTGACCTGCTGCAAAAAGAGGTTGCTGCCATGGTGGGCATGGAGGAATGGCTCTATCGGGATCTGGAAAGCGGCACATTTCACCGCAGCTTCACGCCCGAACTTGCGGACAAGCTCGCCGCCCTTTACGGCATCCCAGTGGAGGATATTCTGGACGACTACACCCTGCTTCTGCACCGGGGCGGAGGAGCCTTCCTCCGCAGATACCGGGAGGCAAAAGGCTGGAGCCGTCAGCAGCTTGCCGACCATGCAAAGGTCAGCCGGACAAGCATCCGCTGCTGGGAGACCGGACAGAAAACCATCAGCCAAAAGTGTTTCCGGCTTCTGGCCGAAAATCTTGGTTCCGATTTTCCATCTATGCTTCGCATGTGAGGTATGGTAATTTTTCTCCGGGCAAACGAAAAAGCCCGTCTGCAAGCCATGATATGTGGCAGAGCAGACGGGCTTTCGTTATGGAATCATTCTGTTTCAATTATTCTGATCTTCGCTCTGACTTACATGGCGTTCCGTAAAACACGCAGTCGTTCTTCAAACGTTGCTTTCCATGCCGGATGCTCGGAGAATATGGTGTGCTCCACCTGACGGACTTGGTTCAGTCCAATGTTCCGCACCGCTTCCACTGCGGCATCTTTTTGACTCAGATGGCGTTTTCCCACGGTCAGACAGTTTGCGCCTTCTGGCGTGTCGTACTGCTGAAACGCCCGGTTGAAGTCCATCAGGTCATGCAGACGGATGGGCTGATTGGTTTCGTTGTCTACCAGCAGACCCCAATTTTCCCAATGACGGTCGGTATTGCCCACCAGATAATCCAGAATGTTCATCATACAGTAGTCGGGAGCATCCAACTCTAAGATCTTATCCAGCGTGTTCCAATCATGGTTCGTGCAGTAGACGTCATAGGCTGCATAGGTCACAAGACTATATCGCTGAGATGTCATGATTTTGCTGATGGAAACCGGCTCATTTTCAAACATCCCCTGCTCATACAGTACCTGATGGCAGTCAAAGCATCGGCAGATTTTGCTTGCCAGCACTTCACGTTCCACCGCATCCCTGCCGCCATCCTTGTAAAGATAGAATCCATCCTCTTTGCGCACCCATGCTTTGGGGTACAAGCCGCCCGTAGACAGGTCATTTGCCAGAAGATGGGCGTTAGTCACCGTCATTTGGTGCCCCCGCAGCGCAATATCCACAAGCGCATTGCTTAAGGAGTGTACAAAAAGGTTGATATCCTCGAATCGAATCTTCTCGTTTTCTTCTTTCACCCAGAACACATCCAGCAAAGACAGACAATGGTAGGATAATGCAATCTGTGCTCGTTCCCTGTCCGTAACACTCTGAGATGCACCGATACTGTTCAGGATTTCCTTGGCGTAGGTGCGGTCCAACGTCAACATCCGGGAGGCGCACCAATAGTAAAAGTTCGTTACATTATTGATGCGCTCGTCAAAATCATCCGATTCCACCAGAACCAGATCATAGGGCATGAAATCCTCGAGGCAGACCCTGCATTCCCCTGTCGTGCTGAGTTGTGCCACACAGCTTTCCCGGTGCATGATCTCGTAAAACATGGTTTTCATCCCTCCCTGCGTTCTGTGTCTTGTTCTGTATTTATATTACCTTCTTTTTTCACGGAACACAAGAGCTTTTACTTTTCAAAAAGCTTTTTCTGCTGCTCAATCAGGACGGTTTCGATACGCTCTTTCAGCAAAAAGCGGAACTGTTTTGGGTAATAGCACAGATATTTGTCGAGGATCGTATCAATACCTGTTTTATCAATGTTTACCGCAAGCTGCTTTCCGTAAAGAGTTTGTGCCGTATGCACTGTCTGCGTAAATCGAGATTTGAACGGAAGGCACTGTGCCTTTGTCAGATAGGCACGGCTTCCAATTTCAGGGCTGTACAGAGCAAAATCCAGTAAGAATGAATCTCCGCAGTCAAAAATCGGGCAGGGCTTATAGCGGGATCTATCCCGGATCAGCGCAATGTTGTTCAGATGTCTGTCCTGATTCAAAAAAAGTGCATCGATCTCAAACAATGTCGTAAGATACTCGCCCATATTCTGCATTCTGGTTGCCTCTTCCATTGCATCCACAAGAAGCCGGATTCTCTCTTTCAAGCTTGTCCTGCGGTTAAATTCTTCCAGATAGCCTGTTCCTAGACTATTCTTCAAAATCGTATTTGCAGTAATAAGGCTCTCATCTTCCCTTTTGAAGTTCTCACTCACCGAGACCACTCGTTTCAAACCATGAACCTCGGCCGTATCGACCCAGTAATTTGCTACGGAGATTCCCGGCAGCTGAACTGCATTTGTAAAATCACGCAGGACTTCACTGGAAACAGCTTCTGCCAGTGCCTCAAAGCAGCCATCATCCACCTTATACCAGAGATTTTTCTCCGCATCGAACCATTTTTCCTGATTTCCGCGCGAAGTCGTCACCACGACCCTGTCGTTGGTAAGCTGCATCTGTCTGGCGATCCTATTCGTGATCCTTGGAATCGGCATCAACCTGTGACAGTGCATTTCTCACATCCTCATTTACTTCTTCCAAAGCCTGTCTGATGGGTTTGTTATGGCTCCCCATCGCCGCAGCAGTCCACAGGCGGTTTTGAAAGATAAATCTCCTTCATTTTCATTTTCTGCTTAACGGCAGCAATAAAAAAGACCCCCGCAGCGTATGATTTGACGCCGCGGGGTTTCTCAATTGTTCGGTTTGTATTGCAGCATCTTCTGGGAGAACGTCCGATCGAAGAACTGGATGAAGGGCCCAAGGCAGAACGCACAGATCAAGGTGCCAAGGCCCACAAGGCCACCCAGCAGCCAGCACAGCAGGGCGCTGAGCGCATCGGTGAAGATGCGGCACCCGAAGTACGGGCAGGGTGTGTAGTCCCGCAGACCGAGGGAAAGGTAATCGTAGGGCGCGATGCCGAGGTCGGCGGTCTGGTAGAGCGAAGCGCCCAGCGCCGTGACCAGCACCGCCGCGATGACCCACGCCAACTGCACCGCCAGCGACGGCGCGTCGCCGAAGTGGGCGTGAATGGGGTCATAGAACGCCGTGACGATGTACCCGATGCAGATGCCGTTGACGAAGGTGCCAAGGCCGATGTACTTGCGTCCGAACCAAAATTCCAGCAGGAAAAACAGGATGTTCGTGCACAGGTTCTGGGTGCCCAGCGAGATGCCGAGCAGCTCCGCCAGCCGCATGTTCAGGGCGCTGATGGAGTCGTTGCCGAGGTGGGACTGCTTGAAAAGCGCAATGCCGAGGGCGATGATGACGATGCCCGCCACCATGCCCACCACCCGCCGGGCAGTCGGTTTGCGCAATGCGGTGCCGTTCATAGGGGATTCTCCTTTAGCGTTTCTTTTCCCCTATTATACGCCTACTTTGGGCGGGAGACAAACTATTTATGGAAAGATACAACGATATACGGGGGATCCGCCTTACCCCTTTAATCTCACCTCAATCCGTTCTTTCTCCAGCCCCTCCCCGATCACGATGAGCACTTCCTGCCCCTTGGGGATAGCGTTTGCCGTCAGGCCGTCGGCGGTGGCGTTCAGCTCCACCCAGCCGTTCTCGTCCTGTACGAAGCCTTTCGCCCGCAGCACATGGCCGCACGCGGGACCAGAACGGGGCCGAGATCTACAAGACCAAAAATGGCTTTTCCTACCCGCTCCAAAAGGACCGCACCGGGCATTACAAGATCCAGAGCAGCGAACAGATCCGGGGGTGCATGACGTCCGATTTCTTTCTGGAAGAAGCCGACCCATGCACTTTGACCTGGTAGACGACTGAGGCTATCTCATCCCTCAGGAAGAGCTGTATGTGCCGCATTTCCGCGCCAACTGCGAGACCTGCGGCAGCAGACTCATCTGCAACGGGTGCAGTAACTGCGGCAAATGCCTGTGACAGCTCTGAAACAACGCACGTCCCCTCCGTGCAGGCCCGGATCTCACGTTCCGGGTATCTGCGCAGAAGGGACGTTTCGTTTTATCAGAGTTTTGTCATCCACAGGCCGGGAGCAATCGGTTCCTTTTTCAGGAAATGGCATAGAACTGCTTCATAAACGCAAAAAAGTGCGCCGTCTGTTCCGACATAAACTGTGTGGAAGAATACACGATATAGAGTTTCCGCAAGAAAGCCGACTGTTCCAGAGGAATGATCAACAGCTTTCCAAGCTGTGCATCGTTCTGAACCGTTGCGCGGGAAAGGATGGAGATGCCCATCCCCAGTGTGATGCAGCGGATCAGCGAAGCGGCATCATCCATCACAGCGATCACATTCAGATCGTCCAGCGAAAGCCCCCGGTTTTTCAGATAATAGAGCGTTTCCTGTTTTGTCCCCGAAGTATCCTCCCGCAGGAGAAATGGTTCTTTCAGCAGCATGGAAACCGGATCTTTCAATTCCAGACAGGCCTGAAAATGCGGTGTAGCCGGGGCCGCGATCACAAGTTCATCCGAAGTGACCGGCAGAAAGCGGCAGGGTGTATCCGAAATTTTCGTGCCGACCAGCCCGATATCGCAGGTTCCATCTGTTACTTTCCGAATGACATCCAGACTGTCCGAGCAGCTGGTACGGAAGCGGACATCCGGCATTTCCTGATGGTACGCCGAAAGCAGTTCCGGCAGAAGATAGAGGGACGGAACGGAGGAAACACCGATGTGCAGCAACTTCTGGTTTTTATCGGAAAGTTCCAGAATCGCTTTCTGCTGGAGATTCAGGATCTCAGCTGCGTAGTTGTAAAGGGTCTGCCCTGCGGGCGTGACCGACAAACTCTTGGTCGTTCGCTTCAAAAGCTGCGTATGAAGTTCTTTTTCCAGATTGTTGATATGCGAACTGACGGTCGGCTGCGAAAGATAAAGCTTTTGAGCCGCAAGGGAAAAACTCTGGTATTTTACGGTATACACAAAGGCTTCCAGTTGGCGGATATCCATGCTGCGCTCCTTTTTTGTGCTGAAAAGGCTTTTTCTTCTATTATAGTTCCGTTCATTGATTATATCAATAAGTACATACGGATTATCAATAAAATCAATTTCCCCTGAAAAATCGTGTGTGTTATACTGAACTGGTAAAGTTCACCCGCTAAAAAAGGAGGCAATCATGAAATTATTCGACAAAACATGGAAGCTGGCCTTGTCCGGTGTGGTCATCGGACTTCTGGTCATGCTTCTGGCCATGTCTGGCAACCCGGCCAACATGGCAATCTGCGTGGCCTGTTTCATCCGCGACGCGGCAGGCGCGCTCAAACTGCACACCGCTGCCCCCGTTCAGTATTTCCGCCCTGAGATCGTCGGCTTTGTCTGCGGCTCGTTCCTGATTTCTATGGCAACCAAAGAGTATCGCTCTACCGCCGGTTCTGCGCCGATGGTGCGTTTTCTGCTGGGTGCCGTTATGATGATCGGTGCACTGGTCTTTCTGGGCTGCCCGCTGCGCATGGTGCTACGGATGTCTGCCGGTGACCTGAATGCGTATGTGGCGCTCATCGGCTTTGCCGGCGGTGTCGCCACTGGCTCCTGCTTTTTGAAAAAAGGCTTTTCTCTGGGAAGAGCCTATGAAACCAAGTCGCTCTGCGGTGCGGTGCTGCCGGTTCTGCTGGCTGCTCTGCTGGTGATCGGTGTGGCAACGGGTGCTTATGCGGCAAGCACGGAAGGCCCCGGCAGCAAGCACGCTCCGCTGCTGCTGGCACTGGTGGTCGCATCGGTCATCGGTGCCCTCGCACAGAAAAGCCGTATGTGCTTTGCCGGAAGCATCCGCGATGTGATCCTGATGAAGAATTTCGACCTACTTAGCATTATTGCCGCGCTGTTTGCGGTCATGACCGTTTACAATATTGCCACCGGCAATTTCCATCTGAGCTTTTCCGGCCAGCCCATTGCACATTCGCAGCATCTGTGGAACATCCTTGGCATGTACGTTGTCGGTTTTGCAGCGGTATTGGCCGGTGGCTGCCCGCTGCGTCAGCTGATCCTTGCAGGGCAGGGTTCCTCCGACAGCGCGGTAACGTTCCTCGGTATGCTTCTGGGTGCCGCTTTTGCACACAATTTTAATCTGGTCGGCAGCGCCGCCAAAGCTGCCACATCGACCGATGCCGCTGTTCCCGGCGGCCCGGCCATGCCCGGCAAGATCGCAGTCATCGTTTGCATTGTACTGTTGTTTGTGATTGCAGCAACCAACCTGCGCCGTAAAAAAGCGGCAAAGTGATCTGAAAAAGGAGAAAGCACAATGGCTAAATTTGTTGAAGTAGACGTTCGCGGCCTTTCCTGCCCTGAACCGGTGTTGTTGACGATGGATGCGATGGAAGATCATCCGGGCGAGATGATCCGCGTTCTCGGTGATGAAGCGCACACCCGCAAAAACATTGAAAAAATGCTGGAATATGAACATAAGGACGGTCAGACGACCACGCGGGCGGATGGCTGTTTTGAGATCACCTTTCAGGCATAACGGCAGCGTATGAGAGCAAAAAAGCCCTATCAGGTTTTGACATTCTACACTACTTCTGCGGTCATGGAACTGGAAGCCTTTTGCAAACAGAACGGGATTCCCGGCAGGCTGATCCCTGTTCCGCGGGAACTTTCTGCTGGCTGCGGGATCGCATGGCGGATGGAACCGGATGCGTACCGGCAGCATTCCGGCCTGCTTGCAGAGTGCCCTGTTGAAATCGAACAGACCAAAGAAGTTCTGCTATAACAAAATCGTCCCCTCCGTGCAGACCCGGATCTCGCTTTCCGGGTATTTGCGCGGAGGGGACTTATTGTTTTATCAGAGTTTTGTCGTCCACAGGCCATGCAGATTGCAGTAGGCATAGACCGCCACCGGTGTCTCGTCACCCAGCTCAAAAGCCGCTCTGGGTGTCTCGCCCGGATGGAGATAACGGATGTGGCTACCCTGCGCCGTTTCCACATAGAGCCACTGGATAACACCGATTATCCTATTTTTCATCTCTGTTACCCCCTGCAACTTCCGATTTATCGTCACAAGTATAGCATACTGCCGCCTGTAAGAAAAGGCACAGACGCAAAAACCCCTGCGGGCAATTGCTCGCAGGGGCTTGGGTTATGCACCGGTGTTCCTCACACTGGCATAACGGTTATTCAATTTCGATGAGATTGGGGTTTGCAGGCAGAGCCTTCTGCTGCTGGGGTGCAGGCAGCTGGATGTGCAGGATGCCATCCTCGAACTTTGCGTGGATATCCTCTTTCTTTACGGCATCGCCCACATAGAAGCTGCGCGCGCAGGTGCCGGAGAAGGTCTCGCGACGGATGTAATGACCCTTCTCATCCTTCTCATCATTGCTGTGATTACGGACGGCCTGAATGGTCAGGTAACCGTCGTTCAGTTCCATCTGAACGTCTTCCTTCTTGCAGCCCGGCAGGTCCACGGCCACATCGTAGCCGCTGGCGGTCTGCTTCACATCGGTCTTCATCATGTTTGCACCGCGCTTACCGAAGGTCTCGCGCTCTTCACGGTTCATCGCACGCTCCAGCGCACCATCGTTCCAGAACGGATCAAAGAGATCATCGAACAGATTCTCATGGAAAACAGCAGGCATAAACATAAAACATACCTCCAATCCCGGCGTTCGGGTCGGGGCAAAAACTTTGAAGCGTCCATTCGGAAAGGCTTTCCGGGGAGCCGCTCGATCACCTTGCGGCTCTCTCTTTTGCCCTTCCTCCTGAGCACGCCACTGTTATAGCACCGTTAATTAGCAGTGTCAATAGAAGAGTGCTAAAATTCATGAAAGAATAATACTTTTATAAAATCCTATGCAATCTTTTCAAAATTCAATCGTATCATCGCATTTTATATCATCTTGGCAATCATGAAGCACAACAGCTCATATCCTTCCCGGATATCCTCCGGCAGACGTTTCAAAGTCTCGTCCCGCAGTTCCTGCGGCATCCCGTAAAAAGCTTCGGCAATGCCGCCGGTGATGCAGGCAAGGGTGTCGCTGTCGCCGCCCAGAGAGACCGCATTGCGAAGTGCATCCTCAAAACTGACGCTTTCCAGAAAAGCAATGATTGCTTCCGGCACAGTTTCCTGACAGGTCTCCACATGATGATAGGTCGGCCGAATTTCATCGCAGGTGCGGCTCAAATCGTAGCCAAAGGTCTGCTCCACATACCGTTTGATCTCCGGCTTGCTGTGGCCGGTGCGTGCCAGAAAAATGGCTGCTGCCGTGGCCTGCGCGCCTTTGATGCCCTCCGGGTGGTTGTGGGTGACTTCAGCGGTCACTTTTGCCATTTCCAATGTTTTGTCCAGCGTGTCGAACAGCCAGCCTGCTGCCGACACCCGCATAGCCGAGCCGTTGCCGAAACTACCATAGGGCTTCGGATTTTCTGCGTGCAGCCACCGGCGGAACATCCCGCCGTAACCGGCATGAGGGTATGTTTCTCCCCAAATGCGCATCTCGCTCTTTGTTTCTTCAAATGTTCTCTCCGGGATGCCTTTACCTGCAATCAATCCCCGTGCCACCGCAGCGGTCATGACGGTATCATCGGTGAAGTGCGATTTCTCGCTCAGCAGCGGAAAATCCTTGTGCTTGTAATTGTTGTGGTCAAATTCATAGGGACTGCCCACGATGTCACCCAAGATTGCTCCTAACATGGCTGTTTCCTCCCTTATCTATGATGCCGCTTCTGGAAATCAGCTTCGATTTGTTCTTTCCACTCTGCGCCGATGGCCGCGCAGCAGGGTGCCTCCCGCATCCGGGAGACTGTCTCGCTGACAACGTGGTAGTTGACCGCCACGCCCTGTGCGTCATTCTCGAACCGCACAGCCCGGTCGGACGAGATGCCGAAGCGGGCAGCTTCCTGCACGGCGTCCATGTTGGCACCGAGGAACAGGAACTCCCAGCCGTACGGTTCTTTTTCCCGCTCGATCATCCGGCGGATCTTCTCGTAGGTAAACCGCTTGCTGGCGTTTTCCAGTCCGTCGGTGGTGATGACAAAGATGACCTTTTCGGCACGCTCGTCCTCCGGCAGATGGCGCTGGATATTCACCATCTTTTCCACGCCGTAGCCAATGGCGTCCAGTAGCGCCGTACAGCCCCGGACGTAGTAGTCCTTTTCGGTCAGCGGCGCAACAGCCTTCAGCGGAAAACGGTCGTGCAGCAGCTGCACCTCATGGTCGAACAGGATGGTGGTCACGTTGGCCTCGCCCTCCTGCTCCTTCTGCCGGGTCAGCATAGCATTGAACCCGCCGATGGTATCCTGCTCCAGCCCGCCCATGGAACCGCTGCGGTCCAGAATGAAAACAAGCTCGGTAAGATTTTTCTTCACAACAATGCCCTCCGTTTTGTGGTGTATCGCTTTCGTTGGCAAAAGGATACCACAAACCGGAGGGCAAAAGGTCAACGGGCAGGCGACAAATCACGCACCCAGCTGTTCCTGATCGTATTCAAACAATAGCGTATTGACCTGATTAATGTTATAGATTTTGTGTTCCAGGCAATACCGCACGATCCAATCCCGCTTGGAGCCATCGGAGAAGGCATAGCCTGCGCTTTTGAGCAGGTCGATGGTTTCATCTTCGGACAGGTGCAGCCCCACCGCAAAGGCCAGCACCGTTTTCTTTTTGGGGTTGTAGTCCCGGTTGCACTGAATTTTGGAGAAATGCTGCCGGGAGATGTTGGACTGCTTGTACACGGTGGAGTCTTTCAGCCCCCGCTCGTCAATGAGCCGCAGCAGCCGGGTGGTGAAGCTCTCGCCAAGGTTGTCCATCAGGCTTTCCAGACTGCGGGCTGTCCTGGGTGCCGCGGCGGGTGCCGGAACTGCACCTAGCATCGGCACGGCGGCATCTTCTTTCAGAAGCCTCCGCCGCTCTGACAATTCCCTGCGCCGACGGCCAAATCCGTAGCTTTCATCGTTCTGTGCTACATAGTGGTCGTCAATGTACTCCTCCACCGAGGCGAACAGCTTCCGGCTCACGGCCAGCGAGTCCCGGTCGTAAAGCACCAAATACACGGTCAGGTCGTGCTCCATGACGTACTGTGTGATGGTGTCCACCGCAATGCGGAAGGCTTGTTCCTTTGGATAGCCGTAGTTTCCGCTGGACAGCAGCGGAAAGGCCACGCTCTCGCAGTGGTACTTTGCGGCTAATTTCAGTGCAGAGTGGTAGGCACTGGCTAATTGTTCTGCTTCACCGAACCCGCCGCCGTGCCACGCTGGGCAGACTGCATGGAAAATATATTTTGCGGGCAGACCGAACGCCGGGGTGCACACTGCCCTGCCCAAATCGCAGAGCCCGATGGCTTCACAGGCGGCGGTCAGCTCCTGCTCCCCTGCCGCCTGATAGATGGCACGGCTGGTGCCGCTGCCCTGCAAAAGGTTCCGGTTGGCGGGGTTGACGATGGCATCCGCTGTTACCTTGGTGATGTCGTTGCGGATCATCAGAAACGGCATGGTGGTTCCTCCCTCACATGGTTTTCTTCATCCTATCACATCCGGCAGGGCGGTGCAAGGGGTGCTCTTGTTTCCTGTCCGCGCAGCTATTATAATAATAGGTACCGAAAGAAGGTGAGCTTCCTGCACGACATCTGGAATCCATGGCACGGCTGCGTCAAGTGCAGCGAGGGCTGCCAGAACTGCTACATGTATTTTCTCGACCGGATGCGGGACCAGAACGGAGCCGAGATCTACAAAACGAAAAGCGGCTTTTCCTATCCGCTCCAGAAAGACCGCACCGGACACTACAAAATCCAGAGTGGTGAGCAGATCCGGGTCTGCATGACCTCGGATTTCTTCTTGGAAGAAGCCGACCCGTGGCGGGCTGAGGCGTGGGACATCATGCGCCAGCGCAGCGATGTGGTGTTTTTTCTGCTCACCAAACGGCCGCAGCGGGTACGGGAGTGCCTGCCGCCGGACTGGGGCAGCGGTTGGGACAACATCTTTTTCAACGTCACCTGTGAAAATCAGCGCCGCGCCGATGAGCGCATTTCCATTCTGTTTGACCTGCCTTTCAAGCACAAGGGCATCATGTGTGCGCCCTTCATCGGGCCAGTAAGCATCCGGCAGTACCTTTCCGCCGGGCAGATCGAGCAGGTCATCTGCGGCGGCGAAAACTACGATGGTGCCCGCCCCTGCAATTTCGATTGGGTCAAGTCTCTCCGGCAGGAATGCGTGGATGCCAACGTGACCTTCTGCTTTATCGAGACCGGCACCGTGTTCATCAAGGACGGCAGGCGCTACCACCTGCCAAACAAGCAGCTGCAAAGCCGAATGGCCTGTAAATCCGGCATGAATTTTCAGGGCAGGCCCATTCATTTTGACCTCGTGGACGACTGGGGCTACCCCATCCCGCAGGAAGATCTCTATGTGCCTCATTTCCGCGCAAACTGCGAGACCTGCGGCAGCAAGTTGATCTGCAACGGCTGCAGCGATTGCGGAAAATGCTTATAAAATAAAGGAGTTCTATGAAGAACCCGAAGAAAAAATCGTTTTCCTGCAGAGTGTTCCTCTGCCTGCTGGCCATTTTGCTGGCCGTCTGCATCGCATTCGACATTTACGTCAGCGACTACTACCACACAGACCCCGCCGCCGAGGATGCAATGGTGTCGGACCGCTTCGTGAGCGTCACCGAACAGAACGGCAACTGGGTCTTTGCGCCGGAATCTCCCACCGCCGGGCTGATCTTCTATCCGGGCGGCAAGGTGGAAAACACCGCCTATGCTTTCCTCCTGCACGACCTTGCCGAGGACAGCATTCTGTGCGTGCTGGTAAAGATGCCCTGCAATCTGGCCGTACTGGATAGGAACGCGGCGGACAGCATCCCGAAACGCTTTTCCGAAGTCACAGACTGGTACATCGGTGGGCACTCGCTGGGCGGGGCCATGGCGGCAAGCTATGTGGCCAAGCACACCGATGAACTGGACGGTCTGGTGCTGCTGGCGGCCTACTCCACCGCCGACCTGACCGACAGCGGCCTGCGGGTCTATGCCGCCTACGGCAGCGAGGACGGTGTGCTGAACCGCGAAAAATACGAAGCCGACCGCACGAACCTCCCACAGGACACCACCGAAACTGTCATTGACGGCGGCTGTCATGCCGGGTTCGGCAGTTACGGTGCGCAAAAGGGCGATGGCACACCCACCATCTCTGCCGAGGAACAACAGCGGCAGACGGCGGACGCGCTGGCGGCATGGATGAATCTTCAATAAAAAGCAAAATATCCCGACCATTTTCCTGTATGTCACAGGAGAATGGCCGGGACTTTCTTTCGTATTCCGTAAATCAGGAATCAATACAAATGAAATTTATGGCTGATCTGATGTGCAATTTCATCCGGCAGCGGTCGGAAACCGATGCAGGTCAGGGTCATGCCTTCTCCGTTTTCATCAAATTCTTCCGGCTCCAGCTCGGTGTGGCAGGCATCCCGGATGAGGAAGAAGTCTTTGTTTTCCACAAGGCCCAATTCCTCGGCAATTGTTTTTGCTTTCAGCAGTTGATTGTGGTTCTTTGCCCCGCAGATAGTTTTGGTAAAAGAGCCATCGAACCATTCTTCATAGGTTGCTTTCTCCAACATGATTTCTGCCCGATAGCCGGTAATTTCTCCGTTTTTCTCAATGGGTTCCACGCCCTGTCCCATGCCGATGGGGTCGGTGAGGAACGCCAGCGAAGCGTGGCAGCACTGCGCCGCCAGCTTGCCAGGCGACATCTGCAGATCTTTTCGTGCAATGATGAGTTGACGCATTTTTTCTCCTTCTTACGACAGTTTGATCTTCAAATCTGCCAACAGATTCACCGCTTCCGGCAGAGAAACACACAGCAGTCCGCCACCGGTGCAAAAAGCTTGCGCAGGCTGGTATACTGCCGACCGGATGCCGGGCAAAACAGAATGCCGCGCCGATGCAGCTCCCGTATCTGCTCAAAGATCTCGTCTTCCAGTTCCTTTTTGCCGTATTGCAGCAGCGTACCGTCAATATCGCTGCAAATCAGTCTGATTGACATTTTCCGTCCTCATTTTTCAAGATAATTTTAGGCAATTCCCCGGCATCCAGAACACGAACGCCTTCGTCCATCAGCATCTTGGCAAAAACACCCTGTCCGGGAATCTTTGTCCCAGAAAACGTTCCGTCGTAGATTTCCTTCACGCCGCAGCTGGGACTGCGGGATTGCAGGATGGCAAGCTCCACCCCATTTTCTTTTGCGATGGCAAGGGCTTTCGCTGCACCTGCCCGGAACTCCCGGTCCACATTGATGCCCTCTTTGTTCGTGACAACGCCCTGCACGATTTCCGCCGGGCACCGCGGTGTGGGCAGGCCGCCCAAAACCTCCGGGCAGACCAGAACCACCTGATGCCCCCGCGCAAAATCGCAGACCGCCTGACTGTAATTGTTTCCGCCGCTGTATTTGCAGTTTTCGCCCAGCAGGCAGGCGCTGACCAGAATCTTCATTGTTGCGCGCTCCGTTTTTCAGATACTGAATCTTTTCCCTATTCTACCACGCTTTTGGGCATTGAAAAAGAGGATTTTGCTTTTCCTATCCCCATACCGAGAGGTCCGCCGTAATCTTTTCTAATTCCTGTGCAAGAAACGTCAGTCTTTCCCTCAGATGGTTGTTATGCGGTGCATCTCCGTTCAGCAGATAGTCCGTTCTGACATTCAGGCAGGACGAAAGATCCTGCAGCAACTCAATCGAGCAGCAGCGGCTTCCCGTTTCAACTTTTGCAAGATGGTTCGCACTAACGTTCAGCATTATACTCAACTGTTCCTGTGTAAACTCGTTTCAAAAACATCAATATGTCTTAGTTTGCAGCGCAACCATATCAAATTTTCTACGTTTTTCACAGGTCTCATTTTCACGATTCCACGCAAAAAATTGAACGCCGTCAGCGTTCAACAAACGCATATAGTGTGCCTGCTCATTTTATCCATCCCATTTATACACAGTTCCGAACCAAAAGAACCGCATAAAGTTCTCATCAAAAAACAGGGAGTGACATCAAATCACTCCCCGTTTGCATTGATTGTATCAGAGTTTCGTCATCCAGAGCCCATGCAGATTGCAGTATGCGTAAACGGCCACCGGTTTTTCACTGCCCAGTTCAAAAACAGTGCTGGGAGCCTGCCCCGGATTCAGATAGCGGATCTGCCCGCCGTTCTCAGTCTCCACAAAAATCCACTGAATATAGTGAACATCCGCCATGGGGTGCTCCACCGCGCCCACTGTGACCATGAGACGACTGCCAGAAAGCTCTGCCACCGGCAGATGCTTCTCGCCGCTGGCTTCCACCGTATTGGGAACCAGCTCTTTCATTTTCTCCCCGCAGCAAACCAGCGGAACGCCTGCGTTATGGATGGTAGTGACGAGGTTGCCGCAGTGATTGCAGATGTAAAACTTTGCCTTCATATCGAAATCCTCCATTGGAATGTTATCGGTGTGTTTCTTGTATCTATATGATAACATTTCCTATTTATGATTTCTGTAACTGAATCACGCAAAGCGTTTTTGGGCTCACTTGCAATAAATCTCAATGGCTTTCTGCGCAAATTCTGCGGCACCGGCACCGCCGGCAGCATTGATGTTTTCCGTAAATGCTCCGCCTGCCCCATACATCTGCCCCAGCTGATTCAAGATCACCTTGGAACAGTTGTAGTAGTGCTCTGTGATAAACTCCTGCAGCTTCTTCACCTGTGCCTGCACTTCAGGGTCCGCCGGGTCTTTGCTCTGCATCCCGCCGAATGCCGCCACGATGTCCATCAGTTGACTGCTCATGTCCTTGACTTCTTTCTCGGTCTTATGGGCAGTTTTTTCCTCAAACTCTTTGTATTCCGGCGTTTCGCCCCATTCCTTTTTGGCCTGCTCGGTATACTTCTTGATCTTCTGCGTATCAAATGCGGTAAAGTCCATAACCTTTCCTCCTGTGGTTCGAATTTTCTGCGCAAGGCCGATCAGATTTTCCAGATGCTGCTTTTTCAATGTCAGAAGTGTGATCTGCTGTTCCAGTGCTTTCTGCCGGTCAAAAGCAGGATTCTCCACGATTTTCTGGATGTCCTTCAGCGGAAATTCCAGTTCCCGGAACAATAAGATCTGCTGCAAACGTTCCAGCGCGGCATCGTCATACAGCCGATAGCCTGCTTCGGTACGGCCCGCCGCGCGCAGCAGACCGATTTTATCGTAATATTGCAGGGTCCGGATGCTCACTCCGGTCCGCTTGCTCACTTCTTTCACTGTCATCATCTTGCTGTCCTCCCTTGCGACAGCCACAGTATACGCTATGACGCTGCGTCAGGGTCAAGAGGTTTTCTGAAAAATTTTTCAGCCTTCCCTCTGCTCCACGATTTCCAAGCTGTCACGCCCTACATGGCAGAGCAAAAACAGCACTTGCACACCTGCAGCCTTTGCTTCGGCCAGTGCCGTGCCAAACTCCGGCTGTGTGCTGACATTTGGCCGCACCTCGGTGATGTCTTCCATCTGAATCACAAAGGCCACTGCGCATTGATATCCCTTCCGTTGTGCCTGTGCCAGCTCGTGCAGGTGCTTCACACCGCGCTCGGTAGGTGCATCCGGGAAATAGCCGATACCGTCCACTTCCAGTGTGCAGCCTTTGACTTCCAGCAGGTACTTCTGTTCGCCCTTTTCCATATAAAAGTCGATGCGGGACTTCCCATAGGTGAATTCCGGCTTGATATAGTCGTAGCCCTGTTTTGCAAGCCACTCCCCTACCACCTTATTGGGTGCCTGACTGTCCATATTGACCCAGCCAAGACCTTGCTTGTGTACCGCCACAAGGTCGTATTTTGTTTTGCGTTTCGGGTTGTCCGACACTTCCAGCCGCACCGCCGTGCCGGGCAGCAGCAGTTCTCTGCACCGCCCGGTGTTCTTGACATGGACGGTTTCCACCGCTCCATTCACTTCTACATGGGCAATAAAGCGGTTGGGACGGTCAACAAAAATGCCGTCTGCGATTTCTCTGTATTTCAATCTTTACTCCATTTTCAGTACAGGATTCGGGAGCCATGCCCATCCTGTTTACCAAGATACAGTTTCACGACCATCCTGCCGCTTTCACTGTTGCAGAGCTCTTGCCTGATACACCCGCTCCGTCCGGGCATCGAAGCAGCAGAAAATCACCTGCATGGCGTAATCCGCGTGATCTTCCAGCCACTGTGCCACTGTTTTGACTGCAATCTCCGTGGCATCTTCCAGCGGGTAGCCATACACGCCGGTCGAAATCGCCGGGAACGCAATGCTATGGACATCATGCTCTTTGGCAAGGTTCAGCGAATTGCGGTAGCAGTCCGCCAGCTGCGCGGCATCCTCTGCTGTGCCGGAATAAATCGGGCCTACCGTATGAATGATATACTTTGCTCTCAACCGGTAGCCCTTGGTGATTTTTGCTTCTCCGGTGCGGCAGCCGTGCAGCGTACGACACTCCGCCAACAATTCCGGCCCTGCTGCCCGGTGGATGGCACCATCCACACCGCCGCCACCCAGCAGACTCCGATTGGCCGCATTCACGATGCCGTCACAGTCCAGTTTGGTAATATCACCCTGCACCACTTGAATCTGATTTTTTACTTTTTCAGAAATCATTGTAAACACCTCACTTTTTGAGCAGCTCCAGCGCCTTGTCCATGGACACACAATCGGCATAGCGGTCCGGCCAGAGGAATTCATTGTAATAGTGGTAGCTCTGCTCCCCTGTCATATACTCGTTGTCCTGCGTGGAATTTGCATAGGCAGGAACGATCATGTGCAGACCATGCTCAAAGCCCGCCTCCACCGTTGCATTGATGCAGAAGTCGGTCATGATGCCGCAGACCATCACATCTTTTTCGCCCTTTTCCGTCAGATATTCCAACAGCCCGCTTTCTTTTTTGAACGCACTGCATACGGTTTTGACGAACCGTTTTTCAGTCAGCAGCGGTGCAAACCCGGAATAGACCTCAAATTCATCGTCCCCAATGGAAAAGCCTGTACCGGGCCCATCGTCATGCTGGACATAGACGACCTCGATTCCCTGTTCGCGGGCAGTCCGGATTAGTTTCCTGATGTTGCTGACAAACTTTTCAAACGCATACAGGCGTTCATCCACGATACCTTTCTGTGTATCCACAACCAGTAAAACCATGTGTAAGCCCTCCTGTTTTTCTTTGATTTCATGCTACCATAAACCGCCGTTTTCTACAAGCAGATTCAAAAAATCCCCACAGGGAAAACCTGTGTTTCACCTGCAGGGATTGATTCAGCCACCCAAGACGATCAGGATCAGCACCACGACCACTGCAATAGCGATCAGGCAGCCGTACCCGCTGCCGTCCCCGCCGCCACCGCCATTGTTGTTGTGGTTTCCGCCACCACCACCGCCGCCGGACGAGCCGCCGAAGTTGCGGTTGAACGCCGTCATGTACTGGGCATAGCCCGTATCGCCTTTGCCGAAGTAACCATAATCACCGTTTGACATTGTTTTGTCTTCCTCAGAAGTCTGTTGTCGCTTCTTCTGAAGGTATCTTACAAAAAGTGATGTCCAATAAACATCCTTTCTAATTATTTTTTGAACCTCATATAATATTTTTCAAGGCTCTTGTCGCAGACGTCCACAATATGCAGCCAGTCTTTCCGTGTCAGCTTGCGGAAGATGATGGGATTCACTTCAACGGTCTCTACATCTTTGCAGCGCATCAGAAAGCGCATGTCTTCAAAACGCTTGAAAGGATTGGACAAAATGTTCTTCTCCACATCCTTCTTAGTATAGCCACCCTTTTGGTAGATACTGTTGGGCTTTTCCGCAATCATCCCATGCGCCTTGCGGTCTTCATAGAAGTCAATGAAGTAATCTACCACATCCGGCAGGGCAACTCTGCCATTGCTGTCTATATACTCATAAATCGCTTTGAGCAGGACCGGCTTATAGGAGAAGCTCATATCCATCGTTTCAATGAATTTCATGAACTTATCTGCCATATTTTGCGGCGTGATGAGATCCCAGCCGTACTGCTTGGCAATGTTTCGGACACTTTCTTCGCGGAAATAGTGGAACATCCGCTTGTCGCCAAACGGGACAGAAAGATCCGGCTTGATTTTTCCATCCTTGATATAACGATCTACTGTTTCGGATTGCACATCTACCATCCGAACAAACTCAATCTGCGAGATCATATCTTTGACGCTGTTCTGCTAATTGAACAGGTCAATGATTTCGTAGTCGTCTACATCGATCGGCACATCCAGCCACGCTTCCGGCTTTTCTCCCTTAAACAGCATGTCCTGATCCAGCTTCCGCTTGTTCTCCGGGGCCAGCACATAGGCCATGGGCTGATATTTTGAAATATCCAGCACCCGATGCAGACTGTAGGGCATATTGAACATATTGGCGTTGTCTACAAAATCAATCACCAGCAGGTCATCTTTTCCCGGACAGCGGCGGGTGCCTCGCCCAAGCTGCTGCATATAGATTGTTTTAGACATTGTGGGCCGTGCCATGAACAGCACTGTGGTATGAGGACTATCCCAGCCCTCATTCAGCAAGTCACAGGCACAAAGAACATTCGTAGAACCGGTTTCGTAATCTTTCAGGATCTTATCCCGGATTTCTACCCGGTCACGCCCGGAAACAGCCTCTGCTTTCACCCCATTGTCGCGCAGCAGCTTCGCAATCTCCGCCGCATGATCTACGCTTGCGCAGAAAATCACAGTCTTTTTGCCATTCACATACTTCAGGTAGGTATCAACAATCAACTGATTGCGCTCCGGAATGAACAGCTTACTCTCTAGATCTTGCGAGTTGTATTTGATACCATTGATCCGCACATCGGTTAGATCAATGTTGGTTTTGACCCGGATGCAGCGAATCAGCACCGGTACGCCACGCTCCACTGCAGTCTTCAGGTCCATTTTGTGGGCAACATTCTGGAACAACTCCAGCATATCCTCGCCATCACTACGCTCCGGTGTTGCAGTCAAGCCCAGAATAAATTTCGGATGGAAGTAGGTAAAGATTTTTTGATAAGTATTAGCCGCTGCATGGTGGCATTCATCCACGATCAAATAATCAAAATCTGTCGGGGAGAATTTTTCCAAATCCTTGGAGATGCTCTGCACCGTGGCAAAAATAACAGTCTGCGAAACATCTTTCTGGCTTCCGGTATATTCCCCCAGTGTAGCCTCCGGCCACACTTTCGCAAATGTATCCTTAGCCTGTGAAGCCAGCTTCAGGGCATTGACCAGAAAGAGCGTTCGTCCGTCCACAGCTTTTGCATCCGTGGCAGCTGTAATCGTTTTTCCGACACCGGTTGCGTGGTACAGCAGTGCGATGGTTTTTCCATCCTCGCGCATCTTCTTCAGGTTGTCGATGGCTTCCTGCTGGTAATCCCGCAGCTCTATCGTCTGCCCCATCTGAACCGGAAGATCTGCTTCAAAAGCCTTGAACATAGGACTGCTGCCCAAAAAAGCAATCAGCTCGTCTTTAACTTTTTCCGGCTGTTTTTCAAGCTGGCTGTAAATCCAACGATATACTTTCCAGTTGTCATAGATCAGACTGTTCTGCTTCAGGAGATCATCCGCATACTTGTTCTCAGACACCTTGCTTGGGTTATGGTAGGTTTCGCCGTCTATCTCAATCGCAATTTTGGATTCAGGAGATTCCAGCGCAAAATCGATATAACGGTGCCGACCGTAAATATCCACACAAGGATATTGCACTTGTAGATTTTCCGTCTTTTCCGGGCCAAACGCCTCACAGAACAACTGAACAAACAGTTCTTCCGCACGGCTGTTAACACTGGTTGCTTTTGATGGTTCCATGATGGCCCTCCTTTTTACATTTTAAGCTTAATCATACCTACATCAATAAACGGCCGTTCAATTTTTCTGTCCTTTTTTGAGAACATTCTCTACAAATCGCTTCGTCATCATCGCGATCATGTTGATAATATAGGGCTTTATATCTGCCATTACCTGTAATATAGAAACCTTCTTTCTTATATTGCTCATCTATATTTTCCTGTCATTGGTCAGTCATTGACTTGCTCCCACTGGACCCAAAAGCATTTTGCTGGAACTGTCATATTCTTTTCCTGTAAGTTCAGACCGAACAATATCATCGTTCAACATTTTAATAAATGCCGCTGCTTCTTTTTGTGAAGAAATCACAATATGATCTTCTTCAAACTTGAACATCGTTTTGTAGCGAGAATGCTTTTTCAGATTTTCTAACAAATCGTTCTTTTTCATCTGCAAAACAGGCGAATTCTTTGCCTTTAATAACTTCTTTGCATTTGTCAACTTACTTTTATTTTCAAACGCAACAAACTTTTCAAGGCTATCTACAATATCCAGATTGCGAATAATCTCAATCGTCTTCTGTGCCCCCGCTCGAATGTATTGCTCAAATCCAAAGAATCTCTGCATAAGATCCATTTTCGCCGTAACAGCACTTGAAGAAAAGATTATTATATCTGCTCGTGAATCTATCTGCACAATATCGCTATCGACTTCATCGTATGTATCTCCAATAAATAGGGCTATCACATTTTTACTTCGATCAATTCTTGATACAGAGTATATATGTTGATAAACCCAAAAGTACTGGTCATTCAAATTGATTTTAAAAAGAAATCCAGACAGTTTATTTCTATCACTTTCCGAGTAGTACTCTGTACGCTTTTCAGCATCATCAAGGAAAGCAAAGGGGTTATAACTCTCTGTCAGACTAATCTCATAAAATTCTTTCTTATTGTCTGCAATATTTTCTGATGTGTCAAATTCTGCATCATCTGCAAGATAGGTACAATTGATAAAGCCCGCCACCTTATCTTTCGTACTAGAAAGCAACTTATCTGTTGCCCTGATTTTTTTAGTTTGATATCCACTTTCATCGCGCAGGCAGGCATATATTTCAATCCCGCAGACTGAGCCAGAAAACATTATCAACTTAATCGATGCCTGAATTTCTTCCTTGGTCATTTGTTCATCTCCTTCATGTAGAGGACTGTATCATTAATCACTTTATATTCTACTGTGCTCGGATTTTTTAGAAATCCACCTTTTACTACAGCCAAGCAAACTTCATTATTAAAGTCAGGGTTACTTTTAAAGGTAACCTCATAGACTCGGTATCCTAAAATTGCCAACACAGGATTCGCATAGTACAAATGTGTTTTGCTTAGCAGCGCACGCATCATAACCACAATAATAAGGAATGTTACCGCTCCCTGAATCGTTCCTACATCATCAATCAAAAGCGGGATAATCATTGTCATAAAGAAATTCAAACTTGCGTCCTCTTTTTCTACGAAGGAAGAAAGTTGATACCCTTGTTTCTTATCAGTCCATCTAAATGCCGTAAAAGAAATAAAAGATATGACTGCTGCTAAAATCCATGTGGCACATAACAAAAACACAACAATCAGCACATTGTTAAGGCGGACAAATTCTCCCCAATATGACTGATTTTCAGCAAGTTCGCTGACGGGGGTAAATTTGAAATTGCGTACAATAGTCAAAAAAGCCAATGGACTCAATGATTGCAGCATTAGCTTATGTTTCAAGCTTAAATTCATTGACGCACCTCCATAAAGCTTACAGTTCAACAAATATCCTTTTGAATATCAGTGAAGTAAATATATCCTCTACTTGTTTAGCCAATTCTTTCGAATGGATTCGTGCCCCCAGCTCGATATTTCCTTCCTGTCCATGATATGAAAGGTTTGCGGATGTAATCAGCGTATCCGTTTGATCAGAAGAAATTACCTTTGCATGAAGAGCAGACATTTTATCTTCCTGTTTTGGATAGTTATAAATTCGCAGAAATTTTCCCTTATAGCAGCATAAACGGTCAAAGGCCTTCTGACTCTCAATATCATTCACAAAAAATTTCACGAGAACGCCTTCTTGGCTCTTTTGAATTACACAATCGACTAACTCGGCAAAATAATCCGAGAGGGAGTACCCGGTAATTAGAATGCTCTTCCTAGCTCCCATAAGCATTTCTCTTACGGTAACCTTTGTCGGTTTTGTTTTCAACGCAAAAGAAGGTGGCACTGTAACAACTAATTCAGCGCTATCATCGTTACTTTGGGCAGTCGCTGAAACCATAGCAAGAATTTCATGAGCTTCTTTTTCAGAAAGAGATGGATATCTCTTTTGAATGGCTCTGATAGACTCATTTCCACCAGATATAGCATCTGTGAGAATTTTGTTTAACAAAATATCTAAGCTTATACTTCCAGTTGACATAGTTCTTCCACCAAAGTTTTAAAATAAGACTGATTTTCTCTTCCGTCAATAGGCACAATTAGTCCGCGATCCAACATGCGATTTCCATTCTCGCAAGCTGTTTCTGAGATCATACAGCAGGAATGGCACGCCGCGCCATTTGAATTATTACCAGCAGGCACATTGTTAAGGCATTCCGGATCATTTGTGCAAACCAGTGCTTCCTGGAAAGCGTCTTTCATCAAAACAATAAGCTGATCAATATTTCCTAATTCTACAAGTCCACCAAGTGAGCCTTCTTTATCGGCACTTCCGGTATAGAGCAACACACCAGACATATCATCCCCAAAATAAATACGCTCACGAATAGCGGATGAAGAGTACCCCGAGGACATTGACATCTGCTTAATCAACAAATGTGCGAATGTATGCATCAGGACATACCTTGCATCTCGTAATGTGGCAACAGTCCATTCTTTAGATTCACAGAATTCCTTATAACACTGCGCATATTTCTGAGAAAGTGCTCCCAGTTCTGGATCTCTTAACCACGCATCAATACTATCCCTATTAAATTCAATAAAGACACCTTCACCGTGCACTTCTGCAGCAGGAAGCCATTTTTCAGTCTTACCCTTATTTAGATAAACGATATTTGTCTGCTCATCGGCATCTGGATCCGGAGCATCTACACGGGTGAAGCCAAGCAGCACTCTCACTTCTCTTAATCGTGTAATGCGAATGACTCTCTTAAAATACGGGAGCAGATAATCCGGAAGCGGATCCTCCTCAGCCTTAAAATGTTTTTTGTTGGAGGCGTACACAGGATCTGCGTGATGCGTAATGGCGTTGTATTCCATCTGCTTAATCTCTGTGAACTCTTTGATGTTCTGTCTTCTGCGCAATAAAGCTGCATCAAATTCTTCTCTTGTAAATGCAGAGAAATATTTTTGATACGCTTTGTCTAATCCCATCTCTCCAAAATCTTCTTCATAGCTGTCAATTAAGCGCAAATGCTCATCAATCAAGTTATAAAGCGGATTGATCCAAGGTGGAATGGATATGGCACTTCTCATTACTGGAAAATATACATTCGACGCGCCACGCTGAGAAGGAATCATTTCCTTATCGCATTTTTCATTTTTATGATTTGGCCGAAACGGGTGATGTCCGGAACATTTCATACCTTCAAAATTCTCATGCTGCGTTGCGCCGCTCATACTCCGTCGTGCCCCACAGGAACATTCAACCCACATATCCGCAAGCGTTGATGTATTGCCAGTTGAATACATCCTCATCGTACCTTTGCAGGTTGTATTGCCACCGTGAACCCACCAGCTCCAAGGGAAATCATCCATATGGCCGTTCTCACAAATAGTAATAAAACGAGAAGGATAAGCCTGTCTATGACATTCCGGACAAGTTACACCAAACTTCAGATATCGATCTAGGTCAAAATTCTCTCTTAAATCAAATATTCTCCCACATTTCACATTGGAACAAACATGCATATAAGGGAATGAGACCACAGGAATATCTCCGCTATAAGAAGTCCGTGGCATATAAAAGCAGTCAACACCCAGATATGAGGCCAATCTGCCATCTATAATTTTCTTTCCTTTTTCCTTCCAATAGTTCAAGTCCAGAACCGTGACGGAATCTTTCACGGCATCCACAATAGAACCTGGACCAAATGTAGTTATCAACTGATTAGGACGAATCTCACCTAATTTATTATTATCAAACATAGGCTTTTAGTCCTCCGTGTAATAGAACATATTTGCTGCACTCTCAACATCACGCATAGAACGAAGAGTCGGCTTTTCAAGATCAGTACAAACTTCGCCATAAGTGTTCATTAGACGATTATACGTTTTAGTTGTATAAACATAGTATCTAAGTCCCTTGGATTGAGTTGCCAGCAATTTCCAAGTGCTTATAAAATCATCAATCTCATGTTCGGCATCTGCCTTAGCAGAAGGCTTGATGATGTTCAATCGATTCATGATAAGAGCCTTCACTTCATTAAGCTGCTCATCGGTTAGCTTATCAATAGCTGCTGCTCCATCATTGCTTGCAAATTCCGGATAATGCAAACGAATTGCAGAAATAACCAGCGCATGCAGCACGCGATCTCTTGCTCGTGCAGAAAACGGTGTCGCAGTTGTGCCTTCAACAAAGCGATACAGCTGTGCATGATAACCAGTAAAATTCTCATAATGAGACAAGTCACGAGGTCGATAAGGGTTATATAAAGTAACTACTAAACCTGGATAAGAACGTCCAATACGGCTAGTTGCCTGAATATATTCGGAGTTCTGCTTCGGTTGACCAGTTACCACCATGAGACCAAGCCGATCCACATCCATACCAACAGCAATCATATTAGTTGCAATTGCCGTATCTAGGCAATTGCTATCTGTATATGGAGTTTCCAACTGACTTAGTTTCTTCGGAATGTCATAAGAAGGCATGCGAGAAGTAATTTCAACCTTATGATTAAGGAAACGCTGCCTACTCATTCCATATTTTTTCTTAATACGTTGAATTCTGTCAGGAATATCATCCTGTAGCAATCGAACGGCACCGCCGAGTTCTCGAATACTGTTATAATACCCAACAAGGGTATAGTAAGGGTCAATAACATCCTTGTACTCATCATCCAGCGAAAGATTATAAGCACTTTGAAGGATAATCGAATATACACGCAGCAAAGCTGTCTTTACAGACTGGCCTGGTGCGCAGACACCAACGTATCTTCTAAACGGATCTTGTTCAACCGGTACCTCACGAATATAGAAACTGTCACCGATTTCAAACCCATTTGGTGGAAATTGCGCAGTTACTTTTCTGCCATATAAGCATTTTGTCTGCTCAGCAGCATTTTTGATAGTTGCCGTAGAAACAACATACTTTGGCTTGATTTTCTTACCTCCAATCGTGTAGGAACACAGATCTTCAATAACTGTTTCATATGCACCGTATACGGTTCCCAGAGGTCCTGTGATAAGATGCAGCTCATCTTGGATAATCAGCTCCGGCGGAAGGAATGGTTTAATCGATCTAAGCGTAGCTGTGGGTAACTCTTCTGTACGAGTATGCCGAGCATGGTCTGCTCCAATAGCAACATAGCCATCACGACTGCAAATTCTATCAACGCGACCAAACAGAGCATTTGTATTCACCTCCCACGGAAGGCGGGCAAACTTATCAACTGTTGACAGAATAATGGTCGGGCACTTAGCATAAATTTCTTCATCTACCAGATAAACCGGGATTTTCATCTTATTGCTGGGTTTATACCTATAGAACATGCATTTATCATCCGAACAATAGATGCTAACCGATTTTGTAGGAATATCTATATAAAAATTTTCCTCTGTAAGTGGCTTCCCGCAGAATGGACATGTAAGCAGCTGTTTGTAGATAGCGTTTTTCTTACTTCTTGCTGTTCTTGTTTTAGCTGGATCCTCCGGATCTTCTTCCAATTCTTTAAAGGTGTTCGGAGTCACAGTAACACCAACCCAGAAACCAATACTAATGGGTTCTTTTCCGTATTTCGGATATTCTTTTTGTCGGATGAGTTCCGCAGCCAGAATCATCTTGGTGATACGATCTCTCTGTTGCGTAGTAAGTAGGCGCAAAGTATAACGCAAGATTGCAGTTACACCGCCGTCACGATTGTATTCATCGTTCTCGTCAGCACGCAGCCTTCTATTTGCAATAACAAATGCCATAAGGCCCAGATATGCCTCAGTTTTACCTCCACCAGTCGGAAAGTATAGAAGATCCACGACTTCACGGTTATCATGTTCCGGATCTACAATACCTTTCAGATTCATGAGAATAAAAGCAATCTGGAAAGGTCTCCATCCAAAATTATTGGAAGGATTACGAGGATCCACAAAATCCCTAAAGGCACATTCGATACCGGCTCCATGTTTCTTAGAGAAATTCATAATATTTCTCTGAAGAATCATAGAACGATTCATAAAGCAAAAGGCATCAAACGAAATATCATCCTCTACAAGTAGCTGAATGCCCGCGCGGATTCTTCCAAGAGCTTCTATACATTTATTTATTACTGTGTCGCCAATTTCTTTCTTGAACTTAGCATCATCCATTTTTGAATCATGAACCAATTTTTTCTGAATCCAATCCTCATAGGAGTCTGCCAAGACATTCAGCCGGTTAATGATGTCATCTTTTTTCTTTGCAACAGAAAGAGTTCTCATAGAGAAGAAGAACGGGTCAAATCCTTCCAAGGCAGCACTAACACCTGGAAATTCGTACTCTGGAATAAATGTCGATACAATTTCAGAAGCACGTCCATTTTTATTGGCTTTCCAAGTTGCTGCGCAACCACGTCCCCTTCCTAAAATAGGTCGTTGGGCAAAGTAAAATTCATCGACGGCAAGGATTTTTCTGCATATGTGTTCTGCCACGAAGATATCCATTTTGTCCTGGGAATAGGCACGCAAGTTGACTTGGAACATCATTCCAGCAATATCACTCTCAGGATTTTTGCGCTTGTTGATAACATAAGCTGTTACCAAGGTATACCCCTGCTTGAGGCCGATTTTAGAAATATATAAAATTACATTTGAATCACAAACCAAAGGGTATTCTTTGTTCTTACTAAACTCTTGCAGATCAATAACAACTGTCTCTTTCTGCGGATGACGTGTATACGTGCTTACATCAACTTTTTTTCCCTCTTTGTTAGTGGTTTTATCAGAAGCTTTGGTGTAATCGCCCCAAGTCACATCCACATTGAAAGATTTTGTACTACTTTCTAGGTAAAAGCTGATGCCAATGGAAGACGGTGTTTTAAATCGATTTGTAAAGACCGGCTCATTATCATCGTCTTCGCCCGCAGTATAATCTGCATCCCCTTCGAAAGAAGCATCTCCATCGACTTCCTGCTCCTTCGAATCATTTTCACTGGTTTGTGGCGCAAGCATACCCACGATATATTCAAAGCGCGGGTTTTGATTCAGTATTTCATTTTCACTACTCGGTCCCAACAAGTCTTTCTTTAACATTTCTATGACTTCTTGGCGAACCTCAGCAAACTTAAATCTATCTGCCATGTGGTGCCTCCTGTTAAAATTTAAGGACAATGTTAATCAGAAGCAATGGATTGATTTCCTGAGACTGATTAAATCGATCAATTTCAGCCTGCGCCTCGTCTTGAATCTCTTTTCTGCGCTTAGGCAGGTCGTGTTGCAGCTTATCCATTTTTTTCTTCGCTTCAGCCGCTTTTTTTCGGATATCCTTTTTTTCCAGCGTGTCGGTAGCCGCCATTTCAGCAAGTATGTATTCCTCAACTTCTTTTTGAGCATCAGCAAGCTGAACATGAAGCTGTTCTTGTTGGACATTGACCCAGTTTTCAATCTTCTTCTTGTTATATGCGATAGTAGGGGCTACAGTTTTATCATGCTGATGCTGAACTTCTGAAATCAAGCGGGCATAAATCCGGTGAAAATAAGATTGTTCTTCATCTGTCGGTTTAAAATAGCAAACATCCGAATCATTAGCCTCCTCCAATGCGGAGACAATCTCATCTTCAGTAAAATTGATATACTCACCATTTTCATCACAAAGTAGTAAAACTGGGAAGAGGAGTTTTGCATTGTCCATGAATGCTCCAAGAAACAAAACGCCATGTGAACCAAATATCTTTTCACCCCAGTTATCGATTTTCCAGTAATGTAGCTTGTGATCCACTTCTGGTTCTTCAAACTGGTTCCAATATTCAACATCACGTAGATATTTATCGATATCAGCCTTGGTCTTTTCCAACGCTTGCCCCTTCGCCTCTCTACTTTCTGTAAGCAGAATTGAGCGAAGTTCTGCTGCATGAGCATTCTTCCTTGCATCTAGCTGCCTGTTCAAAGCTGCAAATGCTTTCCTTACCGCAGTGATACTCTTACAATTCTGATAAATATCCAGAATACGCTTTTCAAAACTCACACCAGATTCAAGTGCGCCTAGCGCAACATCCGATGCACCAAACACGCCCTCGAACAGTTCAAACTTCTTAGAAAGGATATCATATACTCTGCGATCTGCTTCATTGTCCGTATTCAACAGATTGATTGCTACCACATCGTGAGTTTGTCCATAGCGATGACAACGTCCAATTCTCTGCTCAATTTTCTGCGGATTCCAAGGCAAGTCATAGTTAATGATTGTGCTGCAAAATTGTAGATTTAGACCTTCTGAACCAGCATCTGTAACAATCAAAATCTTGGCATGACTCTTGAAATAATCGACAATCGCGTGCTTATATTCCACACTTCTGCCATAGTTTGTTTTACCAAAGTTTTTAACCTGCCATGTCCGAAAGATTTCCTTCGTCATGGCATCATCAAAGTCGCCATTAAAGAGAAGGATATCTTCCTCACTATAGCCAGATTTTCTTAGTTCTGCGGCTATATATTTCTGTGTTCGCTTAGACTCTGTAAAGACAACAGCTTTCTGATTCAATCCCTCGGAAATCTGGTGGTCAAATGCAGATTTCAGTGCTTCCCTCAACGCGGCGATCTTTGCATTCGTCTTTATAGCCCTTGCCATTTCAAGAATATGTCTTACAATCTTGAGCTCAGCCTGAATAGCCTGTTTCTTCTCTGCTGTTTCTTCATCATCGTATTCGTTGAACCCTTCCTCGTCGATTTCATCTTCTACAAACCCCCAGAATAAATCGAAACCTTCTTGAGCATACGCAGATTTTGTGCCTTCATAGAGTTTTTCAAGACGTTTTTCTAATACTTCAAAGGTCTCTATCAAAGCAAAGCTAGAAGATGCAAGCAACTTTCGAATAACAAGAATAATCAGCCCACGATTCGCATTCGGAATAGAATACAGCGGATCACGACGCAGAAAATCATTGGTCACATCATAGAGTTCTTTTTCTTCTGCGGTCAAATGGAAATCGACCGTAATACAGGTTCTCTTGCTGAAGGCCATGTATTTTCCGACATCGCGTCGAAGGGTGCGATATAACACCGGAAGAAGTTCTTGCTTCAATTCCTCATAATCACAGCCATCTACAAATCGACGGTTGAAAACCTTTTCTGATCCGAAAATACGAGGATCGATAAAAGAAACCAGTCCATGAAGATCAGTAAGGGAATTCTGTAGCGGCGTAGCAGTTAAAAGAATTTTAGGAATTCCGTGTGTCAAATCATAAAGATTTTTTGCCCGCTTTGTGCCATGAAAAACATTCCGCAGATTATGAGCCTCATCAATAATCAAGAAGTCCCATTTGACATGAGGAAAGCGCTTAATTAGTTTCGATGAATAATCATAGGAAGCAATGACAATACTAACCTCCTCTGCGTTTCCGAGGTGAGTTCGTACATTGGCAAGGTCATGCTCAACCGTGTACCGATCCAGAATAACAGCTTGGCGACCAAACTTCTCCAAAAGCTCTACTTCCCATTGTTTTCTCAAAGTAGTAGGAAGAGAAATCAGTACTTTTTTTGCTCCGTTGTCCAGAACATAATTAAGCACCAACCCAGCTTCGATTGTTTTGCCCAGACCAACTTCATCTGCCAGAATGATGCCGCCTGTCTTTAATGCTTGAATGGCCGCACAAAAGGCATTGACCTGATGGGGATTTGGCTCAATATCTGCATTCAGCAGACATTTAAATGGGGCCTTGGCCAATTGCTGCTTCTTATACCAGCTATATTGTTCAAGTAGGAGATTGCTTTCCATCGATACCCTCCTGACTTAATTCATTGGCGATTCCTTCTGCGATGCCTTTAGCCATTAACGTAGGAACGGCATTGCCTATCTGTACAAATTGAGCTGTTCTCGGGCCTTCGAAGAAATAATCATCCGGAAACGATTGGATGCGAGCAGCCTCCCGGACAGTAATGGAACGGTGTTGCTCAATATCCGGATGAATAAAGTAATGTCCATCTTTTGAGATATGAGCCAACATGGTGTGGCAGTACGCCTCGTCGCCCTCTACAACTTTGAATCGATCCAGAAACGATTTCCGGTTTTTATGTGTCTTCAGTTCATCTGGCAGATCATTATAGTTCAGCCGTTTGTGCCCATCATTCCAGAGTTCAATTGTACGCCGATAAATCTCAATGTCCCTGTCTTTATTGGGTCTTGCGCAATGATGCGTCAGAATGTCAGAATCCTTGCGGATTCCAGTGCTTCTTAAATAATCGCTGAAATTATCTGATCTGTATTCACCCGATTTTCCTCCTGGCTGCAACGCTGGCAGATCACTGAGAATATCGTTAACCGTAGCATCCGCTATTGTCTGCTCAAACTGCGGATAAGAAAGCCCGCTATTCTTCAGCCACCCGACAATGATCATTCTTCTTCGGTTTTGCAACACACCAAAATTCTTTGAATTTTGCTCATGACATTCAATCTCGTAGCCAACGGAACGCAGCGCTTCCTGGACTTTCAGCCAGGTTGCACCACCGTTTGCTGACTTGATTCCCATAACATTCTCAAAAACGAACATCTTTGGCTGATATTTCTGAAGGAATCTCGCATACAGCTTATAGAGATCATTTCTAGGATCCGCTGACATCGGCGTTTCCATGTGCTTGCTTTGCGCCCTTCCCACCAAAGAATATGCCTGGCAAGGCGGTCCACCAATAATGACATCTACTTGCTTGATGCCTCTTTGCGTAAGGATCCTATCGATATTTTCAAATAACCTTGGAAGAGTTTCATTTGACATCGTTTCGCAAAATACGGATTGTAGCTGCTCCTCGGGAATATGTTGCAGAAATTCGTCGCGGGTGATTTTTCCGCTAATATAATCCTTGTAGATATTAAGCTTCCCTTGTGCTTTGAGATAATAGTATCCCGTTCGTGTTTCCAATGTTTGAGCAGCATATGGGTTCATCTCCACATGCGCTACAGGTGAAAAGCCCGCTTGGATGAAGCCTTCGGACAATCCACCAGCTCCTGCAAATAAATCTATAAAATTGTAAGAGCCTGTTGTGGCGTTGATACGTTCCATGATGAACCCCTATCTGTGCAATAAATTTAGTCTTCAAAAACACCGTCTGTGTCAAAAATATGGTCTAACTCATCCGTGTTGATTGCGGCAAGCACCTTGTTGCGGATACTGCCTTTTGCAAGATCTAACCGCTTAAAGCGATTTTCTCCTGCTGCGTCTTTTCCAATACGTATCAGCTGCACTCTGCCAATTCTTGGTTCATTTGCAGCATAGTTTGCAAGTCCCTTAGCTTTGCCTAAGTTATCCTTGAAATCCGGATTATGAGGTTCCAAAATATCAACGATGTACTTGAGAATTGGGTCTCGGCGAACAATGATGAAATCCGGATAAAGCTCCTTGCATTTCCCGTCCATTTCATAAGGCATTCGCAGTGACCAAGACTGTCGAGACGGATTCCGCAGCCAGCAAACATAATCCTCTCGTTTTTGCTCTTCTGCCAAAACAGCCTGTTCCCAGCCATTCAACTTAATTTTTGCTATTCCATCTGCATTGGCAAAAAGATGATCCGTGTACTTTATTCCATCTGCTTCAACCTTGGCACTGATTGTCTCCGGAAGAGTAAAGTTGTGCTTACTGATTTCATCACCGTTAGCAACAATATCGCTATACTGCTTTTGACACTTCTCCGGTTTGGCCACAATATATTTACGATACTGGTCGTTCAATTCATGGAACTTCTTCTCAGCGTATTTATTTAATTCCGCAATACGCTCGCTGTCGAATGCGAACAGAATACAATCCACCTTAAAGGCGTTCGGATTGTCGAAGTCGATATATTTACGCCCATATGCCAAGTGGAAACCGCATCCACCCATTTTTGCGTCTGCTACTCTTAGCTGACGATCAAGGTCAGACTCGGATGCAGTAAACATATCTATCCGGTTATCGCTTTGTATTTTCTCACCGAAAACATCGAATATCTGAACAGACAGTTTCATCTCCATGACTTGCTTTGTAAGCTCGTCATATTTTCCGGCATCGTGCAAGCCATTCACATAGTTGCGGATAAGTTCTGCAACATCGTTTTTCACATCCTCAGCCGCCGTAATACAGATATTGAACTGCGATAACAGCCCTGCCAAGCTCATCAACGACTTCAAATAGCTGTTGATTTTTACCGCACGGACGATATAAGTCAGATATCCCTGTTCATTGATGAACTTTGTGATTCCTTCACGATCTATTGTTGGAAGCATCGACATCTGCGATACAGCTGGTGTCAGCACTGGCTGCTCTTTATACACAGATTGGTTGCCTCCACTGGTTCTCTCAGTTTCTTGACCTGCATGTACATCGTTTCCAGACACTGTTTCCAGCGGAATCGTCTGGTGTTGTCCTTCTGCGGAAATTTCTGAATCTGCTCCACCTTGATTCGCTGCCACAGCTCCAGAATTTGACATATCTCCAACTGCTGTGGAAGGTGCCGCAGCAGGCTCTTCTTGGAAGCCATTCGGGTAATCAAAGATACTCAGCTGACCAACCGTCTGTTTTTGCGTTTTCTTTCGCTGGGTGTGAACCGACCATGTATCATAGATCTGATCTTCCAGAGATTCACCATCGACAACTGTCGGGATTTCTCCGCCTTCGGTTGCCTGCAATTCATCAATGACCTTTTGAACGGTATCTTGGTTGAAATACGGAAGGAACAGACGCACATCATTTAAGGAATCGTCTACGAGAACATGACACTGAAGCGGTGTGCGAACCATACGTCCAAGCAGCTGCGCAATATAGGTTGCGTCTTCTGCACGCCGGAAGGACATCATAGTTTCTGCACGAGGGCAGTCCCAGCCAGTGGACAGATTCTCTTTGAAGAGAACCACACGAATCCGGCGATCTTCTGCAATTTCCGAAGGCTCGATATGCGGCACGGTCAATCCGTGAATCGACAATGTGCCCGTAGAACCGAAAGTATGCACAACTTCATTTTCTTTGAAGCTATCGCCCATACGCTCTTCGATTTTCGCGATTACATCGTCCAGATCGGTGTCAGATACTTTCGCACCGGAACCAGCGCAGACTTGGATAACAAACACCGGATTTACATTGGTGTAGTGCTGCTCATAGGTATACTGATACCAGTGCTTGCACTTATCCTGCCATTCGTCTGTCGCCGCTTGGAGTACGGCCATGTCACCGTGTTTGATTGGATCTTCCGGATAAGTGATTACAATACGATCTTTGAGCAATCCAGATTGGCGAACTTGGGCCGGGGAAATAACAACCTTATGCAATGTAGAGTTTGTTGCCTGCCCGACAAGGGAATTAAAACGTTCGGCAGTTGCACTCATTCCGATAACGACCGGAATGGGCGACAGATTCTGCTCGCTGCTGCCCTTGATAAAACGCTGCATGATGGTGGTAGCTGTTCCCGCTTGGCGTCCTTGCATACCGCGGTGTGCCTCATCAATAATGAAATACAGCCGGTCAGCTTTTTCTCTTGCCGTATTTTCAATGGTCTCCCAAATCGTATACTGTCGCGTATCCGAATGACGGCTCAGATTACCGGCCTTGCCAAGCTTCTGCGTATTCAGAAAATAGATATGACCGTCCTCCAGAATCTCTCGGTCGAAAGATTCATCTGAAATCACTACGCACTGATCTATACGGACCTTATCTGCTTTCAGCTCGATCTTCTGTTTGGACTGCTCATTCAGCTGCGGAGAATCCGAAAGCCATACAAAAATGGCCTCCGGCTGTTCAGTAAACTGCTCTGAACCGTAAAAGATATCTTCAATCAGGGCAGACATGATAATCGTTTTGCCGGAACCCGTTGGTGCCTGGAGCGAAACCACCTGAGGGATCTTCAGCATACGATAGTTATTCAGCGCCATAGCCACACGGAGGCGCATTTCATTGACCGCCTGTTTTTGAAATGGGAATAATTCACAAATCATTCTTAGTTTCTCCCTCTGTTCACACGGAAGTGATCCAAGTAATCCCGGTAAAGCTGATACGCATTTTCAACATTCAGATTTTTTACCATAGATTGATAATTCACTTCATAATCGGTTGCTAAGAATACGGTTTGGATTTCAGGATGTTCTGCAAGCTTCTCCGCAAAATCGGCAAATGTATTCTCGTTGATCAAGACTGCAAATTGATTCTCCGGCAAGATCAGCATGTCCGGGACTTGTTCTCCGGTCAATTCCGGGCATTTTCCTTTTGCACCAGTTTTCAACCACAACGTAGGCAGCATTTCCGAAAAGCGCATACCGAGAGAAACCGCCGTCGGATCCAAGAAGCCAAGTTTGAAGAATGCCGCATTTGCCTTGAAACCGTCCGCCATATGCATCGGCGGCTCGCTGCCAAGATAATCTCCCTTTAGAGGATTGCCATTTACATCTTGTCCCTTAATGGAGCAGACCGTGCGCGGCCAAGTGACATAGTGGGCAATGCCGAGTTTTTCCCATTCCGCATCGCCAGGCTGATAGCCTTTGTCTTTCAACATCTTCGCTTCATCTGCAGAGACCTCATTGTTGGTCACCATAATGCAACGTCTGTGCCCGCCATCCTCAGCATTGAGCAAGTTCACGGCGTGCATAGTCGTGCCACTGCCGGCGAAGAAGTCGATGATAAGGGCGTTGGGTTTGCGTTTTTCAAAGTAGTTGAGGCAATCATGTACTGCATACAATGATTTTGGAAAATCAAATCTATCCCCAAGCATTGCCTTTAATATTTTTGAGCCATAATCACGTGCATCATGCGTGTCAAAAGACCACTGAGATTTAGGCATTATATTCCGGGTCTCCGAATTTTCAGCTTCTACACTTCCATCTGAAGCATAACCAGTTACTGTTATCTTCCCGTCATTTATGTCTTTGATGGTGCCACTCATTAAATACTGCATTACAAATTGTTGTGGCTTATTGGGCGTATATTTTGCAGCTTTTATATATCCTTTTGCTGCTCGAACGCGGCATTCTTCGGGTGTTATCCCCCACATCATTTCAGTGCCATCATCGCGTACAGGGAAAACTGCAACGCAGTTTTCAAGTTGCTCGACGGAGAATCTATCCATCTCGTGAGGTATTGCATCCCCAATTTTGATAATTTTGCGAGACTCAATATCAACATAGATTGGATAAAACTGAAATGGTCTGGATGTTCGAATATTAGCCGCACTACTTCTTCGAAATGACTGCCAATGAATTGTTTCTCCTTTTTTAGCATAATCAGCATCGTCAAGAGGTTCAAGAACATAATCACCAATCATTACAAAATAAATGAACTCGTTAACTCTGGTAAATGAGTTCATTCGCGCTGCGCCCTTCCTGCTGATAGTACTACTAATCATTTGTATGTTGGCTTCTGGGAACATTTCCTCCAGCAGACAGCCAAGGTGCAGATATTCTTTTTCATCAATAGTGACAATCAAAACAGAATCCGCTGGATTCAGCAGCTTCTTTGCTAACTGCAAACGCCGCTGCATAAACGAAAGCCACTTGCTGTGACGGTAAGCATCATTGCCGTCCACATAGTCATTGTTATATTTCCAGTCCTTTGCGCCGGTATTGTAGGGAGGATCGATATAGATGCAGTCAACTTTTCCGGCATAGAGGTATTCCAGAAGTTGCAAGGCGTGATAGTTGTCCGCTTCAATCAGCGTGTGCCAAAGATCGCTATCCGGTGCATTGCAAACTGAATCCAACGGTTTCAGATAGGGATAGATGGATTCTCCAAATTCCGCAACACGAACGATATCCTTCAGCTCAAAGGTGACCGCTTCATCTTTCTGTTCTGGTTTAACGCAAACAGCAGTATCGCCTTCAACCTTCAGCACAACATAGATGGATTTGTCATCCTTGCTGTCCCGGCGCATAACATTACAGCCTCTTTTGATAGGCATATCATAGAGAGGCGTGCTTTCCGGCATATGTTCTTCAAAGACCAAGCCGAATTTCTTCTGCTTGGTCATTTTACTCACTTCTTCCTGAATTCTATTTCGAAGAGTCTCATCTTGGATCTGGCTAATTAAATCATTGATTGCAGCCATTGGTACGACCCCTTTCTTAGTTTTCTTTTGTCTTCACGTAGCGACCACTCTTGATTCTTGCGTCAGCTGGCTTTTCCGCATCTTCCGGAATTGCCCAATATGATCCTATTTTCATTGCTCCGGGAATTCGTCCTTCTGAGCACAAGACATTAATTCTTCTTGTGGAAAGCCTCCATTTTTCAGCCACCTGACTGATTGATAAATATTCCATAAGTTATCTCTCCATCTATAAGTGAAAGCTAAACTATACTCTATTACAGTATAATCTCAACCTCGAACAAAATCAACCCGTCTATTTTCTCTCTCAGCAATCTTTAAATCCACTTTCTGCAAGCAGGGCGTCTGTCTATACAAACGCCATTTTTGCTTCGCAAAATGCTTGTTGGGAATTCCCAAACCCTTTGTGATCTGCATCGTGCCGCTGCAGGCTGCGCGTTCGTTCCGAACGCTTTTTTGATGGAGTTCATGGTTCAGTGATATATCCGCCGGGCACAGACCCACTTAAAAAAGTGCCGACAATGATTTTGTCAGCACCCACTGTAACCTATTTACTTCTCTTTGATGTACGGTATGTTATCGATATATGCGTTCAAAATATCGGTTGCGGCTTTCTTCTGCCCCGGTGTAAGACGGCTCAGCTTCCGGTTCAGCTCATCATCTGCCACATAAGATGCTGGGGCTGCGGAGTCCCGGATCAGCACATCTGCGGGAACATCCAATGCTTCAACGATCCGGATGAAAGTGTCCAGACTTGGCGTCTTCACCCCACGTTCCAAATCACCCACATAGTTTACAGACAGATCTGCTTTCTCGGCCAGTTTATCCATTGTCCAGCCTTTTTTCCTGCGTTGTTCTCTGATTCGTTGGCCTAAAAGTGTTTTCATAACATCCTCGCATTCTATTGGCGTTAGTTACACACCACTAGAATAAGGCCGTGTATTTCTTTATACCCAATCAGTTGGCGTTTGTTTAACTCAATTAGCGTTTGTTTCGGACAGAAAATTTTAGAGCATTTCTTTGTTCAAATCATCAATGGCCTTTTTGAACCGGGCATGCTACAATAGCAATGTTGTGCAATGCACATCAAACAAGAATAAAGGGAGCTGCCGAACGTGGATTCAATCTACCTGCTGCCCGGTGAAGAACGCTGTGTCAATTTCAGAGATTCCGATGGCATCCCAAAGGTACACTACACATATTGTTCTTTGCACGGCAGACTTTTCAACTACACCTGCCGCTCAAAGGACGAAGCGCAGCGGTTATGTGAGGATTGGCTCGTCACGCAGGACCGCTGCTATATAAACTAAAAAAGCCATCGAGGATTCTTTCCCAAAACGGATTGGGATCAAATCCTCGGTGACTTTCGTTTTATCTGGTCTGCTGCTGTTCCTGTTCGCTCCTGTTGTCTGCAAAAAACATTTCTACGTTTTTCTGTGCCTTCATCAGCTCCTGCATCCTCTCTCGTGCTTTCCGATAGCTCGGATATTCTGCTTTTTTCTTTTTCAGAAGCTCAACATATTCGATGCTCAGTTCTTTTACCTTCGGAAGTTTTTTCAGCCCAGCCTCATCGAAAGCCGCTTTGGCCGCCTTGTGCAACGCAATGCTCTCCCGATTTGCTTCCAAGAATCGCTTGCTGTATCCTGCTTTCCGATAGGCCTCATAAACTGGAATTTGCCGTTATCTACGCCGATGATGGTATTTCCGGCACCAACACAAAAAAAACGTGAGGACTTTAACTCTTTTGTGTATAAGCTTTCAGAAAAGGAACAGCAGAAAAAACTATAAACACAGTTTTTTCTGCTGAACATGATTATCCACAATAAAAATTCGTCACTTTTTACAATGACTTATGCATACCCTTGAACAGTAACAGGCAATCGTATGGATCATTTTTTTTACATCCAGTGGTTTGGCCAGATGTGCGTTCATACCACAGTCCAGTGCATGGCGTACATCCTCTGCAAAAGCATTAGCGGTCATTGCGATGATGGGAATGGAAGAAGCATCCGTCCTGTCAAGCTTCCGGATCTGGCGTGTGGCCTCGTATCCGTCCATCAGAGGCATCATAATATCCATAAGTATCACATCAAATGTCCCCTCGGGGTGACGGGAGAAAAGTTTTACAGCTTCCCTGCCATTGGATACTGCAGTTACCACAGCACCTTCCTCTTCAAGGAGTACCTGTGCCACTTCTCTGTTTATTTCATTATCCTCTGCCAGCAGGATCTTTATGCCCTGAATGGAGTTTCGCTCAGATTCTGGCTCAGAAGAGATATCCGTTTCTTCTGCCTCTTCAAATGGCAAAGTAATCACAAAAGTACTTCCGATACCCGGAGTACTGGAAATCTCAATGGTACCACCCATCTGTTCAAATAGCGCTTTGGCAATGCTCATACCCAGTCCGGTGCCATGATATACACTTCGGGCGTCCATATTCTCCTGAGTAAAGGGTTCAAAGATCTTCTCCAGATATTCTTTGCTGATGCCGATTCCCGTATCAGAGATCGTCCATCTGCAGACCAGCTTATGATCATGGGAAGGGAGAGCATGGATCTCCGTATGGATCGCCCCATTTTCTCTGTTGTATTTGATACAGTTACTGTAAATATTCATCATGGCACGACGGAGGTGCAGAGGGCTGCCGTATACAAAGGGATGTTCGTATATCTCCGGTGCGATATGAACGGTGAAATCAATGCCGTTTTTCTGTGCCTGCATATCAATCAGCATCTGTGTCTCTTTTTCATATCTGATCAGATCAAAAGGTTCATGGCTGAGTACAAGTCCGCCTTCCTCGATCTTGGACATATCCAGTACATCATTGATAAGAGAGAGCAGATGACTGGCTGAAATGAATGCTTTTTCACGATTACTTTTCAGGAATCCGATATCATTTTCGTGCTTTTTATCAATTTCCAGCAGACCAATGATTCCATTCAGCGGCGTACGCATATCGTGGGACATACGGGAAAGGAAATTGGATTTCTCTGCATTAGCACGTTCGGCAGTATCAAGAGCTTCTTTGAGAAGCTTTTGGTGCCTGATTTCTGATTCCACCACATCGTCCACATTCAAAAATCCCAGAACAATGATACCGGAGCCTTCGTTTTTGATAAAGCGGAACTGATAGTAATGGATACCATCCCTGTCATTTATCCGGTAATTTCCCTTGTATTCGGACTGACCGGACAAAACACTCATTACATTACCCAGTTCCAGTGATTCTTCCAGCATTGTACGATCATCCGGATATACACGCTGCCGGATATAGTCTGAGAGGAAAAGATCATAGGGGTATGTATTGCTGTGTTTTTTGTCCGGATCAGGGACATCGTGGTCTTCCTGCTTGATCACAGAGAGAGTTTTTTCTCTGGGGTTAATCAGGTATACGTTCAGGTAGTTGCTGCTCAGTGTCTGGACAATACTTACCTGTGTCTCATAGGCTTCCTGTGTTCTGGTGACATCCTCACCGTAGAGGATTGCTTCCAGATGGTTATTGGAAGGATTGAGCAGCAGTCTTGTCACATATTTGGAAAGCCTGGTTATATTGTCATCGTAGAGACAGCGGGAAACTCTGGTGACCTCTACCTGACCGTCCTCGTAGCTTTTCATCAGGGAACTGCGGCAAAATGCGTTGATGAAATCGTTTCTGTCCTTTAATGCCGGTATAAAAACAGCAGTCTCTGCAATAAAATGGTCAATGGAAGCGTCAGCATCTATCTTATAGGCCAGGGCAGAAGTGCCTCCGATCTTCAGAATCTTATCATCTGTAAGGTCGAAATGAAAGTAGCCGGCAGCATGGGTAATGGATGCCAGAAGAGAGTGGAGCTGATTTTCATAGATTTTGCGTGCTGTCACATCATTGTCTTCACAGGCCACTGCAATTACGAAATCCCGATAGTCATCGGCGTTTCCGTTTCTGGCAATGAGCAGATAATAGTAATGGACAGCATCTGTGACAACCCTGAAATGGAATTTGAAAGAGGCTTCCTGAGAAAGTCTTTCCAGCAGGGTTTCATAATTCAGGTGTCTGGACACATAGGAACGCTCATCCGGATGAACATATTTCTGGATGAGAAAATTAAATGACAGCTTATAGTCTGCATTATCTTTAATATCCGCAAAAGCATCAGTAAATCTGGAACGATATACGGAGATTTTCCCGGTTTCCCGGTTTACGCCATAAACAGATATGTAGTCAGAAGCAAGCAGGTTGATGGCACCCAGCAGACGGAGAGAGTTCTCACCTGTGGGAATAGACTTTGACAGGCTTTCTCCTTCGGCTACTGTGCTGAATACAAGTGCATGTCCTCTGCTACCGTCGGGCTGTACCGTCTCTACTGCATCAACTGTCTCATAAATATGACGGATCGGATCCAGGTAGGTCTTTGGCCCCTGTATCCCCAGTGCTACAGGGCAGGGCGGGCATGGGGAATCAAGCCCCATAAGTGCCTTATAGCATTTCACTCCCGGCTGGAGATTGGGGTACAGTTGTTTGGCAGTGTCGTTATAGCCTAGGATATTATAGTCTTTGTCTATGCTGTAATATCCGGATGAGTGTGTGTTCATAATTTTATACTCCTGATGTTTAGTGCCTTAAAGTATACTCTTTTTATCAAAAAATAGCAATGATAATGGACGAATTTGTAAAGGTTGTACAATGTTTCGGTTGCTGTTCACTCCGTTCTCAGTAACACGCTTAGCGACTTCCATTACTGACAGCCACCCAAGACTCGCTACTGGCGGTTGGTTAGACCTTACGGGACAGGCATTCCACCTGTTAGACTACTCGCCCTTTTCTGGGCGCACAATTCCGATTTATCAAATTGAACAGGGATGTTCAGTTCCGCTCGAATCCAAGATAATGGGTGCCCTGAAAACTCAGCTTACCGATGTCGCCCTCCACAAGCATTCCGTAGTCCGAACCACTTACGGTAAGCTCCATGCGGTCGCCGCTCTCTACCTGAAAGGTCACATAATAGGTCGTGAACGTATGCGCCATCGTATCGTCTGTATGGTGGCGAGAAACTTCCGTTCGCTTTGCCACAACCGTTGCCGGAACAGTCAGCCGCGGCGAATGGTTGTTTTTATTCCATGTGCTGATATTTCCAATGATGGTGTATAGGATCATACCCAAAACCACAAGGAACAGGATGGGAAACAGAATGCTGAACAGCATATCAATTCCAGCGTAAAACATCTTATTCCTCCAAAATTTCTTCCAGCAGGTTCTTTACATCGTTCAGAAAAGATTCTTCTCCGAGGGTGTTCACCTTGAAGAACACCGCCTGACTGCCGCCTGCGGTGATGGCAGACAGGCGGATCGGACTGTCTCCATTCTGGAACAGGGTCAGCGTCAGGCTCAGGCGGTTGCCGCCTATCATGCTGTACCGCTCAAACACACGGACACTGCACCGGGCGTCGCCTTCTTTGAAGTCACTGCCTGCTT
>OGFV01000084.1_pt1 | contig 49689 bp, 40 predicted proteins | sample 1571131 | NCBI WGS metagenome assembly OGFV01 (sample SAMEA2582044, study PRJEB24529) | metagenome | biome: Human gut stool | place: China | collected 2011
CGGTATAGCTTTAGGTCAAATGGCAGTGGCTTTGACTCGTTATTTACAAGAAAATGATATTGAACAAATTTTAACAAAGTGGTAAAGTAAAAGCAAAGAGAGTCGTACCCGCCGCCCGGCGGGGCGCAAAATCAGGAGGTTTTACCAATGGCTGATCGTATCGTTCTGAATACTATTTCTTATCATGGCCACGGCGCTATCGAGAACATCGTTCCCGAGCTGACCGCCCGTGGCTACAAGAAGGCTTTCGTCTGCTCCGACCCCGACCTGATCAAGTTTGGCGTTACCAAAAAGGTCACCGACCTGCTGGATGCTGCAAACTTTGCCTACGCTGTTTACAGCGAGATCAAGCCCAACCCCACCATCGCCAACGTACAGGACGGCGTGGCTGCCTTCAAGGCTGCCGAGGCTGACTGCATCGTGACCATTGGCGGCGGCTCCTCCATGGATACCGCAAAGGCCATCGGCATCATCATCAATAACCCCGAGTTTGCGGACGTCCGCTCTCTGGAAGGCGTTGCCCCCACCAAGAAGCACGCGGTGTTCACCATTGCAGTGCCCACCACTGCCGGTACTGCTGCCGAGGTCACCATCAACTACGTCATCACCGATGTGGAGAAAAAGCGCAAGTTCGTCTGCGTGGATACCAACGATATCCCCGAGATCGCTGTGGTTGACCCCGATATGATGTCCTCCATGCCCAAGGGTCTGACCGCCGCCACCGGTATGGATGCGCTGACCCACGCCATCGAGGGCTATATCACCAAGGGTCACTGCGTCATTTCCGATATGTTCCATCTGGAAGCCATCAAGCTCATCAGCCAGAGCCTGCGCGGCGCTGTGCAGAACACCCCGGAGGGCCGCGAGGGCATGGCTCTGGGCCAGTACATTGCCGGTATGGGCTTCTCCAATGTGGGTCTGGGCATTGTCCACTCCATGGCACACGGCCTGTCTGCCCTGTATGACACCCCGCACGGTGTGGCCTGCGCTATCCTGCTGCCGGTGGGTCTGGAGTATAACAAGACCGTGGCAGGCGAGCGTTACCGTGCCGTGGGCAAGGCTATGGGCGTTATGGGCATCGACGAGATGAACGACGTGGAAGCCGCTGATGCCACCATCGCTGCCGTCAAGCAGCTGAGCGCAGACGTGGGCATCCCCGCAAACCTGCACGGCATCCTGAAGGAAGAGGACATCCAGTTCCTCGCCGAGTCTGCTTTTGCAGACGCCTGCCGTCCCGGCAACCCCCGCGACACCAGCGTGGAGGAGATCGTGGAGCTGTATAAGAGCCAGCTGTAAGCTGTAAAAAATAACCCTGAGAGCCGCTGCACCGTGCTTGTGCAGCGGCTTTTTTAACGGAAAAATGTTTTTAATTGCATCATTCCGGGCAGACTGCGGTCTACCCGGAATGATGCGATTGTAAAATGAAAACGCACGCCAATTGTAACATTTTTCAGCCGTCCTCTTGTATAAACCGGCGCAAGCGAGTACAATCAGAGCATAAAAACAGAAGGCGAGGAAAGCGCGATGACACTGAACTTCTACACGCTGGGCGTGCTGTATCTGGTCTATTCCTTCCTTGGGTGGGTAGGGGAGACCGTGGTGGCTACCTTCCGGGGCAAGCGGTTTGCAAACCGCGGCATGGCGGCGGGGCCGTTCTGCTTTGTGTATGGCACCACGGCCATCCTGATGGCAGTGGGCTTTGCAGATCTGCGCACAAAGCCGGTGGTGCTGTTTGTGGCCTGTATGCTTACGGCTACCGTGGTGGAGTGGCTCACGGCAAAGCTGCTGGAGCGGCTTCACAACCGCAAATGGTGGGACTACTCCAATAAAAAGTTCAACCTGAACGGCTACGTCTGCTTACAGTACTCGGTGCTGTGGGGTGCGCTGGGCATGGTGACCGTGCTTTGGGGCAACGGGCTGCTGCTGCGGCTGTGCGCCCTTGTGCCGGACTGGCTGCTGCATCCGCTGGTATGGGTCGCGCTGGGCATCGCGGCGCTGGACCAGCTGGGCTCGGCGGTTCTGGTGGGGCGGTATGCGGCGCAGCACCCGGTGCTGGAACAGCTGAACCAGAAACTGGAGGCGCGCTCCGACACCCTGCGCCGCCGCATTGCCGCGTATGTGGAAAAGCGCATCCAGCGCGCCTACCCGGAAGCCGCCCGGCAGCAGCCCACGGCAGTGCAGAAGGGGAAAGCCGACTTCCTCGGCGCGGCAGACCTGCTGTGGCTGTTTGTCATCGGGGCGTTTCTGGGCGACATGGTGGAGACCGTGTTCTGCCGCCTGACTGCCGGGGTGTGGATGAGCCGTTCCAGTCTGGTGTGGGGGCCTTTCAGCGTGGTGTGGGGGCTGGCGCTGGCCATGGCTACCGTGCTGCTGCGGCAGAATCAGGATAAAAGCGACCGCTATCTCTTTGCTTTCGGCACGGTGCTGGGCGGTGTATATGAATATGTGTGCAGTGCCGTCACCGAACTGCTGTTCGGCACGGTGTTCTGGGATTATAGCAAGTTCAAGTTCAATCTGGGCGGGCGCATCAACCTGCTGTACTGCTTTTTCTGGGGCATTGCGGCGGTGATGTGGATGCGCTACGGCTACCCGCTGGTGCTGAAGCTGATGAAAAAGGTGCGCAGCCATATCCGTCCGTGGATGACGGCGGCGCTGGCGGTGTTCATGGCGGTGAATATGCTTACCAGCGCGCTGGCACTGGCGCGGTACGATGCCCGCACCAGCGGCGAAGCGCCCAACGGCCAGCTGGAAGTGTTCCTTGACGAGCATTTCGACAACGCCCGCATGGAGCGCATTTACCCCAACGCCAAAAAAGTGACCAAGGCAGAATAAAACCCATATTTCCCCTTGCGTTTTTGCCGGAAAACAGGTATAATATTCTCTGGATAAAAGGGAGTAAGGGGCGTACCTTAGTTGAAAAACGGGTGCGCTGTGCTGCAGCGACACCCCCGGCAGAAATGCCCGATGCAGCACCGGATGCTTGAGACTTTTATCACATTTTCCCGTTTTGGGCAGGATGTGATAAGGGTCTTTTTTTATGCCTCTGCCGCTATTATTAAAAAGGAGAGATATTATGCTGATCCCTGTTCTGTTGTTTATCGTGGGTCTGCTGTGCCTGATCAAGGGCGGCGACTGGTTTGTGGACGGTGCCACCGGCATCGCCCGCCGCTTCCATGTGCCGGAGCTGCTCATCGGTGCTACGGTGGTGTCCATCGGTACCACCCTGCCGGAGGTCATGGTGTCCACCACCTCTGCCCTCACCGGTCACGGCGAGATCGCCTACGGCAACGCCATCGGCTCGGTCATCTGCAACGCTGCACTGATCGCCGCCATCACCATTGCGGTGCGTCCGGGCAAGGTTGACCCCAAGAGCCTGCGCACCCCGGTGGCCTTCTTCTTTGTGGCTGCCGCTTTCTATGCCGGTGTGGCCTACACCACCGGCGCCTTCACCCGCCCGGTGGGTCTGATCCTGCTGGCCATGTTCGTGGCTTACATCGTGTGCAACGTGCTGGCTATGAAAAACACCCCCGCCCCGGAAGAGGAGGAGCAGGCTGAGGAAGGCTCCTTTGCCAAGGAGCTGGGTCTGCTGGCCATCGGCGCAGTGCTCATTGCTGTGGGCGCTGACCTGCTGGTGGACAACGGTACCCTCATCGCACAGGCACTGGGCGTGCCGGAGTCGGTCATTGCGCTGACCTTTGTGGCACTGGGCACCTCGCTGCCGGAGCTGGTCACCGCCATCACCTCGCTGGCCAAGGGTCACGGCGCACTGTCGCTGGGCAACGTCATCGGTGCAAACGTGTTTAATCTGGTGCTGGTCAGCGGCGTGTCCGTCACGCTGGCACCCTTCAGCATCCCGCAGAACTCCACCATCGCAGGCATGAACGCCTCGCTGGTGATGGATATCCCGGTCATGTTTGCCGTGATGCTGCTGCTCACCCTGCCCGCTCTGATCAAGGGCAAGCTGAGCCGCCCGCAGGGCATTGCACTGCTGTGCATCTATGCTGCCTTCTGCGCCGTGCAGTTCAGCATCTGATCTGTTGTAAACGTAAAATATTTAAGGCTGCTGCACAAAGCACTGTGCAGCAGCCTTTTTATGTAGGACGATTTGGAATGGCCGCCGCCATCGGGTTGCGGCACCCAGCATCCGCATCGTGCCTTGGGCGGCACTTGCGTTTTGCTGGCCGCTGCCCCAACAACTCCTCCCTGTTTCCGCCACTGGCGGCGGTCGTCGTCGTTGCGCTTTGGCCATATTCAGCGGAAAAAATATTTTATAATTTCGGAATACCGGAGCGTCTGCGGACGCTCCGGTATTCCATTTTCACGGGAAGAGTTCAGCGGCGTGCACCCTCTCCGTCATCGCTGCGCGATGCCACCTCTCCCAAAGGGAGAGGCAAGAGCACCACCGGAAGCTTTCTCATTGTGCCTAATACTTTAGCAACGGACTTTAAACCTTGGCTACCCCTTTGGGAGCGCCTGAGAGGGCGGGGCAAAACCCTGACGGCTTTGCCTGAGAGGGTAAAAAAAGTGGGTCAGAAGCGCCCACAGACGTTTCTGACCCACAAATAGAACGATATTTTTTGTTTTACAGCTGGCAGGCGGTATCGTAGCCGGTGCGGATGGCGTTGGAGATATCCGCAGCCTTACCGGCGGCATCGCCGATGGAATACACCGGGATACCGGCAGCTTCCAGCGCAGCAGCGTCAAACTCGTTGGAGCGTGCGCCCATGGCCAGCACGATATAATCACAGGGGATGGTCACCTCTGCGCCGTCCTTGTTCTCGCAGACGACGGCGTCCATGCGGAACTCCTTGACCTTGTGGCTGGGGTACTGCTCCACGCCGTAGGTCTTGTAGTTTTCCAGCAGGGTGGGCAGAATGGTGGTGCTCTCGCCTGCGGCGATCTTGTCCATCATCTCGATGACCGACACCTTGCAGCCGCGGGCAGCCAGATACTCTGCGGTCTCGCAGCCCACCATGCCGCCGCCGATGACGGCAACCGTGCCATACACCTGCTGCTCACCGGCCAGCACCTTCCAAGCGTCGGCAACATTCACGCTGTCGATGCCGGGGATGCGGGGTGCAGCGCTGTGTGCGCCCACAGCGTTGATGACGGCCTCGAAACCGGCGTCCTTCAGCTGCTCTGCGGTGCGGGTCTGACCCATGCACAGGTGCACACCGGCGTTGCAGACAGCGTGGATCAGGTCCTGTGCGGCGCGGCGCATCTCCTCCTTGCGGGGAGGTACGCAGGCAATGTTCAGCTGGCCGCCCAGAGAGGTGGTCTTTTCAAACAGGGTCACGTCATGGCCGCGCAGCGCTGCCACACGGGCGGCTTCCAGACCGGCAGGGCCGCCGCCGAGGACGGCGATCTTCTTTTTCTGTGCTGCGGGCTGGATGCTGCGGGTGTTCTCGTAGCCGTTCTCCGCGTTCAGCACGCAGGAGAGGAACTGGCGGTTCTGGATGGCATCGGTGCAGCCCTTGTTGCAGCTGATGCAGCGGCGGATATCGCAGGCCTTCCCGGCAGCGATCTTGGTGCCCCAGTCGGGGTCTGCCAGCAGCGGACGACCCATGGCAACTATGTCGGCCATGCCGCTCTCGATGACACGCGCAGCCATGTCGGCGTCCACGATACGACCCACGGCGCTGACCGGTACATTGACAGCCTTTTTGATGTCCCCGGCGATCTTGACGAAGAAGCCGTAGGGCTGTACGCCCATGGGAGGAATGGTGTCGGCCATGTTGCCGGTGTGGTTGGCCTGGGCAACGTGGAACATATCCACGCCGTCCTCTACCAGCCACTGGGCAAACTGCACGGCGTCGGCTTCGTCGATGCCGCCCTTGCCGCGCTGCGGGGTGACGATGGACAGCTTGTAGTCGATGACCATATCCGGCACAGCCTTGCGGATGGCGCGGGTCAGCATACGGGCAAAGCGGACGCGGTTCTCCAGACTGCCGCCGAACTTATCGGTGCGGTGGTTCATGCGGGTGGAGCACAGGCAGCCGTTCAGGCGGTCGCCGTGGATCTGGATCACGTCCACACCGGCCTTCTGGGCACGCACTGCGCAGGCGCACATCTTATCGATGATGGCCATCAGCATCTCCTCGGTGACCTCATCGGTAAAGAACATCATGTCGTGATGCAGGCGCTGACGCATCTCGTCAAACTTTTTCTGCATAAACAGACTGTTGATGGCGTCCACATCGTACTCCGGGTGGAAGAGCTGGACGCCGAGCTTTGTGCCGTAGGCGTGTACGCTGTCGGCCAGTGCCTTGAAGGCAGGGATCTGGCTGTCGTCAAACAGCTTGGGGGTGGGAGAAAAGCTATTGATGGGTGCCACATCGCCCATAACGATGTAGCCCACGCCGCCCTTTGCCAGACGGGTGTAGAAGCCCATGTCCTGCTCGCTGATCATGCCGTTCTTCTCGTAGCCGGTGGTCAGCGGGGGGAACATGATGCGGTTTTTAAAGGTCTGTCCGCCCACCTCAATGGGCTGCAGAATTACGTTTTCCATACAAAAGCCTCCTTGCAGATACGCTTTGCTTTACAGATTTGCTTTGATGAATGTTGCGGTCTTTTCCTCCACGGCGGCACGGGCTGCCAGCGTGGCAAAGTTGTGGCCGCCGCCTGCAATGGTATCCACCTCGGGTGCGGTGTACACCTGTGCGTAACGGCTGCAGGTGCCCTCGTCCACCAGACGGTCATCGTCGGCGCGCAGCAGCAGCACCGGGCCGTTGTAGCCCTTGGCCTCGGTAAAGGGGTCGGGGTGCTTTGCCATCTCGTAGTTAAAGGCCATCTTGTAGCACAGGCCCTCCATGTCGGCGTAGTCCCTGCCGGTCTGCATAATGCCGTCGGCGCGCTGGGCGCAGCCGAACCACATCCCGGCGCCCGGGCACAGCAAAATCAGGCCGTGGGGCTGGATGACCGGTGCGCAGGAGGCGGCAATGTAGCCGCCCATGCTCTGGCCGGAGAGGAACAGCTTTTCGCTGTCCACATAGGGCTGTTCAGCGGCCCATGCAAAGATATCCTGTGCATCGGTGTGCAGGCCGTCAAAGCTCATATCCTCGAACTCGCCGTCGCTCTCGCCGTTGCCGTAGAAATCGAACCGGGCGCTGCCGATGCCCTGCGCTGCCAGAGCACGGGACAGGTGGGTGTACATGGACTTGTAGCCGCTGCAGCTGCCGGCAAAGCCGTGCAGATGCACCACAAAGGGTACCTTGCCCTCGGTGTCGGGCAGGGTCACGATGCCGCGCAGGGTGTGGCCATTGCGGTTTTTAAACTGAACCTGTAAGATCTTCATGGTTTACTTGCTCTCCTTTGCGGCGCGGCGAGCCTTCAGCTCGGTCAGCATCTCAGCAGTCTTCTGCTTGGTCAGGGGGTAGACGAAGAACAGGATGGCAACTGCAATGCCGTAGCCCAGGAAGTAGACGCCGGTGTAGCTCTTCCAGATAGCGTTCACAACGCCTGCGGTCTGCACAGCGCCTGCGGTCACGTTGTAGCCGATGGCACCCAGCACAAAGCTGGACAGGCTGCCGGAAATGGCGCTTGCAAGCTTACGGAAGAAGGAGTAGGTGGAGTAGACGATGCCCTCGTTGCGCTCGCCGGTCTGCAGCTCGTGGTAGTCGATGGCGTCGTTGACCATAGCCCAGATCAGCACCTGCATACCGGAAGCGCCCAGATAGCAGATACCGTTGATGACGATGAAGACCACGGGGTTATGGACGGGGAAGAAGAACAGGATGCCGAACACGATGGCGGCAAAGCCGGCACCCATGCAGCACCACTCCTTCTTGCCGAACTTGTTGGCCAGAGGCTGGGTGATGGCAAAGGACAGCACAGCGTACAGCACGCTCAGCATACCGGAGACAGCCTGAATTTTAACGTTGCCGAAGAAGTCCTTGTACAGGTAGGTGTTCAGGCCGTTGACCACGGAAGCACCGATCATACCGGTGAGGCTGAAGAACATAACGCCCAGCAGAGCCTTATTGTGAGAGATCTCCTTGAGCACGTGCAGGTAGTTCAGCTTTTCGCCCTGCGGACGCTCGGGCACTTCCACGCGCTCCTTGCACCACACGCAGGTGATCTGCAGGCACAGCAGACCCAGCAGAGCGCAGATGCAGGCCAGCATCAGGAAGCGGCCAGCCACGGGCTTGTTGTCCACATACAGGAACAGGGGGCCGATCATGACCATGACGGTCATGAAGATGGTGCCGCCAAGGCTGCGGTAGCGGGACAGTGCGGTGCGCTGGCTGACATCATCGGTCATCACGCTGGACAGAGTACCGAAGGGCACGTTGACGCAGGTGTACAGTGCCTCGTACAGAACGTAGGTAACGAACATGTAGGCCAGACGCAGGCCGTAGTTGATGTTGCCCACATTGACAAAGCCAAGTATGCACAGCACTGCCATGGGGAAGGAGAAGGCGCGGATCCACGGGATGAACTTGCCGCCCTTGGTGGCCTTGCGGGAGTCCACGATTGCACCGATGATGGGGTCGTTCACGGCGTCCCAGATCTTGGTGATCAGCAGCAGGATACCCACGTGGAAGGGGTTGACCTGCAGGATCAGGGTGTAGAAGATCGACAGATACATGGCGCGGTACTGCTCGGTGAAGCAGCAGCCCAGATCGCCCAGCGTATAGCCGATCTTGTCCTTCATGGAGAAGGGTCGGACGGTCTTTTTCTGGTCCATTGTATTTTATCCTCCTTAAAAACAGTGAAACCACGAGACTTTTCGCACAAGTCTCTTTTCTACGTTTGCATTATACGTTAATTTTTCATCAATACATATCCAAAAAATGATTGAAAACTATCGCAAATTGATGTATTATGCAATTATAACAGTTGTACTTTTCTGTTGTGTACAACAATCTGTTGCACATGACAGTTTCACGGAGGTTTTTTTGGTGAACTATACAGTCAAGCGTTATTTTTTCGAGCGGAGCGCCGTCCGGGAATTTTATTCCGGCGCGTATTATGATTTGTTTCTGGTCATGCGGGGCAGCGGTGTGTTCCGATGCAGCGAGGTGGTGCTGCCCGCACAGCAGCAGAATCTCATCATCTTCAAGCCCGGTCAGGGCGGCAGGCTGGAATACGCCGGTGCTTACGGCCCGCTGGAACTTATTCGGGTGCAGCTGCCCCCCCAGACGCTGGCGCAGCTTTCGGACCCAGACACTGACCTTGAAAAAAGCTTCAACGTGGTGCCCTTCCGGCAGGTGGCTGTGCGCCCGGGCAGCCAGATCTATATGCTGCTGAAAAACCTTGCCCGGAAGCTGCTGATGCTCCCGCAGGAGCGCACCCAGTTTGGTGCAGCGGTGTTCGAGCATGGCATTTTGCAGATGTTCGTGGTGCTGGCGCTGCGTGCCTGCATCCATGCGGAGTTCCACACCGCATCGGTCAGCCGCCACCACCTGATGCTGGACGAGGTGTTTTTGTTTATTCAGGCGCACCTTACCGAGGAACTGACGCTGGAGCGGCTGGAAAAGGAGTTTTTCGTCTCCCGGGAACATATTGCCCGGGAATTTAAACGCCAGACCGGGCAGACGGTGCACCGCTATATCGTAAAGGCGCGGTTAGACCGCTGCTGCACCCTCATCGAGCAGGGGCTGCCAATCACCGAGGTGTACAAGACCAGCGGCTTTGGCGGTTACAACCACTTTTTCCGCGCCTTTAAAAAGGAGTACGGCATGACCCCCAAGGAGTACTTCCACACCACCCGGCAGGACGCCCGGGGATGAATCCGGCAAAAGCAGCGCCGTCTGCGCCTGTGAAAAAAGCCGCCCGGGAAGATCCGCAGATCCTCCCGGGCGGCTTGCTTATCCTATTTTTTCTTTTACTTGCGGCGGGTGAGGCAGTTCAGCGCCATCACAACCAGCACGAGAAAGCCGATGACCAGCAGGATGCCGGTCATGCCGATGAGCATCATGGGCAGGGTGGTCATCCAGGAAGAAAGATGAAGCATAAAGGTACCTCCGTTAAGCCATCAGGGAAAGGATCAGTCCGCCGGCAAGGACGGATGCGATCTGCCCGGAAACGTTGACGCTGATGGAATACATCAGCAGGAAATTCTGGCTGTCCTCGGCCAGACCCATCTTGTTGACCACGCGTCCACTCATGGGGAAGGCCGAAATGCCTGCCGCGCCGATCATGGGGTTCAGCTTTTTGCCCTCGGGCAGGAACAGGTTCAGCAGCTTGGCGAACAGCACGCCGCCAGCGGTATCAAAGATAAAGGCCACAAGACCCAGCGCCATGATGAGCAAAGTGTCCGGCCGGACGAACTTGTCGGCGGTCATCTGCCCGGCAACGGTCAGACCCAGCAGCAGGGTGATGAGGTTTGCCAGTACGTTCTGGGCGGTCTCGCTCAGGGAGTTCAGTACCCCGCATTCCCGCAGCAGGTTGCCGAACATCAAAAAGCCTACCAGGGCCACGCTGGCCGGGGCTACCAGACCGGCGACCACCGTGACCACAACGGGGAACAGGATCTTAGTCAGCTGGGTGACATTGCCTTTTTCGTAGGGCATACGGATGCGGCGTTCCTTCTGGGTGGTCAGCAGACAGATGACCGGCGGCTGCACGATGGGCACCAGCGCCATGTAGCTGTAAGCTGCCACCATAATAGCGCCCAGATACTGAGATTTCAGGGTGTTTGCCACAAAAATGGCGGTGGGGCCGTCTGCTGCGCCGATGACCGCAATGGACGCGGCGTCCTTCATATCAAAGAAGAACCCGGCCAGAAACAGGGTGAAAAAGATGCCGAACTGTGCCGCTGCGCCAAACAGCATGAGCCACGGCTTTTCCAGCAGCGGGCCAAAATCGATCATGGCACCGATGCCGATGAACAGCAGCAGCGGGAACAGCTCGTTGGACATGCCTGCCTCGAACAGGGCAGAGATGGGGCCAACGGTGTCTCCCTGCGTGATGGCACCGGATGCGGGAAGATTGACCAGAATGGCACCGAATCCCATGGGCAGCAGCAGACTGGGCTCCATCTTTTTGACGATGGCAAGGTAAATGAGCAGGGCACCGATGCCCCACATGACCACCATCTGCCATGTCAGCGCCCCGAAGTTTGAAAAGAGCGCGGCGAATGTGTTCCAGAAATTCATATTGTTTTTCTGCCTCCTTTTGTTCTGATGCTGCGGCAAGAAAAAAAGACCTTTGCCACAGCGTAAGATCTGTGACAAAAGTCTCAAGCGAACACATGACATCGGGCATTGCTGCCGTGATGACGCTGCCATGCAGCGGCCTGCCGGAAAAAGCCTTGACCGGCGGGCTGCCCTTTACTCCCCTTTATCATTTTTATTGATACCAGAAACTGCCGCTTCTGTCAAGGGGGAAATGCGGTTTTTCGCAAAAATCCAACCGTGAAAAGACCAACCGGGAAAATCCGCAATTTTAGTTATAGATGTAGCTTTCCTTTGCGGCTCCTCTTGTGAAAATGCGTTTTGAGCGGCCCGCAGGCCGCTCAAAACGCAAAATTCAAAAATTTTTTCCTCTGAAAATGGTCAGAGCGCAGCGGAGACCATTTAAAATCGTCTTAAAACCGTCAGTCCACCACCGGTACATCCAGCCCGAACTCCTGCGGGCGGAAGCGGGGACAGACGTTCTCGGTGATGCAGATGACCGAAGCAGCAAGACGGCTGCCGATCTCGCAGGCTTCTGCCAGCGTTTTGCCGTAGGTCAGGCCGATGACCGTGCCTGCAAAGAAGGCGTCGCCCGCACCGGTGGTGTCCATGACATCCACCTTTTTGGCGGGCACGATGCCGCAGTCACCGTCCGCACAGGCGTATACCGCGCCCTGCCCGCCCATGGTCACTACCATGCTGGGGATGTTGGCACTACGCACGTTGCTGCTGAGCACTCGGCACATCTCGTCCGGGGAGAGGTGGTCGTAGTCGTCCGAGAACAGCAGCCCGGCCTCCTGCTGGTTGCAGACGAAACAATCGATCTGCTGCAAAAAATCCCGCCGCTCCATGGCGATGCTCATGTTGGAGACCACGGCAAACACCTTTTTGCCGTACTTCTTGGCGTAGCGCAGGGTCTGCTTCACCGTTTCTTTTTCGAGGTCCAGTTCCAGCGCAATGGAATCGCAGTCTGCAAAAATGGCATCGCCTTGCTCCTGTAATAGGCCGGTCAGCGGGGTGGTGTCCGGCCGCTTGGAGATGGCGGCGTGCACATCGCCGTCGTTGTCAAAAATGGCCAGCCATGTGCCCATGCCGTCCGGCTTTTTCTGGATAAAGCGGGTGTTCACCTTGTGCTTTGCCAGCTTGTCAATGACGTCCTGTCCCATGCCGGTGTCATCCACCAGACCCACAAAGGTGGGGCGCAGCTCTACGTTGGCGATATCCTCCACCACGTTGCGGCTCACACCGCCGTGTACCTGCTCGATGCGTCCGGCGTTGCGCCCGCCGGGGATATAGGTGGAAAGGGGATAGCCCTTGATGTCCACAAAAACAGCTCCGATGACTACGATGCCCATAAACGATAAACCTTTCTGACTTCAGTTGATTTTACCTGTATTATACAGGAAGCAGACAAAAGATGCTATCCTTTTGCGGAAAAATATCTCTCGGTCACGCCCTCCTTTCCGTGAAAAAGGGCTTCCGAAAAGTCCGCAGACTTTTCGGAAGCCCAAATAAAAAATAATTTTTCCTCTTACATCGCTGTGCGGGCGGTGCGCACCAGATACTCCATGGCCTGCACCGGGTACTGCCCGGCGGCGGTCTCGCCGGTGAGCATCAGGCTGGATGCACCGTCCAGTACGGCATTGTAGATGTCGCTCACCTCGGCGCGGGTGGGTACCGCCCGGGTGTGCATGCTGTCCAGCATCTGGGTCACCACCATAAAGGGCACCCCGGCTGCCCGGCAGGCGGCGGAAAGCTGCTTCTGGCAGCGGGGCAGCTCCCACAGGGGCATGGCGTTGCCAAGGTCGCCCCGGGCAATGACCACCTCGTCCACCAGCGGCAAAAACTCCGGCAGCGCCTGCACGCCCGCAAGGTTTTCGATTTTGGCAAGGATCTTCAGCCCGGGCGCACCGGCCTCTGCCAGCGCCTGCCGCAGGTTGCGGATATCCGCAGCGCCGCGCACAAAGGGCAGCATGACCCCGGTAACGCCGCAACCGGCGGCGATGGCAAGGTTCTCCTTGTCCTCGGCGGTCAGGGTGGGCATCTGGATATCCGCCCCCGGCGCTGCCAGACTTTTGCGGCTTTGCAGCACCCCGCCCCGCACTACGGTGCACACAAGAGCATCCGGTTCCGCGGTGTCCACCCGTGCCAGCAGCTTGCCGTCATCCAGCAGCAGCGTCTGCCCGGGCTGCACGCTGTGCACCAGCGCGGCAGGGCAGGGGATGCCCTGCGCGCCCAGACGCACGGTCTGCCCGGCGGTCAGGGACAGCGGCTGAGGCAGACGACCAATGCGCAATTCCGGCCCCTGCAAATCAATGAGCAGCTTTTTGACCCCGGCTTTGCGCAGCAGCGCCAGCCAGTCCTTGTGCGCTGCCAGCGGCCCGTGAGAAAGGTTCATGCGGATGCCGGTCATACCGGCTTCCACCATCTGCTGCAAAAGCTTTACATCGGCACAGGCAGGGCCGATGGTTCCGTAAAAATCCATAATTCCTCCTGCAATTCACGTTTTCTTTCTATTGTAGCATGACCGCGCAGCAAAAGATAGCCCGGCGGCGCATAAAAAAACACCGGAAGCTGATGCAAAGCCTCCGGTGTCTTTTTATGATGCCTTATGGGGTTTACTGCTACACTTTGCACCGCCTGCGTTCAGTACAAAGCTTACAGCTCCCTCTATTTTTAAAGGTTGTACTTAGTTTACAGCATTTCGGGCGGTTCGTCAAGGGGTTTTCCGGCTTTTTCCGGGAAAAAGTATAATATCACAACATTATCACAACTGCAATTGGTGGTAGCACGCGCCCTCTATGGTCTTCCAGCAGGCGGTGCTTCCCTCCAAGGTCATGTAGCTGTGGACGGTGTTTTCCTTGGGAATGCTCACGGAGCCGGGGTTTAAGTAAAGGTTCCCCTGCCCGAAGTCTGTCCATGCGGGCACATGAGTGTGGCCGTGGAGCAGAATGTCCCCCGGGGCAAGGGGCGGCAGATGGTTCAGGTTGAACACATGGCCGTGGGTGACGTAGACCAGCCGCTGCCCCACTGGCAGCACGGCGTAATCTGCCAGCACCGGGAAATTGAGCACCATCTGGTCTACCTCGGCGTCGCAGTTGCCCCGCACGCACAGCAGCTTGGGCGCAAGGCTGTTCAGCAGCGGGATGACCTGCTTGGGGGCGTAGTCCCGGGGCAGGTCGTTGCGGGGGCCGTGGTAGAGCAGGTCTCCCAGAAAGAGCAGACGGTCGGCCTGCTCCCGTTCAAAGGCCTGTTGCAGTTGCTGCGCATAATAATAGGAACCGTGCAGGTCTGATGCGATCATCCATTTCATATATAATGCCCTCCCTCAGAGCCGGTTTGCCTTATTGTAGCGCCTGCTGAAAAAATGGTCAAGTGGGTGAAAAGTCATACTTTTGCGCTGGAACCTCTTGACACAGCGCAGAGAATATGGTATTCTGCTAGGGTTGCAGCCCGCAAATGTGCGGGGCGCATATCGCGGACAGCTGCCGCGATCATAAAAACCGTGTGGATTTTTACAGCAACATTGCTACTTTTCGCCACACAATGACCTCACAAGGGTCATTGTGTGGCTTTTTTGTGCGCCGGAAACCGGCTGCAGGCCGGTGCTGCGCCTTCCACGCTTTGAACTTTTTACAGATAGCAGGTGAAATTTTTCAATGAACGAAACTTTTATGAAGGAGAAGCCGGTGCTGCCGCTGCTGCTCTCGATGGCACTGCCCAACGTGGTCTCCATGCTGGTGAATAGCCTCTACAACATCGTGGACAGCCTGTTTGTGGCGCGCATCAGCGAGGACGCCATGACCGCGTTAAGTCTGGTGTTCCCCATCCAGAACTTTTCCAACGCCATTGCCATCGGCTTTGGCATCGGCATCAACGCCATGATCGCGCTGTATCTGGGCGCGGGTGACCGCGAAAAGGCCGAGACGGCCGCCACCCATGGCTTTGTGCTCAGCCTTGTGCACGGCGTGGTGATGATGGCGGTCAGCATTGCCATCATGCCCGGCTTTCTGCGCCGCTTTACGCAGGACGAGACGCTGATCGCTGCCGGTATCACCTACTCCACCATCGTGTTCCTGTTTTTGGTCGTGAACATGGTCTCGCTTGCCTTTGAAAAGATCTTTCAGGCGGTGGGCCGCATGGAGGTGTCCATGGTTGCGCTGATCACCGGCTGCGTGTGCAATATTCTGCTGGACCCGGTGCTCATCTTCGGGCTTGGGCCGGTGCCCGCCATGGGCATTGCGGGCGCAGCGCTGGCCACCGGCATCGGTCAGATGCTCAGCGTGGCGGTCTACCTTGTGGTCTACCTGCGTACCGAGCTGCCGGTACGGCTGCGCCGCAGCTGTCTGCGCCCGGATGCAGTGCTGGATGGCAGACTGTACGCCATTGGTATCCCGGCGATCCTGAATCTGGCACTGCCTTCACTGCTGGTCACCTTCCTTAACGGATTGCTGGCGGCTTTTTCTCAGAGCTATGTGGTGGTGCTGGGCATCTATTATAAATTGCAGACCTTTTTGTACCTGCCCGCCAACGGCTTCGTGCAGGGCATGCGCCCCCTTATTGGTTATAATTACGGTGCGCGGGAGCATGCCCGGGTGAAAAAGCTGTTCCAGCTGACCCTGCTCATGAGCGCTGCCATCATGGCGGCGGGCACTGTCATCTGTCAGGTTGCCTCCGGGCAGCTGATGGGGCTGTTCACCCAGAACCCCGAAACCATCGCCGCCGGACAGACCGCGCTGCGCATCATCAGCATCGGATTTGTCATCTCGGCAGTCTCCACCACTGCTTCCGGTGCACTGGAGGGGCTGGGCAAGGGCGCAGAATCGCTAGTCATCGCTCTGTGCCGGTACGTCGTTTTTATCATGCCGCTGGCTGCACTGCTGTGTAACTGGCTGGGCGCAGACGGCGCATGGCACGCCTTCTGGCTTACCGAGGTGCTGGCGGCGGTGGTCTCCGGTATCGTCTACCGCCGGGCGGTCAGCCGCAAGGACTGAGCGCTGCCTGCCGCTTTGCGACGGGACGGTTTTGAATGGCCGCCGCGTGCGCTCTGGCCACAATTTAAGGAAAAAATATTTTATATTTCGGCACACCGGAGCGTCTGCGGACGCTCCGGTGTGCCATTTTCACGAAGGGGGAACAAAGGCAAACAGCAGCGGCAGCACCTGTTTCCTACGGCTTGAACCCTCTCCGTCATCGCTACGCGATGCCACCTCCCCCGAAAGGGGGAGGTTTTGCTCTACTTACCGGAAGATGGCGAAAAGCTCCCCCCTCGGGGGAGCTGGCAAAGCCGTCAGGCTTTGACTGAGAGGGTTTTATGCCTGAACCCTGATTTTTCATTGACACTACGGGAAAAGTACGGTAAAATAATTTTCGTGTTTTGACAGAAACTGTCAGTGCGCAAGATATTACAGAGGATGTGGAAGTATATGATCGAGACCATTGCCGCCGTCAATCAGGCGGTGAACAGCTTTATCTGGGGCATCCCCGCCATGGTGTGCATCATTGGCGTGGGGCTGCTGCTCAGTGTCCGCACGGGCTTTTTGCAGATCCGCAAATTTCCCTACGCCATCCGCACCACCGTGGGCCGGATGTTCCGCAAGCGGGACGCTTCGGACGGTGCCATGACCCCTTTTCAGGCGGTGTGCACCGCGCTGGCGGGCACGGTGGGCACCGGCAACATTGCCGGTGTGGCGGGCGCTATCGCCATCGGCGGCCCGGGTGCCGTGTTCTGGATGTGGTGCTCTGCGCTGCTGGGTATGTGCACCAAGTTTGCCGAGGTGACGCTGGCCGTGCATTTCCGGGAGCGCAGCGACACCGGCGAGTGGGTGGGCGGCCCGATGTACTATATTAAAAACGGCCTTGGCCGCCGCTGGCAGTTTCTGGCCGTGCTGTACGCGCTGTTCGGCGTGCTGACCGTGTTCGGCACCGGCAACGCAACGCAGGTGAACACCATCGTGGCAGCAGTGGATACCGCCCTGCTGGAATATGGGCTTGTGGGCAATGGCTTCCTGCCCACCCTCAACCTCATCGTGGGCATCCTTGTAGCGGTGCTGGTGGCGCTGGTGCTGCTGGGCGGCATCAAGCGCATTGGCAGCGTAAGCGAGAAGCTGGTGCCCTTTATGGCACTGTTCTACATTGTGCTGTCGGTGGGCGTGGTGGTGCTCAATTTCTCCCGCCTGCCCTATGTGCTGGAATCCATCGTGGCGGGCGCGTTCAACCCCGCTGCCTTTACCGGCGGCACCATCGGCAGTCTGTTCGTCAGTATGCAAAAGGGTGTTTCCCGCGGCATCTTTTCCAACGAGGCCGGTCTTGGCACCGGTTCTATCGCCCATGCCTGCGCCGACACCAAAAAGCCGGTCAAGCAGGGCATGTTCGGTATTTTTGAGGTGTTTGCCGATACCATCGTCATCTGCACCCTGACCGCGCTGGTCATCCTGTGCAGCGGCACCCAGGTCAGCTACGGCGCAGCGGCGGGTGCTGAGCTGACCATCTCCGGTTTTACCACCACCTACGGCGGCTGGGCGTCTATCTTTACTGCTGTGGCGCTGTGCTGCTTTGCCTTTTCCACCATCATCGGCTGGGGTCTGTACGGCTCCCGCTTTCTGGTGTTCCTGTGCAAGAGCAACAAAGTGGCGCGCCCCTTCTTCGTGGTGTATGCTCTGGTGGCCATTCTGGGCGCTACCATGGACCTTGGTCTGCTGTGGAGCATCGCCGACACCTTCAACGGCCTGATGAGCATTCCCAACCTCATTGCATTGCTGCTGCTTTCCGGCACGGTGGTGCAGATGACCCGCGCCTTTTTTGAATCGGAGGGGTGAGCGGCAGCTCTGCCCATAGTGGACAGAAACGCCGGAACGCGGTATACTGAGAAAAAACAACGGTGGCTATGCACCACAGGAGGTTCTAACGTGGAAAACTTTAACGAATTGCTGCAAAAGTATGCAGATTTTATCGTCCGGGTGGGTGTGAACCCGCAGCCGGGGCAGACCCTGATCATCAACTGCCCGCTGGAGGGTGCCCCGCTGGCACGGCTGTGCGTGCGCAGCGCCTACGAAGCAGGTGCGCGGGATGTGCAGGTGAACTGGCAGGATGATGCCGTTACCCGCATCCGCATGGAGCTGGGCAGCGAGGACGCACTGACCGACCACAAGGGCTGGCAGCTGCGCCGCTATCTGGACTACGCCGAGAGCGAGGGCGGTGTGTGCGTGCTGCATCTCATCGCGGACGACCCGGAACTGTTTGCCGGGCTGGACGGTGCCAAGATCAGCCGGGTGAACAGCGCGAACCGCAGCTTTATGCAGCCGTGGCGGGAGTACACCATGAACGACCGGGTGCAGTGGTCCATCGCCGCTCTGCCCGCAGAGCCGTGGGCAAAGAAGATGTTCCCGGAGCTGGACACTGCCGCCGCCATTGAAGCACAGTGGAAGCTGATCTTCGACACCTGCCGCGTGACCGGCGGCGACCCGGTAGGGGAGTGGCAGAAGCATCTGGATCGCCTGAACGAGCTGGGCGCAAAGATGAACGCCCTGGATCTGGAAAGCGTCCACTTTGAAAGTGCCAACGGTACCGACCTGACCGTGGGTCTGGCGGAACAGGCGGTGTGGGAGAGCGCCGGCAGCAAAAACGAGAAGGGCGTGCCCTTCCTGCCCAACATCCCCACCGAGGAGGTGTTCACCGCGCCCCATAAGGATAAGGTAGACGGCATCGTTTACGGCACAAAGCCCTACGTCTTTAACGGCCAGCTCATCAAGAATTTCCACGTTACCTTCAAGGACGGCAAGGTGGTGGAGCACGGCGCCGACGAGGGCGCAGACCTGCTGGGCCAGCTGCTGGACACCGACGAGGGTGCACGCCACATCGGTGAGGTGGCACTGGTGCCCGCCTCCAGCCCCATTAACCGCAGCGGCAAGCTGTTCTACAACACCCTGTTTGACGAGAACGCTGCCTGCCACATCGCCTTTGGCGACAGCTACCCCGGTACCACCGTGGGCGGCACCGGCCTTTCCAAGGAGGAGCTGGCAGCCCGCGGCATGAATCACTCCTCCCTGCACGAGGACGTGATGATCGGTGCAGAGGACAGCCGCATCACCGGTAAATGCCGCGATGGCCGCACCGTGCCGCTGTTTGAAAACGGCGTCTGGGTGCTGTAAAAAGGCCCCAAAGGGTGCGCAACGGCAAAAAAATTGCGAAAATGCTTGCATAAATCGCAAGAGTATGCTATATTCTAGTAGTACGATATAGTTTAACCTGAAACGTGGGCCGCAAGGTCCGCGTTTCTTGTTTGTTTGGAGGTTTTTTATGGCGAAGCAGTCTGGCGGCAACACCGCGCAGAGAGTGGAAGCGCTTGTCCGTCCCACGGTGGAAGGCATGGGTCTGCGCCTGTGGGATGTGGTTTTTGAGAAGGAAGGACCGGACTGGTATCTTCGCATCCTCATCGACCGGGACGGCACCATGGATACCGACACCTGTGCAGAGGTGTCCCACGCACTGGACCCCATTCTGGATGAGGCAGACCCCATCGACCAGAGCTATTATCTGGAAGTGGGCAGCCCCGGCCTTGGCCGCAAGCTGACCCGCCCGGAGCACTACGAGGCACTGAAGGGTCAGAAGGTGCGGGCAAAGCTCATCCGCCCCAACGCTGACGGCGTGCGGGAGCTGTCCGGCATCCTGACCGGCCGCGAGGGCAGCACCGTGACGCTGGAGACCGAAAACGGCCCCGTGACCTTTGAGGTGAACGCAGCCTCCGGCGTGCAGCTGTGCGACGACGAGGATCTGTTCAACTGAGAAGCACCGTCTCTGATGGAGAAAAGAGAACAAAATATATAGGAGGAACCCGAAAAATGACAGCAGCGAATAAGGACTTTTTTGAAGCGCTCTCCATGCTGGAGCATGAGCGCGGCATCACCGCAGAATACCTGATCGAAAAGATCAAGGCGGCTATCATCATTGCCGTCAAGAAGAACTACGAGGTCGAGGAGGATCACATCCGTGTGGACATCGACCCCGACACCGGCCGCTTTGATGTGGCACTGATCCAGGATATCGTGGCAGACGAGGACTGGTACGACGAGCACGCCGAGATCGGCGTGACCGAGGCACGCAAGATCCGCAGCAGCTACGAGGTGGGCGACCGCATCATCACCCCGCTCAAGACCCGCGATTTTGGCCGTATTGCCGCCCAGACCGCAAAGCACGTCATCCGTCAGGGCATCCGCGAGGCCGAGCGCAACCAGCAGCTCAGCGAGATCCAGTCCCGCGCACATGACATCGTGCAGGCCACCGTTACCCGCGTGGATACCGAGAAGGGCATCGTTGCGCTGGATCTGGGCAAGGGCGGCGAGGCTGTTCTGCCCCGCAACGAGCAGGTGCCCGGCGAGGTGTACACCGAGGGCGAGACCCTGCAGGTCTACATCGTGGATGTGGTCAGCACCGAGCGCGGCCCCCGCGTGATGATCAGCCGCACCCATCCCGGCCTTGTCAAGCGCCTGTTTGAGCTGGAAGTGCCCGAGATCTTTGACGGCACTGTGGAGGTAAAGGCCATCAGCCGCGAGGCCGGTGCCCGCACCAAGATGGCTGTCTGGTCCAAGGACCCCAACGTCAACCCTGTTTCCGCCTGCATCGGCGAGCACGGCGCCCGCGTGGCCGCTGTTGTGGAAAAGCTGGGCGGCGAGAAGATCGATATCGTCAAGTGGAGCGAGGATATCTCGGAGTTCATCTCCGCAGCCCTGAGCCCCGCCAAGGTGGTCAAGGTGGAGCTGCTGCCCGGCGAGACCCGCTCCTGCCGCGTCACCGTGCCCGACCAGCAGCTGAGCCTTGCCATTGGCAACAAGGGTCAGAACGCCCGCCTGTGCGCCCGCCTGACCGGCTACAACATTGATATCCGTCCCGAGAGCGGCTACTACGGCGAGGACGAGGAGCCCAAGAAGGACGCAGCAGACGCTGAATAAGCCCGGCACCATCTGCCGAAGGAGGGAAACCGGATGGCACAAAAAAAGATCCCTGCCCGCCAGTGCATCGGCTGCATGACCAGCCGCCCCAAAAAGGAGCTGGTGCGCGTGGTGCGCGCACCCAGCGGGGAGATCAGCATCGATCTGGTAGGCAAAAAGCCGGGACGCGGCGCATATCTCTGCCCGGACCCGGACTGCCTGACCAAGGCAAAAAAGAAAAAGGCGCTGGAACGCTGCTTTGAGCAGCCGGTTCCCGCCGAGGTATACGACGCGCTGGCTGTACAGCTGGCCGCAGCCGCAAAGGAGGCAGCAGCCGATGGCAAAAAAGAATAACGCCCCCGCAAAACCCAAGCTGCCCCCGGAGGAGGCGCTGTATCAGGCCGTGAGCCTGTGCCGCAAGGCCGGTGCGCTGACTATGGGCTTTGATGCCGTGGAGGAAGCCTGCGTCAAAAGCAAGGCATGGCTGGTGATGACCGCATCGGACATCAGCCCTAAGACTTTGCAGCGTTTGAACTACGCCGTGGGGGACTTGGTGGACGTGTTCACCATGCCGCTGACGCAGGATAAGCTGGCCGATATCAGCCACAAGCCCGTGGCTGTTTACGCGGTGACCGACCGCAACCTCGCAAAGCTCTGCTTCGACCGCCTGTCGGACTGCGGAGCAATCAAAAATGAGGAGGATATGAGCGAATGATCGTAAAATATAAAGTGAGTGACTTTGCAAAGGATCTGAACCTTTCTGCAAAGAAGGTGCTGGACGAGCTGGCCGCTATGGGCAGCACCGGCAAGAAGAACAGCTCCACTCTGGAGGAGAACGAGCTGAACTACCTGCTGGAAAAGTTCAGCAAGGATAACAGCGTGGCAAATCTGGACGAGTTTTTGAACAGCGCCAAGGCTCCCAAGGAGGAGCCCAAGGCCGAGAAGAAGGCCGAGAAGAAGGCTGAAAAGAAGCCCGAGGCTCCCAAGGCTGATAAAAAGCCCCAGCAGCCCGCCGCAAAGGCCGAGCAGCCCAAGGCAAACAATAATAACAATAACGGCAAGCACGGCGACAAGAAGCCCGAGCAGCACAAGAAGCGCGAGGAAAAGACTGTTTCCTTCAGCGAGCTGGCACGCGAGACCGGCGCAAAGGCTACTGCTGCCCCCGCACAGGCTGTTTCTGTCCGCCGCGAGGACAATCAGGTCACCGTGGATACCCGCACTGTGGATATGAACGTGGATCGCTTCGATGCCCGCTACGATGATCTGGCATCTACCAAGAACACCGAGAACCGCCGCAAGCCCACTCCGCAGGGCAACAAGCAGAAGTTCACCCAGCGCGGCCAGCGTCAGCGCCAGCAGTTCCAGAAGGGTAAGCGCGAGACTGAGTTCGAGCGCCTGCAGCGCATCCAGCTGGAGAAGGCACGCAACGCCCAGCTGAAGGTGATGATCCCCGACGAGATCACCGTGGGCGAGTTGGCTGCCCGCCTGAAGCAGCAGGCCGGTAAGGTCATTGCCAAGTTCATGCAGATGGGTGAGATGCACGCCATCAACGATGTGATCGATTTCGATACCGCAGCTCTGCTGGCAGAGGAGTTCCACGCAAAGGTCGAGCACGAGGTGCACGTTACCATCGAGGAGCGCCTGTTCACGCAGGAAGAGGATGCACAGGAGGATCTGGTGGAGCGTCCCCCGGTGGTCTGTGTCATGGGTCACGTTGACCACGGCAAGACCAGTATTCTGGATGCCATCCGTAAGACCAACGTTACCGCAGGCGAGGCCGGCGGCATCACGCAGGCCATCGGTGCATATCAGGTCAAGGTCAACGACAGCCTCATCACCTTCTTGGATACCCCGGGCCACGAGGCGTTCACCTCCATGCGTGCCCGCGGTGCCAACATGACCGATATTGCAGTTCTGGTGGTTGCTGCCGATGACGGCATCATGCCCCAGACCATCGAGTCCATCAACCACGCCAAGGCTGCAAATGTCAAGCTCATCGTGGCAATGAACAAGATGGATAAGCCCACCGCCAACCCCGAGCGCGTGATGGAAGGCCTGACCAAGTACGGCATCATCACCGAGGACTGGGGCGGCGATGTAGCCTGCATCCCGGTGTCTGCCCTGACCGGCATGGGCATCAACGACCTGCTGGAGCGCATTGCGCTGGAAGCTGAGGTCATGGAGCTGAAGGCAAACCCCAACCGCCGCGCCAAGGGTGCGGTCGTCGAGGCCCGTCTGGACAAGGGCCAGGGCCCCATTGCCACCATTCTGGTGCAGAACGGCACCCTGCACGCCGGCGACGTCATCATTGCCGGTACCGCTGTGGGCCGCGTGCGTACCATGCGCAGCGACAAGGGTCAGCTGCTGAGCGATGCCGGCCCCTCCACCCCTGTGGAGATCACCGGCCTGACCGCAGTGCCGGAAGCAGGCGACCTGTTCGAGGCTGTTGAGGACGAGCGTCTGGCCCGTGAACTGGCCGAGCAGCGCATTGCTGCCGCCAAGGAGAAGCAGTTCTCCTCCTTCCAGAAGGTCACGCTGGATAACCTGTTCAGCCAGATGGCACAGAACGACATGAAGGAACTGGCCATCGTGGTCAAGGCCGATGTGCAGGGCTCTGCCGAGGCTGTGAAGCAGAGTCTGGAGAAGATCTCCAACGACGAGGTGCGTGTGCGCGTCATCCACGCCGGTGTCGGCGCCATCAGCAAGTCCGACGTCGATCTGGCCGATGCCTCCAACGCCATCATCATCGGCTTCAACGTCCGCCCGGACAACGTGGCCAAGGAAGAAGCCGCTGCCACCAAGGTGGAAATGCGTATGTACCGCGTCATCTACGATGCCATCAACGATGTCACCGACGCTATGAAGGGTATGCTGGCACCCAAGTTCCGCGAGGTTTCTCTGGGTGAGCTGCAGGTGCGTCAGGTGTACAAGATCTCCAACGTGGGTACCGTTGCAGGCTGCCGCGTGACCAGCGGCAAGATCACCCGCGACAGCAAGGTGCGCGTGGTGCGTGACGGCATCGTCATTGCCGAGGACGAGATCGCATCCCTGAAGCGCTTCAAGGATGACGCCAAGGAAGTGGCCGAGGGCTACGAATGCGGCGTGACGCTGGAGAAGTTTGCGGACGTCAAGGAAGGCGACGTGTACGAGGCCTTCAAGATGGAAGAGTACCGCGACTAAGCAAAAACCGAATATATAACAGCTTCCCGGCAGAAAAGGCTTCCCCCGGATGGGGGAAGCTGTCGAACGAAGTGAGACTGATGAGGGCGTATCTTTCGCAGGTGTGGAGCGTGCGCCCTCATCCGTCGTTTTGGCAGACAAATGCCGCCTTGCCCCGGCCGGGGCAAGGCTTTGGGAGGCTGCCGGACAGAATTTGGAGAAAACTATGTCTCAGAAAAATATGGGCCGTCTTGCGCAGGATATGAAGCGCGAGGTCATTGCCATCATCGGCCGGCTGAAGGACCCGCGGCTGGAGGGCGGTCTGCTGACCGTCACCCGTCTGGACGTGACGCCGGATCTGGATGTGGCAAAAGTGTATGTAAGCGTGATGGGCCGCGCAGACGGCCCCAAGCCCGCTATTGAAGCGCTGAACCGTGCCGCAGGCCATGTGCGCACCGAGGTCAGTAAAAAAATGCACATCCGCAAGGCACCCCGCTTCATCTTTGTGGAGGATGACGGTGCCGCTTACGCCGCCCACATCAACGAGCTGCTGCGCAGCCTGAACGTGAACGGCGAGGAAGAAGCACAGCCTGCCGATACCGAACAGACCGAGGACTGACTGCCTTTGCGGAAAGGATGGATCATTGGATGACAGAACAACTGGATGTGCAGCAGATGGCGCAGCGCCTGCTGGCTGCGGACAACATTTTGATTCTGTGCCACAAAAACCCGGACGGTGACACCATCGGATGCGGCAGCGCCCTGTACTATGCGCTCAAAGCGCTGGAAAAAACAACGGCGGTGCTCTGCTCCGATGATATTCCGTCCCGCTATGCCTTTACAAACCCACGGCTGTTCAAGGGCGAGTTCGAGCCCCGCACCGTGATCGCGGTGGATGTGGCCGGTTTGCAGCTGTTTGGCGAAAATAACGGTGTGCCGCAGTTTGCACGCCATGTGGACCTGTGCATCGACCACCACGCAGGCAACAACGGCTATGCCGATTTTACCCTTCTGGATGCCAGTGCCGCTGCGGCAGCAGAGCTGCTGTATCAGGTCATCGTGGAGATGGGGGTGACGATCACCCCCCACATTGCCGACTGCCTGTACACCGGCATTGCCACCGACACCGGCTGCTTCAAGTTCTCCTCCACCACCGCCAACACCCACAAGGTGGCTGCAAAGCTCATTGAGGCCGGCTGCCATGTGGAGGAGCTGAACACCCTGCTCTTTGACACAAAGCCCCGTGCCCGCATGGAGGCCGAGCGCATCGCCCGCAACCATCTGGAATACTATCTGGACGGCCGCTGCGCCCTGATCTACCTGACGCGGGACGAGATCCGGCAGAGCGGGGTAGACCCTGCGGATCTGGAGGAGCTGACCGGCCTGCCCATCAGCATCGAGGGAGTCAAGGTGGGTCTGACCCTGCGCCAGCAGCCCGGCGGCAGCTACCGCATCAGCGTGCGCACCGCAAAGGGCGTGGACGCCTGTGCCATTGCCCGGCGTCTGGGCGGCGGCGGCCACACCCGCGCAGCGGGCTGTGAACTGCTGGGCGACCTTGAAAACGCCAAAAATGCGATCCTTGCAGAGGTGGAAGCCGAACTGGACGCACCACAGGAGGAAGCATGATGCAGGGCATCCTGATCGTAGACAAGCCCATGGACTGGACCAGCTTTGACGTGGTGGCAAAGCTGCGCGGCGTGCTGGGCACCCGCAAGCTGGGGCACAGCGGTACACTGGACCCCATGGCCACCGGCGTTCTGCCGGTGTTCTGCGGCGGTGCCAGCAAGGCGGTGGACCTGCAGCTGAACCACGACAAGACCTACCGCGCCACCCTGCGCCTGGGCGCACGCACCGATACCGGCGATAGTACCGGCACGGTGCTGGAGACTGCCCCCGTCACCGCCGGAGAAAAGGAACTGCTGGCAGTGCTGCCGCAGTTTGTCGGCCCGCAGATGCAGGTGCCGCCCATGTACTCCGCAGTCAAGATCAACGGCCAGCCGCTGTATAAGCTGGCGCGTGAGGGCGTGACCGTGGAGCGCAAGGCGCGCCCCATTGAAATTTACGGCATCGAGTACGGCGGCAGTCCGGCAGAAAACGAGTATGCACTGACGGTGCGCTGCTCCAAGGGCACCTATATCCGCACCCTGCTGGAGGAGATCGCCGCCGCCATGGGGCAGAAGGGCACCATGAGCGCTCTGTGCCGCACTGCTGCCGGTCTGTACACCGAAGCAGATGCCCACACGCTGGAAGAGATTCTTGCCGCAAAGGAGCAGGGAACTGCCGCGCTGGAAGCACTGATGCTGCCGGTGGAAAGCGTGTTCACCCCGCTGCCGCTGCTGGTGGTGGAGCCATGGGTGGAGCAGCACCTGTACAACGGCTGTCCCACCAGCCGCTACCCCGCAGCAGACGGACGCTACCGGGTGCGCAATGCCGCCGGACAGTTCCTTGGCCTTGCCAACATCACCGGCGGGGTGCTCCGGGTGGAAAAACTGTTCGTGGAACGTAATTGAGCAATAAAGGAAACAAGACCCATGCAGATCATTTCTCAGTTTGCCCCGCTGCCGCTGGCACAGCCTGAAAAAGGCACCGCCGTGGCTATGGGCTACTTTGACGGCATCCATATCGGCCACCGGGCGGTGATCGAAGGGGCTGTGCAGTGGGCAAAGACCCATGATGCAGCCCCGGCGGTGTTCACCTTCCGCCTGCCGGTGGAAAATAAAATGAAGGGCAAGCGCCTGCTCTCCACCGAGGATAAGCACGCCCTGATCCACAGCCTTGGGGTGGAGTATTACCTTACCCCGGACTTTGAGGCAATCAAGGCGCTGAGCCCGGAGGAGTTTGTGCGCGGAATCGTGGAAAACTGCCACGCCCGGGCGCTGTTCTGTGGCGAAAACTTCACCTTTGGTGCAAAGGCTGCCGGTACGCCGGAGCTGCTGCGCACCCTCTGTACCCCTCTTGGGGTAGAGGTAGTGGTGGTGCCCATGGCGCAGTTTGAGGAAAAGCCGGTGTCCTCCACCCGCATCCGCACCGCGCTGGAGGGCGGGGATATCCCCGCCGCCAACGCCATGCTGGGCATGCCCTATGCCATCCGCTTTGCGGTGCAGCACGGGGCAGGGCTGGGGCACACCCTCGGTGTGCCCACCATCAACCAGCTGTACCCGCAGGGCTTCCAGATGCCACGCAGCGGCATTTATATCACCCGCACCTGTATCAACGGGGTGTGGTATCCCTCGGCCACCGGTCTGGGCAGCCGCCCTACCGTGAACGATGACGCCACCAAGGTGACCTGTGAGACTTTTATCCCGGGCTTTTCCGGCAACCTGTACGGCACCGACCCGGTGGTGGAGTTCCACGCTTACCTGAGCCCCAGCAAAAAGTTTGATACGCTGGACCAGCTGCGGGACTGCATCAACGATGCCGCCCGCCGCGCACAGGAATATTTTGCATAACGCATCAACAGCGGAAAAATTATTTTTATTTGGGGTCGAGAAACGCCTGTGGGCGTTTTTCGACCCCTTTTGTCGTGAAGGAAAACAGCATTTCCGGCGTCTGCGGGCAGAAAAAACCGCACTTCGGGCAAAATAGACACATTTCCGTGCAACAACGGCAAATGTTTGTTAAACAATTATCTATCTCATATCCTTGCAATGCGCGCAGTTTTTGTTTATAATAGTAGCTGTACGGGGCAACGCCCCGATTGTGAGCGAGACTCTGGTTCAGAATTATAACTTGAGAGGAGTTTTTACCATGGGTTTAGGTAAGAAGACGATCGACGATCAGAACTACTGCGGCAAGAAGGTGCTTGTCCGCTGCGATTTCAACGTCCCGATGAAGGACGGTGTCATCACCAACGAGAACCGCATCAACGCAGCACTGCCCACCATCCAGAAGCTGGTCAACGATGGCGCAAAGGTCATCCTGTGCAGCCACCTGGGCAAGCCCAAGAACGGCCCCGAGGCTAAGTTCAGCCTGGCTCCCGTTGCTGTGGCTCTGAGCGCAAAGCTGGGCAAGACCGTTGTGTTTGCTGACGACGACAACGTTGTGGGCGAGAACGCAAAGGCTGCTGTGGCTGCTATGAACAACGGCGACGTCGTTCTGCTGCAGAACACCCGTTTCCGCAAGGAAGAGACCAAGAACATGCCTGAGTTCAGCGAGGAGCTGGCTTCTCTGGCTGACGCTTATGTGGACGACGCCTTCGGCAGCTGCCACCGTGCACACTGCTCCACCGCAGGTGTCACCGACTACATCAAGGATACCGCTGTCGGCTACCTGATGGAGAAGGAGATCAAGTATCTGGGCAACGCCGTCAACGACCCCGTCCGTCCCTTCACCGCTATTCTGGGCGGCGCTAAGGTCGCTGATAAGCTGAACGTCATCTCCAACCTGCTGGAGAAGGTCGATACCCTGATCATCGGCGGCGGCATGGCTTACACCTTTGCCAAGGCTCAGGGCTACGAAGTGGGCAAGAGCCTGTGCGACGACACCAAGCTGGACTACTGCAAGGAAATGATGGCTAAGGCCAAGGAGAAGGGCGTCAAGCTGCTGCTGCCCGTGGATGCAGCCTGCATCAAGGACTTCCCCGATCCCATCGATGCTCCCGTGGACGTGACCATCGTGCCCATCAGTGCTATTCCCGCTGACATGGAGGGCTGCGACATCGGCCCCGAGACCATGAAGCTGTTTGCTGACGCTGTCAAGGCTTCCAAGACCGTTGTCTGGAACGGCCCCATGGGCGTGTTCGAGAACCCCACTTTGGCAGCCGGCACTCTGGCTGTTGCCAAGGCTATGGCTGAGAGCGATGCTACCACCGTCATCGGCGGCGGCGACAGCGCAGCAGCTGTGCAGCAGATGGGTCTGGGCGACAAGATGACCCACATTTCCACCGGCGGCGGCGCTTCTCTGGAGTATCTGGAGGGCAAGGAGCTGCCCGGCATCGCAGTCATCCAGAACGCATAATTTTTCCGGCATCACAATGGGTGCGGCGGCATTTACGCCGCCGCATCTTTTCTTTTTGTGCAGGCAATTTGTAAATAGTTACGAAGGTAAGGAGAAAATAACAATGGATAAGGCAAAGCGCAAGGCTATTATCGCTGGCAACTGGAAGATGAACAAGACCGCCTCCGAGGCTGCTGTTCTGGTGGACGAGCTGATCCCCGCTGTGAAGGACGCTACCTGCGAGGTGGTCATCTGCACCCCGTTTACCGATCTGGTCACCGCTGTGGCTAAGACCAAGGGCACCAACATCCATGTTGGCGCCGAGAATGTCCACTTTGAGAAGTCCGGTGCTTTCACCGGCGAGATCAGCGCCGATATGCTGGTGGATCTGGGCGTGGAGTACGTCATCGTTGGCCACTCTGAGCGCCGTCAGTACTTTGCAGAGACCGACCAGACCGTCAACAAGCGCACGCTGGCTGCCCTGAACGCCGGTCTGAAGGTCATCCTGTGCGTGGGCGAGAGCCTGCAGCAGCGCGAGGAGGGCGTTACCGAGGAGCTGGTCCGTATGCAGACCAAGATCGCCCTGCGTGACGTGACCGCTGAGCAGATGGCAAATGTTGTCATCGCCTACGAGCCTGTCTGGGCTATCGGCACCGGCAAGACCGCTACCTCCGATCAGGCAGAGGAAGTCTGCGCACAGATCCGCAAGGTGGTGGGCGAGCTGTACGGCGAAGCCGTGGCCGAGGCTACCACCGTGCAGTACGGCGGCAGCATGAACGCCAAGAACTGCGAGGAGCTGCTGAGCAAGAAGGACGTGGACGGCGGCCTGATCGGCGGCGCATCCCTGAAGGCTCCCGACTTTGCTGTCATCGTCAATGCAGCCACCAAGGGCTGAGCAACTGCCTTTTCTTAACTAAGCTGTTTCAGCGCCCGGCTGCGCCGTTTTTTCAGCGCTGAGCCGGGCGCTGATCTGTTTTTACAGCAGCCGCTCGGGTGTTATGCACCCGCAGGCTGCACCCGCAGGCAGGGCTCTGGCCTTGCCCGCAACGCGTGATAAATTCAAAGGAGATTCAATTTTATGGCAAAGAAACCTGTTCTTCTGTGCATCATGGATGGCTTCGGCTGGGTGCCGAACGAGACCTTTGGCAACGCTGTTGTGGCTGCCAAGACCCCCCATCTGGATGCTCTGATGGCAAAGTACCCCATGACTACCATTGATGCTTCCGGCATGGCTGTCGGTCTGCCCGACGGCCAGATGGGCAACTCCGAGGTCGGCCACACCAACATGGGCGCGGGCCGCATCGTGTACCAGCAGCTGACCCTCATCACCAAGTCCATCCACGATGGCGAGATGCTCAAGAACCCTGTGCTGGTCAAGAACATGAAGGCCGCCATCGAGGCCGGTAAGGCCATCCACCTGATGGGTCTGGTGGGCACCGGCGGCGTGCACAGCCATGCCGACCACTGGTTTGGCGTGCTGGAAATGGCAAAGCATCTGGGTGCAAAGGAAGTCTACCTGCACTGCATCACCGACGGCCGCGACACCGACCCCCACTCCGGCAAGGGCTTCCTGGCTGACCTGCAGGCCAAGCTGGATGAGCTGGGCGTGGGCAAGATCGCCAGCGTTTCTGGCCGTTACTACGCCATGGACCGTGATAACAACTGGGACCGCGAGGAGAAGGCATACGCTGCCTTTGTCTACGGCGAGGGTGAGCACGCTGCCAACGCTGCCGAGGCCATCGAGGCTTCCTACGCCGCAGACAAGACAGATGAGTTCGTGCTGCCCTGTGTCACCTGCGAGGGTGGCCGCGTGCAGGATGGCGATACCGTCATCTTTATGAACTTCCGCCCCGACCGTGCCCGCCAGATGACCCGCATCTTCTGCGACGATGCCTTTACCGGTTTCGAGCGCCGCGGCGGCCGCAAGCAGGTGCACTACGTCTGCATGGCTGAGTACGATGCCACCATGCCCAACTGTGAGGTGGCCTATCCTCCGGTGGAGCTGAAGAACGTTCTGGGCGAGTATCTGTCTGCCCACGGCAAGACCCAGCTGCGCATTGCCGAGACCGAGAAGTACGCGCACGTCACCTTCTTCTTCAACGGCGGCGTGGAGGCTCCCTACGAGGGCGAGGATCGCTGTGTCATCCCCAGCCCGAAGGTCGCCACCTACGACCTCAAGCCCGAGATGAGCGCCCCCGAGGTCGCTGACGAGTGCGTCAAGCGCATCGAGAGCGGCAAGTACGATGTGGTCATCCTGAACTTCGCAAACTGCGATATGGTCGGCCACACCGGTGTGTTCGAGGCTGCTGTCAAGGCCGTTGAGGCTGTGGATACCTGCGTGGATCAGGTGGTCACCGCTGTGCTGAACGCCGGCGGCTGCGCTTTCATCACCGCTGACCACGGCAACGCCGAAAAGATGATGAACCCGGACGGCACCCCCTTCACCGCCCACACCACCAACGTTGTGCCCTTTGTGGCAGTTGGCTGCGGCGATGTGAAGCTGCGCGAGGGCGGCTGCCTGGCCGATATCGCACCCACCATGCTGCCCTATATCGGCCTGCCCGTTCCCGCCGAGATGACCGGCAAGAGCATCATCGTGGAGTGATGCCTGTGCGGCTGAGCGCATAAATCAATAGCATAAAAAAGCGAGCCATTGTGCGGATTTCCGCATGATGGCTCGCTTTTTCTGTAAACAAATTTACTTTTTCAGGTGGCTGTCCCAGCCGCTGGAGGTGGTGGCCTGCTTGTCAGGCGTGCACCACATGGCCTCTACGCCGTCCAGCGATTCCACCAGCTTCTGCCCCTCTTCCAGCGGCATACAGAACAGGGCAGTGGTCAGGCAGTCTGCCATGCCGGAGTCCGGACACAGCACAGTGACGCCGTTATAGTAGGCGGCCGGCCACAGGGTGTCCGGGTCGATGATGTGGTGGTAGCGCTTGCCGTCCACCACAAAGTAGCGCTGGTAGTCGCCGCTGGTCACCAGTGCAAGGTCGCTCATGTTGATGGGCGAGCCGAAGATGGAGTTGGTATTGGTATACACCTCCGAGGCGTTCCACGGGTTCTCTACGCCGCCCGTCCACTGGCTGCCGTCCGGCTTTGTGCCGATGGCGCGCAGGTTGCCGCCTACACTCACCAGTGCGCTGGTCAAGCCGCGGGCTTCGGCGGCGCGGCAGACCATTTCCACAGCGTAGCCCTTGCCCACACTGCCCACGTCCAGCGACATCTCCGGGTCGGACAGATAGACCGTTTTGGCATCCTCGTCAATGACAAGGTCGTTGATATCGCAGTGCCGGGCAGCGGCTTCCAGCTCCTCCTGTGTGGGCAGGGTGTTGTCGGTCTCGGAGGCGTTCTGTTCGGCGGCTTCGCGGTGGTCGTGCCAGATGCCCAGCACGCTGCCCATGGCAATGTTGATCTTGCCGCCGGTCAGGTCGTACATCTGCCGCGCCAGCTCCAGCATGGAGAGGATGCGGTCATCTACCTGTACCGGGGTTTTCCCGGCGTTTTCGTTGATGGTCTTAACGTTCACAACGCCGTCGTAGTCGTTGTAGATATCGTAGAGCTGGTTGTAGACGATCAGATCCTGATGCAGCGCCTGCATCTGGGTGTTGAACTCTTCCTCGCTCTCGCAGTAGGCGATGACCTGCGTCACTGTGTCGAACACATCATAAAAGATGGTGGTGTACCGGGTCAGCTCCTTTTTGGGCTTGCAGCCGACCAGCAGGCCAAGGCTCAGCACTGCCGCCAGCAGTGCAGCGGTCATGCGGGTGATGCGGCTCTTCATATGGTCTGGCTCTCCTTTGCGGCGGTAAAGGCGGTGTGCTCCTCCTGCAAATGTGCCAGCAGGTCTGCAAACATCCAGTTGCGGTTTGCGGGGGTGACCACCGCCTTGAGCGGGATGGTCACCTGTGCCTGCCGCATCAGGTCCAGCAGGGTGTCCACGTCCTTATCGCGGAAGTTTGCCAGCACCAGCGCCGGGGGATAGGCGCCCGGCTCCAGTACCAGTGTTCTGGGGGCTTTTACCTCCACCTCGCCCAGCAGCTGGGCAACGGTCTTGCCGGCATCGGCGGGGGAAACGAGCAGCAGCTTCATGCCAAAGGCGGGTGCCATGCCCTCCAGCTTGCCCCGGTCGGCAGGGGAAAGGTTCCAGCCCAGCGCCAGCGGCACCCCGGCGTTCTGGTTGCGTGCAATGTGTGCTTTCATCTTTAAAACCTCTTTCGGCAGTGTTTTTTCAAAATACACTATAGTATACCATAAAACCCGTAAAAAGAAAACGAAAACCCGCCGGTGTGTGCAAAAAAAGCTCCCCCTTGCGAGAGAGCAGGTTGAGCAGGCTTGCGTCAGTTCAGTTTTTTGCCGAAGAACTCTACCTCTTTGCCGATGAACTGCATCAGTTCATCGAACTGATCGGGGGTCAGGCTCTGTGCGCCGTCGCACTTGGCTTTGGCGGGGTTGTTGTGAACCTCGATCATCAAACCGTCGGCACCGGCAGCGACGGCAGCTTTCGCCAGCTCCGGCACCATCCATGCGTGGCCGCAGGCGTGGCTGGGGTCCACCACCACCGGCAGGTGGGTCATCTTGTGCAGCATGACCACACCGGCAAGGTCCAGCGTGTTGCGCATACTGGTCTCAAAGGTGCGGATGCCGCGCTCGCACAGGATGACGTTCTCGTTGCCCTCGGCCATGATGTACTCGGCGCTCATTACGAACTCTTCCAGCGTGTTGGCAAGGCCGCGCTTGAGCAGCACCGGCTTTTTCTGGCGGCCAACAGCCTTGAGCAGCTCAAAGTTCTGCATATTGCGGGCACCCACCTGAATGAGGTCCACGTTTTCAAACAGGGGCAGGTGCTCGGTGTTCATGATCTCGGTCACAATGGGCGAACCCGTGGCGCGGCGCGCCAGCTTGAGCAGGTCCAGACCCTCGCTGCGCATCCCCTGAAAAGAGTAGGGGGAGGTACGGGGCTTGAATGCACCGCCGCGCAGCAGGGAAGCACCCGCCGCCTTTACCCGCTGGGCGCAGTAGGTGATCTGCTCCTCGCTCTCAATGCTGCACGGCCCGGCGATGACTGCAAAGTTGCCGCCGCCGATCTTGACGCCCTCCACGTCGATAACGCTGTCATCCGGGTGGAACTTGCGGTTGGCTTTTTTGTAGGGCTCGGACACGCGGCGGCAGGTCTCTACCACCGGGTTTGCCAGCACCCAGCTTTCCGCAATGGCCTTGGTATCGCCGATCAGACCCAGAATATGGGTATCGCTGCCCTTGGAATCGTTGATCTGCAGCCCCATATCCTCCAGCTCGTGGCAGAACTCGCGAACCTGTACGTCGGGGGCATCCTGTTTGAGTACGATGATCATAGTATTTTGTCTCCTTTGCCTTTTTCTATCCTGTGAAACGGCGAGGGAGACCGGCTCCTTTGCCGCAGCTTGCAATGTCAAACTTCAGTGCTCTGAAGTGCGTGACGCTATGATATCACTTCATGAAACTGAAGTCAAGAGAAATTTTGAATTTTTTCCGAAAAAGTGGTAGAATAAACTTAGGATCCTTCAGCACAGCGAATCAGAAAAAAGAGAGCATAATAGATGCTACCCCTTCCGTCATCGCTTGACGCGATGCCACCTTCCCCAAGGGGACGGCTTTTGTGATGGCGGGGAACTTTCTGGTGTTGCTTATAAGGCGCCCCCTTGGGGGAGCTGCCGAACAACGTGAGGCTGAGGGGTATCGTAGTCAAAAAGAGGGAATAACAATGGGAAAAGAAGCTAAAACCAACGCAATGCGCATTCTGGAACGGGAAAAGGTGGCCTATACCGCCCACGAGTACCCCCACGAGGAGGGGGTGGCGGTGGACGGCGTGACCGTAGCTGCCAGCATAGGCGAGGACCCTGCCTGCGTTTACAAGACACTGGTAACGCAGGGCAGCAGCAAAAACTATTTTGTGTTCGTCATTCCGGTGGCGGCAGAGCTGGACTTAAAGGCCGCTGCCCGCAGCGTGGGCGAAAAGAGTGTGGCAATGATCCATGTGGCGGATATCAATAAGGTCACCGGTTATGTGCGGGGCGGATGCAGCCCGGTGGGCATGAAAAAGCAGTACCGCACCGTCTTTGACGAAAGCGTGCTGACCCAGCAGAAGGTCTACGTTTCCGGCGGGCGCATCGGCACACAGGTGTGCTGCGCCCCGGCAGACCTGCTGCGCGCTGCCCGCGCCGCCACCGCAAAGATCATTTTTTAAAAATCCGGCGCGATATCTGGGATACATCAATACGGCCTTTACATAAAATATACTTGCTGCATAAGTCATACTTAAAAAGAAAAAGGATGGCGAAACTGCACAAAACTTTCGAAAGTTTTTTGACGGCATGGGAACACAAGGGAGAATTTGCCCAAACGCTCTTTGCAAAGCGGTTTTTTTGCCGTAAACTGTATCTAGTACAGGGACGATGCCCCAAAAAACGGGCTTGCATCGCCGCCTGAAAAACGCTTGCACAGGAAACTGCGGAGGGAAACTTCAATGATGCTGCTGGTGCCGGGTCGCATGGAATGGGGTCACATTCACTGCAATCAGGGGCATGGTGCAACCTTGTGCAAAATGCGCGGACAGAAAAACAGGAAATAAAGGCCGTGGTACAGGTGTACCGCAGCCTTTTTTGTTTGTCGGTCTTGTTGGACATGAGAAAGAGAGGCTTTGGAAAATGGTTCGTAAAGTGGCAGTGATCATGGGTTCGGACAGCGATTGGCCGGTGGTCAAGGGTGCCTGCGCCCAGCTGAAGGCACTGGATATCCCCTTTGAGGCGCACATCCTTTCGGCACACCGCACCCCCGCCGAGGCAGCAGCCTTTGCAAAAAATGCAAAGGCCAACGGCTTTGGCGTCATCCTGTGCGCAGCAGGCATGGCAGCCCATCTGGCAGGTGCTTTTGCCGCCAACACCACCCTGCCGGTCATCGGCATCCCCATGAAGGGCGGCGCGATGGATGGCTTGGACGCTCTGCTGGCTACCGTGCAGATGCCCAGCGGCATCCCGGTGGCGACCGTGGCACTGAACGGTGCCAAGAACGCCGCATGGCTGGCTGCTGAAATTCTGGCCCTGAGCGATGACGCACTGGCTGAAAAGCTGGAGGCTGAGCGCGTATCCATGGCACAGCAGATCGCAGCCAAGGAAGAAAAGCTGCAGAACGAACTGAACGAGCTGTAAAGGAGAACCAATGTCTGATTTTGCATATCCGCTGCATGAGGAGTGCGGCGTTTTCGGCATCTACGACCGTGCCGGTACCGAGGATGTGGCCGCAGCGGCTTATTCGGCCCTGTATGCGCTGCAGCACCGCGGGCAGGAGAGCTGCGGTATTGCCGTCAACGATGACGGCGTGATCACCGGCCACCGGGATCTGGGCCTTGTAAACGAGGTGTTCACCCCGGAGGTGCTGGCAAGCCTGTCCACTACCACGGCGCACATGGCTACCGGCCATGTGCGTTACGCCACCGCCGGCACCCGCGTCCGCGCCAACGCCCAGCCCATGATCGTCCGCCATGGCCGCGGCACCATGGCGCTGTGCCACAACGGCAACCTGACCAACGCCGTGGAGCTGCGCCGCCAGCTGGAAAACGAGGGCGCCATCTTCCACGGCTCTTCGGATACCGAGGTCATCTGCTACCTCATCACCCGCAACCGTCTGCGCATGGGCAGCATCGAAACTGCCATCAGCAAGACCATGGACGTGCTGGAGGGCGCATACAGCCTTGTGATCATGTCTGCCACCAAGCTCATCGCGGTGCGCGACCCCCGGGGCTATCGTCCCCTGTGCATCGGCACCCTGCCCGGCGGCGGCTACGTCTTTGCCAGCGAGAGCTGCGCACTGGATGCCACCGGTGCTGCCCTGCTGCGGGACGTGGAACCCGGCGAGATCGTGGTGGTGGATACCAAGACCGGCGAGCTGCGCAGCATCAAGGATCACTGCGGCCGCCCGGACACCCAGATGTGCGTGTTCGAGTTCATCTACTTCGCCCGCCCGGACAGCGTCATCGAGGGCAGCTCGGTGCACGAGGCCCGCAAGCAGGCAGGCCGCTTCCTTGCACAGGAGCACCCCGTGGAGGCCGATGTGGTCATCGGCGTGCCGGATTCCGGTCTGGATGCAGCACTGGGCTACTCGCAGGAGAGCGGCATCCCTTACGGCATCGGCTTCATCAAGAATAAATACATCGGCCGCACCTTCATTCAGGGCAGCCAGAAGCAGCGCGAGAACAGCGTGCGCATCAAGCTGAACGTGGTGTCCAGCACCGTCAAGGGCAAGCGCGTGGTGCTGGTGGATGACTCCATCGTGCGCGGCACCACCTCTGCCCGCATCATCAAGCTGCTGCGGGATGCCGGTGCTGCCGAGGTGCACTTTATGGTCTCTGCGCCTCCCTTCAAGTATCCGTGCTACTTTGGCACCGATATCCCGGACCAGAAGCTGCTGGTGGCCACCGGCCGCACGCTGGAGCAGATCAACGAGGTCATCGGCGCCGATACGCTGGGCTATTTGTCCAACGAGCACGTTGTCCAGCTTGCCAAAAACGCAAAATGCGGTTTCTGCACCGCCTGCTTTACCGGCGAGTATGCCGTAGAGCCGGAAAGTGTGCTTTCTACCGATATTCACGACCGTCACCTGAACGACCGTCCCAAGGACGCCAAAAAGTTAGGAGAGTAAGAACATGGAAAAGAGCTATTCTGAAAGCTACGCCGCAGCAGGCGTGGACATTACCGCCGGTTACCGCTCTGTGGAGCTGATGAAGCAGTATGTCGCCCGTACCATGAACGAGCACTGCATCGGCGGCTTGGGCGGCTTTGGCGGCCTGTTTGAGCTGGATTGCACCGGTTACAAGCACCCGGTGCTGATCTCCGGCACCGATGGTGTGGGCACCAAGCTGAAGGTGGCCATGATCATGGATAAGCACGACACCATTGGCATTGACTGCGTGGCCATGTGCGTCAACGACGTCATTTGCGCCGGTGCAAAGCCGCTGGTGTTCTTGGACTACATCGCCTGCGGCCGCAACGTGCCGGAAAAGATCGCCAACATCGTCAAGGGCGTGGCCGAGGGCTGCGTGCAGGCCGATTGCGCTCTGGTGGGCGGCGAAACTGCCGAGCACCCGGGCATGATGCCGGAGGACGAGTACGATCTGGCCGGCTTTACCGTGGGCGTTGTGGATAAGGAGAAGATCCTGAACAACGAGACCATGGCAGCAGGTGACGTGATCATCGCTCTGCCCTCCACCGGTGTGCACTCCAACGGCTTCTCGCTGGTGCGCAAGGTGTTTAACATCGACGCCGACCCCGATGTGCTGTTCTCCACCCCCGCCGAGCTGGGCGGCAAGACCCTTGGCGAGGCGCTGCTGGCTCCCACCAAGATCTACGTCAAGCCCGTGCTGAAGGTGCTGGAAGAGGTGCAGGTCAAGGGCATCTCCCACATCACCGGCGGCGGCTTCTACGAGAATATTCCCCGCAGCCTGAAAAAGGGCTGCTGCGCCCGCATCAACAAGGCAGATGTGCGCACCCCCGCCCTGTTCCACCTGATGCAGAAGGTGGGCGGCATCTCCGAGCACGATATGTTCAACACCTTCAACATGGGCGTGGGCATGGTGCTCACCGTGCCCGCCGAGCAGGCTGATAAGGCACTGGAGATCCTGCACGCCAACGGCGAGCCGGAGGCTTACCGTCTGGGCGTCATCGCAGAAGGTGAGGGCGTGGAGCTGTGCTGAACATTGCCGTGTTAGTGTCCGGCGGCGGCACCAATCTGCAGGCGCTGCTGGACAGCGAGGCCCGGGGCGAGAACCCCAATGGTAAAATCACGCTGGTAGTGGCCTCCAAGCCCGGCGTCTACGCGCTGGAACGCGCCGCAAAGGCCGGTGTGGAGGGCTGTGTGGTGCGCCGCAAGGACTACGCCGCCAGCGAGGAATTTGACGCTGCGCTGCTGGAAACGCTGCGGGCGCACAAGATCGATCTGGTGGTGCTGGCAGGATTTCTGTCCGTGCTGGGCCCCAGCGTCATCGCGGCTTATCCGCGCCGCATCCTGAACGTGCACCCGGCGCTGATCCCTTCCTTCTGCGGGCCGGGAATGTACGGCCTGCGCCCCCACGAGGCCGCACTGGCCCGGGGCTGCAAGGTGACCGGCGCTACCGTCCACTTTGTCAACGAGGAGTGCGACGGCGGGCCCATCCTGCTGCAGAAGGCCGTGGACATCCTGCCCGGCGACACCCCCGAGGTGCTGCAAAAACGGGTGATGGAGCAGGCGGAATGGAAGCTGCTGCCCAAGGCGGTGGCTATGGTGTGCAGCGGAGAGATCTGCTGAAAGCTTGCAGAGCGTTGTTCTTGCCTCTCCCTTTGGGAGAGGTGGCACGGCGTAAGCCGTGACGGAGAGGGCGGGGAAGTTGCCTCCGCAAAGAGGTTCGCCCTCTCAGGCGCTGACGCGCCAGCTCCCCCAAAGGGGGAGCCGAGAGTTGCTCTTTGAAAACAAAAATGCAAGGGAGAACAACAATGGAAAAGATCAACCTGAACGAGTATCTGGCCTCCAACGAGTACCCCGGCCGCGGCATTGCTGTGGCAATGGCACCGGACGGACGGCAGATGTTTATCGGCTACTTTATCATGGGCCGCAGCGAGAACAGCCGCAACCGCGTGTTTGACCCCGTGCCCGAGCGCGGCGGCATCTGCACCGTTGCAGCCGACCCTGCAAAGCTGGAGGACCCCAGCCTGATCATTTATAACCCGGTGCTGACCCTTGGCAAGACCCATATCGTGACCAACGGCGACCAGACCGATACCATCTACGACCTGATGAGCCAGGGCAAGAGCTTTGCCGATGCCCTGCGCACCCGCACCTTTGAGCCGGACTGCCCCAACTACACCCCCCGCATCTCTGCGGTGGTGTACGCCGACGGCAGCTACCAGATGAGCATCCTCAAGTCTGCCGACGGCAACGGTGACAGCGTGCAGCGCTATTTCTTTGATTACCCCCAGCCCGTTGCAGGCGAGGGTCACTTCATCAGCACCTACAAGCACAACGGCAACCCCATCCCCAGCTTTGAGGGCGAACCTTTGCGCTTTGCCTGCCCGCGCACCATTGGCGATTTTGCCCACGATATGTGGAGCAGCCTGAATCTGGACAACAAGGTCAGCCTGTTTGCCCGGGTCATCGATCTGGATACCGGCGAGAGCGGCGATATGATCTTTAATAAATATGATCCGGTGTGCAGCGACTTTGACGACCCCGAGGAGCCGGAGCTGCTGCCCGAGGAGCTGGAACTGCTCAAAAAGCTTGACGCCGAGGAAGAATAAGAGTAAACCTTAGGATATAAGGAGGATGCACCAATGAATGAACTCGCACTGAAGTACGGCTGCAACCCCAACCAGAAGCCCAGCCGCATTTATATGGAAGATGGCTCCGACCTGCCCGTTACCGTGCTGAACGGCAAGCCCGGCTACATCAACTTTCTGGATGCCCTCAACTCCATCCAGCTGGTCAAGGAACTGAAAACTGCCTGCGGTCTGCCCGCAGCGGCTTCCTTCAAGCACGTTTCCCCGGCGGGCGCAGCACTGGGTCTGCCCCTGACCGAGGTGGAGCGCCGGATGTACCACATTGCCCCGGAGACCGAGCTCTCCCCGCTGGCTTGCGCTTACGCCCGCGCCCGCGGCGCAGACCGGATGTCCTCCTTCGGCGACTGGATCGCCCTGTCTGACATCTGCGATGTGCCCACCGCAAAGCTGATCCAGCACGAGGTGTCCGACGGCATCATCGCCCCGGGCTACGAGCCGGAGGCGCTGGCCATCCTGTCCGGCAAAAAGAAGGGCAACTACAATGTGGTCGCCATCGACCCCGCCTATAAGCCCGCTCCCATCGAGCACAAGCAGGTGTACGGCATCACCTTCGAGCAGGGCCGCAACGAGCTGGTCATCAACGCCGACACCATGCTGAACAACTGGGTCACCGAGAACAAGGACGTGACCGAGGAGCAGAAGCGCGACCTCATCATTGCTCTCATCACCCTGAAGTACACCCAGTCCAACAGCGTGTGCTACACCTATAATGGTCAGACCATCGGTGTGGGTGCCGGCCAGCAGAGCCGCATCCACTGCACCCGTCTGGCCGGTCAGAAGGCCGATAACTGGCAGCTGCGCCACATGGACAAGGTGCTGAACCTGCCCTTCCGTGACGATGTGGCAAAGCCCAACCGCGACAACGCCATCGATGTTTACATCGGCGATACCCCGGAGGATGTCATCGGTGATGACGTCTGGGCAGAGACCTTCACCCGCCAGCCCGAGCCGCTGACCGCCGAGGAAAAGAAGGCCTACCTCAGCAAGGTGACCGGTGTTTGCCTTGGTTCGGACGCCTTCTTCCCCTTCGGTGACAACATCGAGCGCGCCCGCCGCTCCGGCGTGACTGCCATCGTGCAGCCCGGCGGCTCCATCCGCGACCAGCAGGTCATCGACACCTGCAACAAGTACGGCATCGCCATGGCCTTCTGCGGCCTGCGGCTGTTCCATCACTGATTTTCCTCTGCATAGGAGCAACACAGCAAAAGCCTTCCCCCAGAGGGGGAAGCCTTCAGAGGATGCCCGCATACGCGGGCAGATCAAAAACGGGAAGGTGAATGATATGGCTGAAAAAATTCTGGTAGTGGGCGGCGGCGGCCGCGAGCACGCCATCATCAAGGCACTGAAAAAGAGCCCCGACTGCGGCGAGATCTGGTGCGCACCGGGCAACGGCGGCATCAGCTATGACGCTAAGTGCAAAAACATCAAGGCCACCGATGTGGATACCATGGTAGGCTTTGCAGTGGAAGAAAAGTTCGATTACGTTGTGGTGGCGCAGGACGACCCCCTTGCACTGGGCATGGTGGACGCGCTGGCAAAGGTGGGCATCCCCGCCTTTGGCCCGGACAAGGCCGCTGCCCGCATCGAGGCCTCCAAAGTGTTCTCCAAGGATCTGATGAAGAAATACGGCATCCCCACCGCAAAGTATGAGACCTTCGATGACCCCGCAAAGGTCATGGATTACATCCGCGCCGAGGGCAAGTATCCGGTGGTCATCAAGGCAGACGGCCTTGCACTGGGTAAGGGCGTGCTCATCTGCGAAAACGAGCAGCAGGCCGCCGACGGCGTCAAGGAGATCATGCTGGACAAAAAGTTCGGCGCATCCGGCAACCATGTGGTGGTGGAAGAGTTCCTCACTGGGCCGGAGGTCAGCGTGCTGAGCTTTACGGACGGCAAGGTGGTCAAGCCCATGGTCTCCAGCATGGACCATAAGCGCGCCAACGACCACGATACCGGCCTGAACACCGGCGGCATGGGCACCATCGCCCCCAACCCCTACTACACCCCGGAGGTGGCTGCGGAGTGCATGGAAAAGATCTTCCTGCCCACCATCCGCGCCATGAACGCCGAGGGCTGCCCCTTCAAGGGCTGCCTGTACTTCGGCCTCATGCTCACCCCGGACGGCCCCAAGGTCATCGAGTATAACTGCCGCTTCGGCGACCCCGAAACGCAGGTGGTGCTGCCGTTGCTGGAAAGCGACCTGCTGCACATCATGCAGGCCTGCACCAACGGCACGCTGGCAGAGCAGGAAGTCAAATTCTCCGATGGTGCTGCCGCCTGCGTCATTCTGGCCTCCGGCGGCTACCCTGTGGCCTATGAGAAGGGCAAGCCCATCTCCGGCCTTGTGGACGGCCAGCTGCCCGGCGAGGAGAATGTGACGGTGTACCACTCCGGTACTGCCATCACCGAGGACGGCCAGCTTGTGACCAACGGCGGCCGCGTGCTGGGCGTTACCGCCACCGGCCCGCGCCTGACCAATGCCCTGAGTCACGCCTATGAAGCAGCCGAAAAGATCAGCTTTGAAAAGCTGCACAAGCGCAGCGATATCGGCCTGCGTGCCCTGAAAGCGCTGGCAGAGAAGCAGTAAGAAAGAATACCCTCTCAGTCGCCTGCGGCGACAGCTCCCCCGAGGGGGGAGCTTTATGCGAGAAAATGGATGAGCTTATGCTTTCCATCGAACGCAGTACTTTCCGTCAGCAGAAAAAGCTCCCCCTTTCGGGGGAGCTGGCACGGCGCAAGCCGTGACTGAGAGGGTTGGTTCAAAGAATACAAAGGGGGAACCTACCCAATGGTCTATCGTATTTATGTGGAAAAAAAGCCCGGCTTTGATGTCGAGGCTAACGGTCTGAAAAACGAACTCACCAGCCTGCTGGGCATCAAGGACCTGACCGGTCTGCGCCTGCTGAACCGCTACGATGTAGAAGGCATCGACGAAGCACTGTTCAACCAGTGCGTCAGCACCGTGTTCAGCGAGCCGCCGGTGGATAACACCTACGCCGAGCTGCCCGCCAGCGAGGGCGTGTCCTTCGCGGTGGAGTACCTGCCCGGTCAGTTCGACCAGCGCGCAGCCTCTGCTGCCGAGTGCATCCAGCTCATCAGTCAGGGCGAGCGCCCGCTGGTGCGCTCTGCCCGCGTCTACCTGCTGGAGGGCGCTCTGACCCCCGAGCAGGTGGCCGAGATCAAGAAGTATGTCATCAACCCTGTGGAAGCCCGCGAGGCTTCTCTGGAGACCAAAGAGACCCTGAAGATGGATTACCCCGTGCCCGCTGCCGTGGCAGTGCTGGAGGGCTTCAACCAGCTGGACGAGGCTGGCCTTGCCAAGTTCATCGAGGAAAAGGGTCTGGCCATGGATCTGGGGGATATCAAGTTCTGTCAGGAGTACTTCTGCTCCGAGCAGCGCGACCCCACCATCACCGAGATCAAGATGATCGACACCTACTGGTCCGATCACTGCCGCCACACCACCTTCGGCACCATTCTGGACGATGTGCAGATTGACGACGCCGTGGTGCAGGAGGCCTTTGACCGCTACATGGCGATGCGCACCGAGCTGGGCCGCGAGAACAAGCCCCGCTGCATGATGGACCTTGCCACCATCGGCGCCAAGGAACTGAAGAAGCAGGGCATCCTAAAGAATCTGGACGAGTCTGAGGAGATCAACGCCTGCACCGTTAAGATCAAGTGCGACGTCAACGGCAAGGATGAGGACTGGCTGTTCCTGTTCAAGAACGAGACCCACAACCACCCCACCGAGATTGAGCCCTTCGGCGGAGCTGCCACCTGCATCGGCGGTGCCATCCGCGACCCGCTGTCCGGCCGCAGCTACGTCTATCAGGCTATGCGTGTGACCGGCGCAGGCGACCCGCTCAAGCCGGTCAGCGAGACCATGCCCGGCAAGCTGCCCCAGCGCAAGCTGGTCACCACCGCAGCCGCCGGTTACTCCTCCTACGGCAACCAGATCGGTCTGGCTACCGGTCAGGTGGACGAGATCTACCACCCCGGCTATGTGGCAAAGCGCATGGAGATCGGCGCTGTTGTGGGCGCTACCCCTGCTTCCCACGTCCGCCGCGAGTGCCCCGCCCCCGGCGATGTGATCGTGCTGCTGGGCGGCCGCACCGGCCGTGACGGCATCGGCGGCGCTACCGGTTCCTCCAAGGCACACAAGCTGGACAGCCTTGAGCACTGCGGTGCCGAGGTGCAGAAGGGCAATGCGCCCATCGAGCGCAAGCTGCAGCGCCTGTTCCGCCGCGAGGACGCCTGCAAGATGATCAAGCGCTGCAACGACTTTGGTGCCGGCGGCGTTTCCGTTGCCATCGGTGAGCTGGCCGACGGCCTGTACATCGACCTGAACAAGGTCACCAAGAAGTACGAGGGTCTGGACGGCACCGAGCTGGCCATCAGCGAGAGCCAGGAGCGCATGGCTGTGGCCCTTGCCCCGGAGGATGTGGACAAGTTCATCGCCATTGCCACCGAGGAGAACCTCGAAGCTACCCCCGTGGCTAAGGTCACCGAGGAAAAGCGCCTGAACATGGTGTGGAACGGCGTTTCCATCGTGAACATCAGCCGTGAGTTTTTGAACTCCAATGGTGCTGAGAAGCACCAGAACGTCCATGTGGAAAAGGGCAGCGTCTGGCAGCCCCAGTGGGCCGGCCTGACCTTCAGCCAGAAGATGAAGTCCATGGTGGGCGATTTGAACGTCTGCAGCAAGAAGGGCCTTTCCGAGCGGTTCGACTCCACCATCGGCGCCGCCACCGTGCTCATGCCCTTTGGCGGTGCATACCAGCTGACCCCCCAGAACGCCATGGTAGCAAAGCTGCCGGTGGACGGCGAGACCACCACCTGCTCCGGCATGGCATGGGGCTATAACCCCTATCTGATGAGCGCCAACCAGTATGTGGGCGCACGGCTGGCCGTTATTGAGAGCGTGACCAAGCTGGTAGCCACCGGCTTCCGCTACGAGGACGCCTACCTGACCTTCCAGGAGTACTTCGAGCGTCTGGGCAACAAGCCTGAGCGCTGGGGCAAGCCGCTGGCTGCCCTGCTGGGCGCACTGGACGCACAGATCGGTCTGGGCATTGCTTCCATCGGCGGCAAGGACAGCATGTCCGGCTCCTTTGAGCAGCTGGATGTGCCCCCCACGCTGGTGTCCTTTGCCACTGCTATTGGCAAGGCAAGCCGCGTAATCTCCACCGAGTTCAAGAAGCCCGAGAGCACTGTGGTGCTCGTGCGACCCATCATCGACCCGGAGACCGGCTGCCCCAACTTCTTCTCCCTGAAGGCCAACTACAAGATCGTGGAGAACATGATCGAAGAAGGCATGGTCGCTTCTGCTTGCTCCGTGGGCTACGGCGGCATTGCCGAGGCACTGTTCAAGATGGGTCTGGGCAACCGCATCGGCTTCAGGATGCGTGCCAACATGACCACCCACGAGATGTTTGAGCCTATGTACGGCTCTATCATTCTGGAAATGGTGTCCGATTCTCCCGCCGGTATGCTGCTGGGTGAGACCACCAAGGAGTACACCTTCGAGTCCTGCGGTGAAAAGCTGGATATGGCCGAGCTGCAGGAGATCTGGGAGAGCAAGCTGGAGCCTGTGTATCCCTACCGCAAGGCCGGCCCTGCCGTGGAGAAGATCAACGGCAGCCTGACCGCTCCCGCCGCGCCCAAGATCGGTGTGGCAAAGCCCAAGGTCATTATCCCGGTGTTCCCCGGCACCAACTGCGAGTACGACACCGCCAAGGCTTTTGCCCGCGCCGGTGCCGACCCCGAGATTCTGGTGGTGCGCAACCTGACCCCCGCCGATGTTGCCGAGAGCTGCGAGGCACTGGTCAAGGCCATTGACGCAAGCCAGATCGTCATGCTGCCCGGCGGCTTCTCCGGCGGCGACGAGCCGGACGGCAGCGCCAAGTTCATCGCCTCCTTCTTCCGCAACCCTGCGGTCACCGAGGCTGTGCGCCGTCTGCTGCAGCAGCGCGACGGCCTGATGCTGGGTATCTGCAACGGCTTCCAGGCCCTGATCAAGCTGGGTCTGGTGCCCTACGGCGATATCCGTCCCATCACTGCCTGCGATCCCACCCTGACCTTCAACACCATCGGCCGTCACCAGAGCATGCTGGTGCACACCCGTGTGGCTTCCACCGGCAGCCCGTGGCTCAGCAAGTGCGAGGTGGGCGAGATGCACACCATCGCCATCAGCCACGGCGAGGGCCGCTTTGTGGCTCCGCAGGAGGTGCTGGACACCATGCTGCGCAACGGTCAGGTGGCTACCCAGTATGTGGATCTGACCGGCGTGCCCACCATGGATCAGAGCTTCAACCCCAACGGCTCTGTGCTTGCCATCGAGGGCATCACCAGCCCGGACGGCCGCGTGTTCGGCAAGATGGGTCACTCGGAGCGCAGCGGCGAATATCTGTACAAGAACGTCACCGGCGATAAATACCAGCCGATCTTTGAGGGCGGCGTGGACTATTTCAAGGTTTGATGGTAGAATAAGAAGAAAACCCTCTCCGTCACGCCTACGGCGTGCCACCTCCCCCGAAAGGGGGAGGTTTTCCGGTACTGACCCGCAGAGCGCAAAAAGCTCCCCCCTCGGGGGAGCTGGCGAGCGAAGCGAGACTGAGAGGGTTATTTTCAGGAGGAAAACAACCAATGTCACAGCATGATCGCTATATCAGCCCTTTTTCCACCCGCTACGCTTCCGATGAGATGCAGTATATCTTCTCGGACGACAACAAGTTCCGCACCTGGCGGCGGCTGTGGGTGGCGCTGGCTCGTGCCGAAATGGATCAGGGTCTGACCAACATCACCCCGGACATGGTAGCCGAGCTGGAAGCCCATGTGGACGATATCAACTACGAAGTGGCCATCGAGCGGGAAAAGCTGGTGCGTCACGACGTCATGAGCCACGTCTACGCCTACGGTCAGCAGTGCCCCAAGGCGGCAGGCATCATCCATCTGGGTGCTACCAGCTGCTATGTGGGCGACAACACCGATATCATCGTGATGCGGCAGGGCCTTGAGCTGGTGCGCAAAAAGCTGGTGGGTGTGCTGGCAAAGCTGGCACACTTTGCCAAGGAGTACAAGGATATGCCCTGCATGGCCTACACCCACTGCCAGCCCGCACAGCCCACCACCGTGGGCAAGCGCGCTACCCTGTGGGCCAACGAGCTGGTGATGGATCTGGCCGAGATCGACCATCGTCTGGCTACCCTGCAGCTGCGCGGCGTCAAGGGCACCACCGGCACGCAGGCTTCCTTTATGGAGCTGTTCAAGGGCGATGCCGACAAGATCCGCGCCGTGGATGCTTCCATTGCAAAGGAGATGGGCTTTGACCCCAAGGCTGTTGTGCCGGTGTCCGGCCAGACTTACAGCCGCAAGGTGGATGCCTTTATCCTGAATGCACTGGCCGGTATTGGCCAGAGCTGCATGAAGTTTGCCACCGACCTGCGCCTGCTGGCAAACTTCAAGGAGATGGAGGAGCCCTTTGAGAAGAATCAGATCGGTTCTTCCGCTATGCCCTATAAGCGCAACCCCATGCGCTGCGAGCGCATCTGCGCCCTTGCCCGCTACCTGATGGTGGATGTGCTGAACCCCAGCTTTACCACCGGCACCCAGTGGTTTGAGCGCACGTTGGACGACAGCGCCAACAAGCGCGTGGCTATGGCGGAGGGCTTCCTTGCCACCGATGCCATCCTGAACATCATGCTCAACGTCACCGATGGTCTGGTGGTGTACCCCAAGGTGGTGCGCAGCCGCCTGATGGCCGAACTGCCCTTCATGGCCAGCGAGAACATCATGATGCAGGCTGTGGAAAAGGGCGGCAACCGTCAGGAACTGCACGAGCGCCTGCGCCAGCACGCCATCGCCGCCGGTAAGCAGGTCAAGGAAGAGGGCCTGCCCAACGATATGGTGGACCGCATTGCCGCAGACCCGGCCTTTGGCCTGACCCGCGAGGAGATCGTGGCAGGGCTTGTGCCGGAGAACTTTGTGGGCCGTGCACCCCAGCAGGTGGAGGAGTTTATCGCCAACGTCCTGCAGCCCATCTTTGATGCTGACCCCGAGGATGTGGAACAGCACGCCTCCCTGAGCGTCTGATAACAAGATCAATTGCAAAAAGGAGAAGCCCACGGGCTTCTCCTTTTTTGCGTTTGCGCCTTGCACGATTTTGTCTGTCATGTTACACTGAGGACATCATCAACAAAGGAGAACCGCTTATGCGATTGGATAAATATCTGGCCGAGACTGCCCAGTGCACCCGCAGCGAGGCCAAAACCATGCTGGCAAAGGGGCGCGTGCAGGTAAACGGCGCGGTGTGCAAAAAAGGGGACACCCAGCTGAAGGATACCGACACCGTGGCAGTGGACGGCGCGCCGCTGCGCTATCAGAAGTTCGTCTACCTCATGCTCAATAAGCCCGAAGGGGTGGTGAGCGCCTCTACCGATAAGCGGGACACCACCGTGGTGGATCTGGTAGGGGATGTCTACCCCCGGCGGGAACTGTTCCCGGCCGGGCGGCTGGATAAGACCAGCACCGGCTTTGTGCTGCTGACCGATGACGGCGGCTTTGCCCACGATATCCTCTCTCCCCGGCACCATGTGTCCAAGACTTATACCGTGACCATCGACACCCCCCTCACGCAGGAGATGCGCGCCGGCTTTGCGGCGGGAGTAACGCTGGCGGCCGCCCCCGCTCTTTCGCCCGCCGAGGTGACCGCCCTTTCCCCGGACGGATGCACCGTGCGGGTAGTGCTGCGGCAGGGGGTGTACCACCAGATCAAACGGATGTTCGGTGTGTACGGTGCCGGGGTGAATGCTTTGCACCGGGAGGCCATTGGCGGCCTTGCACTGGATGCACAGCTTGCCCCGGGGCAGTGGCGGGAGCTTTCCAACGAAGAAGTGGCAAAAATTACCAGATAAAACGCTGCGCTTTTCACGCGGTTTTCAAAAATGTATCACAATTTACCGGTAAAATAACGGTAAGAACCACGCAAAAAGGCACTTTTTTGGCAAAAAATGGCCCCGAAAGATAATTTCAACAAGAAAGAATTATTTTTTTTGTTGAAATCTGTTGCAAAAGTAAATTCTTTTGTGTAAAATATAGATTGTAATGCGGCTAAATTGTTTAAAATCACAACCCATGCCGCCGCGGCTTGCACAAACGAGGAAAAGGGGTATCCATTTATGGCCAATAGAGTATTTCAAAGCGTGATCTACC
>OGFV01000097.1_pt1 | contig 45118 bp, 41 predicted proteins | sample 1571131 | NCBI WGS metagenome assembly OGFV01 (sample SAMEA2582044, study PRJEB24529) | metagenome | biome: Human gut stool | place: China | collected 2011
CTACTACATCACCAGCCCCATCGTGATGAAGCTGCTGGGCGACCGCCTGCCCATCGAGAGCCTGACCGTTATGGTGCAGAAGGAAGCCGCCGACCGTCTGGCCGCCGTGCCCGGCACCCGCGCCTCCAGCGCCATCAGCTGCGCGGTGAATTACTACGCCACCTCCAAGCTGATGTTCACCGCTGCACCGGGCAGCTTTTACCCTGCCCCCAAGGTGACCAGCGCTGTGGTGCGCATGGACATCCGCCCCACCCCCGCCGTGCAGGTGGAGGACGAGGCGGGCTACTTTGCGCTGGTGCGCGCCGCCTTTGGGCAGCGCCGCAAGACCGCTGCCAATGCCATTGCAGGCGGGCTGAACCTGCCCAAGGAAAAGGTCATTGCTGCCATCGAGGCCGCAGGCTTTGATGCCCGCATCCGCCCGGAAGCCCTGACGCTGGAGGACTTTGCCAAGATCCAGCAGGCACTGAGCTGAACAAAAAGCAGTATGGTTGGTGGGCGATGGCTCACTGAAAAAAGATTGCAAAAAACCCGGAACCTTATCGTAGCCGCAAGGGCTCAAAAGGTTCCGGGTTTCTGCGTTTAATGGTTATGTAGCAGCTTTTGCCTTACTCAGAAGGGGAAGATGCTGACGATACGGTTCCATGCAGTCTTGAGCGGGGAACCGGCGGAGACGCCGCTGGTGGTCAGCTGCACATCGCTGAAGGCGACGTTGGCGTTGCGGGCAACGTAGAAGCCGACATAGATGTAATCAGAGTCCACAGCAGTCAGGGCGTAGTCGAAACCGGCAGAAGCAGTCTCATTATCACCGTAGGTCAGGGTGAAGCCGTCGGCAGTGCCCACAAGCTTCAGGTCCACGGTATCCCCTACGCCGTACTTTACGGTCGCGGCGGGGCCGTCGTACAGCGCGCCACTCTTGCGGCCGAAGCAGTTGACAGCGCCCTGATTCCGGGTGCCCACGGCCACATAATCGCCCATGGGGTCGGAGATGCTGGTGTCAACGTACATTTCATCACGCGCCATCAGGCCGAAGGAGACCTGATTGTTCTTGGCAAGCTTATTCACGGTGGCCTTGGCGGTCAGGGTGAAGTTAGTGCCGGCGGGCAGCTGGACGTAGTACATCATCAGGCCGTCCACCGTGGATGCAATCTTGCCGCGGTTGTTGGCAACGCCCAGCGTGATGTTCTGGCCATCGACAGCGGCGGTGAAATCGCCGCCGGAGATCTTGTCGTCACCGCCCACGTTGCCGAAGACAGAGCCATTCCATACCGTGCCGTTGGCATCGGTAAAGGCAGGCCACAGCTTGCTGGTCTGGGTAGGTGCGGCGTAGCTGGAGGGCACATAGTCCGGGTTTGCGGCATCGCCGTAGAACTGCTTGTAGGTGGGCTTTGCTTTGTTCCGGTTGTAAGCGCCCAGCGGGGTGTCGGCGGTAAGCTGAGCAATGAGCCATGCGTTCAGCTTTGCGCCGTAGCTGTTGGTGTGGGTCAGGTCAAGGCCGGTGGGGGAGAGCTTGCCGCGCTTGTCGGCCTTTGCACCGGTAAAGCTGTGGGTGTACTGCGCCTTTTTGCCCATAGCAATGTTTTCGTTGATGGTTGCATCGGTCAGGTCCACGCAGATGAGGTGCAGTTCGCTGCACATATCGCGGATGGCCTGTGCGTAGTCGCCGCCTTCATAGACGGCATCCCCGATGGTTACGGTCGTGGTTTTGTGGCCGGAAGCGCCGTCATAGCTGGCCTTGGTGTTCGCCTCGGTCAGGCGGGCAATGGGGGTGCACACCACAGGGGTGACACCGCGCTCCAGTGCGGGCTGGATGTAGTTGACGTAGAGACTGTTGGCAAAAGAGCCTTCGGTCTTGTAGTCGCCGTTGGGGTTGGTGTAGCGGGCAGGCTCGGTCTTTTCGTCGTTGTGGCCAAAGCCGATGAGCAGGAACTTGTCCCCGGCGGCATCGCCCAGTGCGGGCACGGTATCGGAGCCCTTCAGCAGGGTGGTGTAGTTGGCCATGCCGGTAAAGTCCTTGCTGGATGCGCCGGAAACGGCCAGATTGTAGACGTTGGCGTTGAAGTAGTTTTCAAGCTCCTCGCCGTAGCCCTCGCGGGGGAGGTAGTAGCTGTCGTTGAAGGGGGAAACAGTGGAGTCGCCCACCACCCAGAAGGTAGCCTTGGGTGCCTCTGTCTGACCCCACACAGAGCCGCGCGCACCGGCATCGGTGGCAGCCAGACCCTCGGCGGTGAGCAGCAGCAGGCCGTGCATATCAATGCTGCCGTCTGCGTTGCGGGTGGGCGCAACGGAGGTGTCCAGACTCTGGAACCAGCTCTCCTTCACCGTGACGGTGTTGGTGGATTTGTTGTGGCTGGTCTGGGTCTCGGCGTCCCAATAGAAGTTGTCCGGGCCGTAGACAGCGGTGCTGCTCTGGCTCTGGAGCGCCAGCTGCTCCTTGCCGTCCGTGCCCTTGCGGAAGGAAATGATGCCGTCGGCGGCGTAGTCGGTCACGGCGGACTTGTTGCCGGTATACAGTGCAACGTTATAGCCCTCGTTGTTGTAGGAGGTGGAGTTGTACACCTTCACGTCCGGGCAGGAGTTGGAGTCGATGCCCTTGGCGGCGTTGTCGTAGGAGATGGAGTTGAGCAGCTTGTGATTGCCGGGCAGGTTGGTGCCGCCCATCTTGAAGCCGTTGCCGTTACCTGCCTCGACAATGGCGGCCACGTTGCCAAAGCTCAGGTTGCCGTTTGCGTCACAGGTAACGGTGGGAAATTGCAGCGGCTGCTTTTTGACCGGCTCTGCGGTCAGCATCAGGTAACCGTTTTTGTAGGCAACGCAGTTCTGGATGGTGACAGCGCCGATGGAACCGGTGGCAGCCTTGGCAAACAGGTCCCAGCCGTCGTCAGCGTTGTAGGCGGCGATGCAGCCGTCAAACACGTTGCCCTCGCCGGTGGTCAGCTTGGCGGCAAAGCCGTCGGCATCTTCCATGGCGCGGTCGGCATTGTTCATGGAGGTGCAGTTCTTGATGGCGTTGTAGCTGGGCCACAGTGCCTTGTTGTCCGTAGACAGGCCGGAGACCTGCAAGCCGGTGTTGCCGTTGTTGTAGAAGTTCATCTGCTCCAGCACGCAATGGCTGCCGGCCAGCTGCATACCCTTGGAACCGTCTTTGGTGTTGGTGACGTTCAGTTTGCTGATGTTCCAGTAGTTGCCCCAGACGCTGAAGCCGGTGCCCACGCCGCCAAAGTCCAGCGTGGCGTAGCTGCCGTCTGCGGTGGTCAGGGTGATGGGAGCCTCGGCGGTGCCATCGCGGCCGCGCTCTACCTTCAACTCACCGGTCAGGGCGTAGGTGCCGCCTGCCAGCTGAATGGTCTGGCCTGCGGCGGCGTAGTTCAGCGCGGTCTGCAGGTCTACGGCGTCCGCAGCGCTGGTGCCGTTATGGGCTGCGCTGCCGTCCGGAGTGACCACGATAACGCCGTTTGCGCCCAATGCCCGCAGCGAGACCTTCTTTTCAATGGTGGAGGCCTTGTAGCTGCTCAGCTTCTCAAAGGCGCTGATGACGTAGTTCTTGTCCGGGATGAACACGACCTTAAAGGTGGTGTCGCGGGTCACGGTGTAGCTGCGGGTCAGGGTCTCGCCGGCCTTGACGACAAGGTTTTTGTCCACCAGCTTGCCGTTGGCGTACACCTTGGCGGTGCCGTTTGCATTGGCCTTGAAGGCCAGCGCGTAGCTGCTGCCGGTGCAGGTGGAGGGGCTGGTGATCTGATACACCGGGGCAATGTAGCTGGTGGGCTGCAGCGTCCACTCCGAAGCATTCCATGCACTGGTGGTGTAGGTGATGTTGGAGAAGGTCACGTTCATGCCGCGGGCAGCTGCAAAGCCCAGATACGCCTTGTTTGCCTCCTGCACGGTCATGGGGTCGTCCAGCTCAGCGTACTTGGAAACGCTGGTGGCGGTGCTGCTCTTTGCCGGGATGTACAGGGTAGAAGAGCCAATCACCGCGCCGGTGGTGCCGTTCGCATTGATGGCATACTGGGTGGCAACGTAGCTGTTGCTGGTTTTGGCCAGACTGACGCGGTAGGTATCGCCCTGCTTGATGGTCTGGCTGCTGAAAGCAGCGCGGGTGGCCTTGACCTCGTTGGAGGCGGCGGTCTCGTTGGAGATGATGCCGGTGTAGCTGCGCACACCCACGGCGTCCTTGATCTCTACGCCGTCCAGCGGGAGCTTGGTACCGGCGACCGAGATCTGGTTGGAGAAGTAGCTGCCGGAGCCGCTCAGGCTGTCGCGCAGCATCAGCGCAAAGCCCTCCTGTCCGTCCGGGGCGGGGTTGATATAGTCGATGGTTACATCGGCTTGCAGATAAAAGTTTTCCTTAGTGGGGTCGATGGTGGTGTAGTAGAAGGAAAGACCGTCAGCAGGGGAGTCGGCAACGAACTTGCCGCCCTTCTTGTTGATGGTGCCGTCCTCCTTCACGGTGCAGGCGTTCAGGGTGACCTTGCTGTGGATGTCTGCACCCTCTGCAAGGGTGTTGACCTCTGCTGCGGAGGAGGTGCCGAAGGCCTTGAACTGCCAGCCGTTTGCAGAGGTGCTGTCCTCTGCAAATGCAGCCAGCGGGGTCATGCCCAGCAGCAGCGCACCTGCCAGCAGCCCGGCCAGAGTGCGCCGGATGGGTTGCTTTGCTTTTTTCATGGATGTTCTCCTTTTCCGTACACGCTGCCGGACACGAGATTGTCCGTACAGGCGTGCACAATGTTGTATTCAAGTTAACATGGATTTCACACTTTTACAAGAAATATTTAGCAAAACAAAACAACTTTGGCGTTTGATATAAACTTTTTAAGGCGTTATTGGGCAAAATGCCGATAAACAAAGACAAAATAGGGGGGACGACCGTTCTTAACTTGTATACTAGTATATAAATCTGGAAAAATTGGAGCCCTTTACTGCCCAAACTTGCGGCAGACAACGACGAACTGACTGCGGCATTGCTCAGAAGGGTATTGCTTTGTGAAATGCCGGGACGAATGCGCAGGCGTACCGGACTTTTTTGTACCCTCGCGCGCCAGGCAAAAAAGAAATTTCTTTTCATAGTTCTGCGGTGGGTAGGACGAAACTTTGTCAAATACGTGGAATATTGCGGAAAAATTTGTAAAAAACAACCAATGGATATCCCCTAAACGTGTTGATATTGAGAAAAAAGACGGAGGATTGTTTACAAAAGGATTACAGGCTGGTATACTTTATAGTGGTAGATCCCTATGAGATCCGCAAAGAAATAAGAAAGGAAATACCGAACCGTGAATACCACTGCACCGCACGCCCTGAAAAAAAGATTGCTGACCCTGGCACTGAGCCTTGCTTTTTTGCTTACCTGTCTGCCCGCTGCACTGGCAGTGGACTTGAATGTGGACGCAGGTTTCTACTTCAAGCAGAGCCGGGGCGGCACCTGTACGCTGGCCTCCGCAGCCATGATGCTGCGCCGCCGTGCCTACTTTGACGGGCTGAGCGACTGGACGAACGTGACCGAGAACAGTGTGCGCTCCACAGCATGGGCCAACGGCCTTGCACACAGCTTTACATATAAGGAGATGCAGGTGGGCTACGCCACCCTGCCCTCCAGTCTGCAAAGCAAAACGGCGGTGCTGATCTCCCTGCTGGAGCAGCACCCGGAGGGCATCGTTCTCTACGACCGCACCCAGCCCCATGCGGTGCTGCTGACCGACTACACCAACGGTATTTTCTATTGCTCCGACCCGGCGGGGAACATCGGCTACGGCCGCATCCCCATTACCAGCTCCAGCGTGTCCATTGCAAGAGCGTCCTGCTACTGGTACGTCACTGCAGATCACAACAGCGTGGCGGCACAGGCCGATGGTCTGCGGCTGGAGGGCGTGCGCTACCCGGTGAATATCCGCACCGGCAGCGGCATGGCATTGACCGGTACGGCTAACAGCGCTACCGGCACTACCTTGACCAGCGTACAGGTGGCCATTCTGGATGCGGCAGACCAGACCGTGCAGAGTGCGGCGGCGCAGGCAAACGCCGCCGCTTTCTCTCTGAATACGCTGGACAGTCAGATCCACTTCGGGGAGCTGCCGGAGGGCAGCTACAGCTATATGGTGCTGGTGACCGACTCTACGGGCGAGAGCCTGTGCTTTGCCTCGGACTTCACGGTGTCCGGCAGCGCAAGCAGCACTCAGACCTACTGGTCGGTCAAGGATGCCGAGGGCACCAAGCTACAGCAGACGGTCCAGCAGATGGAGACCACGGTAGAGACCGCCGCCGAGACCACTGTAAGCTGGTTTGCACAGCTGTTCGGCTGATAAAAAGAAATAATTTGGGGCTGCTGCATAAAACAACGTGCAGCAGCCCTATTTATATCACAATAACAGCCGCTTTTCGTTACGACCCCTTTCCGTGAAAAAGTGGTTCTGAACCACAAAATTTAAAATGATTTTTCCGCTGAATATGGCCAGAGCAGCGCGGAGGCCATTCAAAATCGTCTTTGTTCCGCGGCTATTACCCCCGCAGCTCCGTGCCGGGGTAATAGTGCGCCAGAATGGCGCGGTAGTCTGCACCCTGCTCCGCCAGTGCCTTTGCGCCCCACTGGCTCATGCCTACGCCGTGCCCGTAGCCCCTTGTGGTAAAGGAGAATGTGCCGCTCTGGCAGACCACCGTAAAGCAGGCACTGCGCAGCCCCAGCGCCTTGCGCAGGGCGGTGCCCTGCACCGTCTGCCCGCAGACCGGCAGGCTGTCCACATAGCCGGAGGGAGTGAGCACCGGTGTGCCGAACCACTGCGCCTGTTGAGAAAGGTCGGCGGCGATGCCCAGCCGCTCGGCCAGCAACTGCTGCAATTGGGCGGCGGAAAGGTTCAGGGTGTATTCGTAGTTTTCTGCGGCGGTGTCAGTGCTGCTGTCCACCGGTACCAGATAGGGCAGGGCGGTGCCCCAGACATTCTCGCTGGCCTCGGTGCGGCCGTTGGACATGGCAAAGTAGCTTGTTCCGGCGGGGGCGTCCCCGTAATACAGCACCTGCGTCTGTACCGCATCCACCAGCGCGGAAAGCCGGGCGTAGTTGGCCGCATAGCCGGTGCCCCAGTAACTGTGCAGCACTGCATCGGTCAGGCAGCCCTGCCGCCGGGCGGGGTCTGCGGTGAACCATGCGCCGTTTTCCTCGGTGCTGTGATCCCGGCGGTAGAGGGCATAGCTGTGCGCCGCCACTGCCTGTGCCTTCAGTGCTTCGTCCGGCCAGCTGACCGGCATTTCGGCGGCAACGGCTCCAATCAGGTACTCCCGCAGTGGCAGTGTTACCGACTGCCCGGTGCTCTGATCCGTAAAGCAGACGGTATCAGTTGTGTCAGCAGGGGAGGGGGACTGACTGCTGTTTTCTTCCGAAGCGGCAGAGGCAGCTTCGGCTGCGGACGGAGCAGAACCCTGCGCAAGGGTCATGCAGGCAAGACGGTAGGCGGCACACGGCAGGGCGCAGCCCAGCACCAGCAGAACGGTACACAGCAGCAAAAAGGAACGTTTCATACTAGACCTCCTCCCGGAACGCAAGCTTTGGGTACATCATACGCCCAGCAGCGTGCAAACCGGCGGGAAATGCGCAGGGAAACCCCGGTGTTTTTGCGCTTTGCGGTGAGAAGTGTACACTTAGCGCTTGAATTTACTGCACAAAAGCGATATTATAAAAGTATGTCCATCAGAGCGTAGGATGGACGGGATCGGAAAGTATAAAAGTAAGAGACGGAAAGGAGCACTCCTATGAACTTTGCACACGCAGAAGTGGCAACGCTGGACCCGACGACCATGCGTACCCTGTGCGAGGAGTACATCGCAAACAACTACATCGACCCGGAGACCAGCGAGCGGCTGGGAGTCAAGCGCGGCCTGCGCAACCCGGATGGCACCGGCGTGCTGGCCGGCCTGACCAACGTCTGTGACGTTGTGGGCTACAAAAAAGATCAGGAAGGTCATGTGATCCCCACCCCCGGCAAGTTGATCTACCGGGGCGTCAACATCAACGAGATCGTGGACGAGGCTTACCGCAACGACCGCTTCGTGTTTGAGGAAGTGATCTGGCTGCTTTTGTTCGGAAGCCTGCCCACCCGGGAGCAGCTGGACGATTTCTGCGAGATCCTGGCAGAATCCCGCGCCCTGCCGGACGGTTTTATGGACACCATGAACGCCCCCTCGCCCAATATCATGAACAAGTTGCAGCGCTGTGTTCTGGGCCTGTACTCCTACGACGACCGCGCCGAGGATCTGAGCCTTGAGAACATCCTGAACCAGAGCATCAACCTGATCGCCAGCATGCCCACCATGATGGTGAACGCTTACCAGATGAAGCGCCGCTACTACGATAAACAGAGCATGTTCTTCCACCTGCCCAAGCCCGGTCAGAGCACGGCAGAGCACATCCTCAGCACCTACCGCCCGGATCAGAAGTTCACCCACGAGGAGGCAAAGCTGCTGGATATGTGCCTGCTGGTGCACGCAGACCACGGCGGCGGCAACTGCTCCACCTTTACCACCCGCGTGCTGTCCTCCTCCGGTACGGACACCTACTCGGCCATCTCTGCGGCCATCGGTGCCCTGAAAGGCCCCAAGCACGGCGGTGCGAACCTGATGGTCAACCGCCAGCTGCAGGATATCCTCAAGCACGTCGAGAACCCGGAGGATGACGATGAGGTGCGCGAGTATCTGCGCCGCATCCTGCGCAAGCAGGTGGGCGACGGCTCCGGCCTGATCTACGGCATGGGTCATGCGGTTTACACCATCAGCGATCCCCGTGAAGTCATCCTGAAGCAGCGCGCAAAGCATCTGGCCTACGAAAAGGGCTTTGAGGAAGAGTACAATATGCTGTGCAGCATCGAGCGGCTGGCACCCGGCATCTTTGCTGAGGAAAAGGGCAGCTCAAAGCCGGTGTGCGCCAACGTGGATCTGTTCAGCGGCCTGATCTACAATATGCTGGGCATCTCTGAGGATCTGTACACCCCGCTGTTCGCCATCGCCCGTGTGCCGGGCTGGTGCGCACACCGGGTGGAAGAGGTGATCTTTGCCAACCGGATCATCCGCCCGGCCTACAAGTATCTGGGCGTGCGCCAGAAATATAAGCCCATCGAGGAGCGTTAATGAAACCGTTAGAGTTCGTTGTTGTTCTGCTCTGCGTACTGCTTGGCCTTGGCCGCGGCGCAGACCTTGCCTTTGCCACCGACGCCGCCACCGGCCTGTGTACCGCAGGCGCGGTATGGTGGCGGTATCTTGCCTTGGGCGCTGTGGTGCTGGCCGCAGTGCTTGTCGGCCGCAGCCGTCCGCTGTCTGAGATGCCGCTGCGCAGCCGCCGCCCGGCGGCAGGCGCGCTGGCCTTTGCCGGGGCAGTGTGTATGCTGGCTGCCGGTGCAGCACAGTTTGTACTGGCCGCCGGTACGGTAAGCACCTTTGTACGCATTCTGCTGGAGGCAGCCTGTGCCGTGTGGCTGAGCAACCTTGGGCGCAGCTGGCTGCGCGGAGACGGCTGGAAAACGCCCACCGGCGGTCTGCCGCTGGCCATCGCGGGCAGTGCGCTGTTTTACTGGAACGTGCTGATGCGCTTTATGGAGAACAGTTCCAGCTGGCACAGGGTACAGCCTACGGCAGCGGTCTGGCAGGAGATGGCGGCGCTGCTGTTTCTGGCGGCGCTGGCGCGCACATTGTATCTGCCCCGGCCGGAAAACGGCCGCACCCTGCACGCAGCGGCGCTTGCAGCCTTTTGTCTGTGCCTGTGCTGGGAGCTGCCCCGGGTGCTCCTGCTGTTGGCAGCAGGCTTTGGCGGCGGCATGGCGGCGGTGTTGCCGGAACTGCTTTCCGGCCTTGCACTGTGTTGCATTGGCGGTATGGGGCTTGCCTGTATTGGGCAGGAAAAAGCTGGAAATAACTGACAAAAGCGGCTGCGCACCCTTGGTGTAATTGAACAAAAGCTTTGTGGCAGAGTGCATAAAATCGTACAAAAGCCAAAAAAGATAAAATTATGTTGTTAATTTTTTAGCAGACACTTGAAAGTTTGCCAGTTTTGGTCTACAATAAAGATACCGTGATTTATCCGATTATGGGTAAAATAATTAGGAGGTACTATTACAATGGCTGTTAGAGTTGCTATCAATGGTTTCGGTCGTATTGGCCGTCTGGCTTTCCGTCAGATGTTTGATGCTGAGGGTTACGAGGTCGTCGCAATCAACGACCTGACCAGCCCCAAGATGCTGGCTCACCTGCTGAAGTACGATACTGCTCAGGGCTCTTTCTGCGGCAAGATCGGCGAGGGCAAGCACACTGTCGAGTCCACCGAGGATTCCATCATTGTTGACGGCAAGGAGATCAAGATCTACGCTGTTAAGGACGCAAAGGATGCTCCTTGGGGCGAGCTGAACGTTGACGTCGTTCTGGAGTGCACCGGCTTCTACACCAGCAAGGAGAAGAGCATGGCTCACATCCAGGCTGGCGCAAAGAAGGTCGTTATCTCTGCTCCCGCAGGCAACGATCTGAAGACCATCGTCTACTCCGTCAACGAGAAGACCCTGACCGCTGAGGATCAGGTCATCTCCGCTGCTTCCTGCACCACCAACTGCCTGGCTCCCATGGCCGACACCCTGAACAAGACCTACCCCATCGTCTCCGGCATCATGACCACCGTTCATGCTTACACCGGCGACCAGATGATTCTGGATGGTCCTCAGCGCAAGGGCGACCTGCGCCGTGCTCGTGCTGGCGCACAGAACATCGTCCCCAACACCACCGGTGCTGCTAAGGCCATCGGTCTGGTCATCCCTGAGCTGAACGGCAAGCTGATTGGCTCTGCTCAGCGTGTGCCTGTTCCCACCGGCTCCACCACCATTCTGGTTGCTGTCGTCAAGGGCAAGGACGTCACCAAGGAGTCCATCAACGCTGCTATGAAGGCTGCTGCTTCTGAGTCCTTCGGCTACAACGAGGATCAGATCGTTTCTTCCGACGTTATCGGCATGCGTTACGGCTCTCTGTTCGACGCTACCCAGACCATGGTCGCTAAGATCGACGATGACACCTATCAGGTTCAGGTCGTGTCTTGGTACGACAACGAGAACTCCTACACCTCTCAGATGGTTCGTACCATTAAGTACTTCGCTGAGAACTGCTAATCGCGCAGCTGCGTTAAAAATTGGATGATTTGTCGGCCGGAGTTTGTCTTGCTCGACTACGAACAAGCTTGATTTGGTACGATAAGCTTATCTAGCAATTTTTCACCCTTTCTTTTGTGGTCCGCCATGAAGGAAAGGGTGTTTTTTTATGTGTTTGAAAGATCTCCGTGATGAATTTATCTACGACTGTGAATGCCGCCATCTGGCTAAAGGCTCCCTGCGCAATTATAAGGCTGCGACCCGTTTTTTGCTGGAATATCTGGAGCTGAAGCAGATCACTGAGCTGGAAGACGTCCGTCCCCGCCACATCCGGGACCTGATGAAGGAGAAACAGGACGCGGGCAGCACGTCCCGCTATATCAACGACCTGCTCAAGGTGTGGCGCACATGGTTCAACTATCTGGTCAATGAGGGCTATCTGGAAGAGCGGGACAATCCGGCCAAAAAGGTAAAATGCCTCCGCCAGCCCCGGACGATCATCGATACCTTTACAGTGGCTGAGATGAAGCGGATGATCCAGTTCTACGACGGCAAGGACTTTCTGGAGGTACGGAACAAGACCATCATCATGCTGCTGTTCGATACCGGGATGCGCTGCAACGAAATGATCTTGATGGAGCCGGAGGACATCAAGCAGGACTATATTCTGGTCAAGCACGGCAAGGGCAGCAAGGAACGGGTCGTGCCCAAATCGCCCGCACTCTCCAAGCAGCTCGTCAAGTACTGCACGCTCCGGGATGGCTACCTGAAGGAGCACCCTACTCGCTACAAGAATCTCTTTCCCAGCAAAAACGGTAAGCCCATGACCGATGAAGCCGTAGCACGGATATTGAAGTATGCCGCAAAAGAAGTGGGGGTCTCGCCCTCGGTGCGGGTCAGCCCTCATACCTGCCGCCACACCTTCGCACAGATGCAATTGAAGAACGGTCTGGACCTGTACAGTGTCTCCCGCCTGATGGGGCACGTCAATATCATGATCACCCAGCGCTACCTGTTGGGCATCAAGGATAAGGACATCGTGGATCGCGGCACCCAGACCAGCCCCCTGATGAACCTGTAAAAGAATAGAAGATCGTGTGCTTAGGAGCAGTTCCGCCGGGTGTGGTGGAGCTGCTTTTTTGATAGACGGGCATAAAAATACCCCCATTGCTCTGCGGAGAGAGTAACGAAGGTGTAAGATCAGTCGATTTCTTGGTCTAAAAGTTTGAGGAGTTCGATGGAACTGGGGGTGGCGTATTGATCGTTGAAGCTATCTATAAAGACAAGATTCGCAAGAGCCTGATTCAACTGATAGACGGCCTTATTATTGGAATGCTTCAGTAGGAAGATGAACTCGCGCCGCAAATCACCCTCAAACTGATGAGCCCTTACTTTTCGTGGTGGTCGACGGTCAAGCCGTGTGCCTCGGCCTGCTCCTTAAAGCGCCGGTTGTGATAGACCCCGTTGTTGCTGGTGTCCTTGATGCCGGTCTCCATGCAGTACTCATGCACCATCTCATGCAGCAGGGTGGATGCGGTCTCCTCGATGGGACGGTCAAGGGTAGCCGACGAAATATTGATCTCATACTTGTTCTCACCGCCTGCCTGCCAGACCTTGGAGCAGGTGATATGACCATAGGCGGACGGGGTCTTTTTCAGGCTGATGATGGGCTCTGGCAGCTTGCCTGCAAAGTAGTGCTTGTTGAGCTCGCGGAACATCTTTTCCAGCTGACCGGCAGCGCGGGAGGTTTTGACAGTCTGTTTCATGATTTTTCGAACCTTTCTCTTGATAAAAAAGGCCGGGACAGGTATAATATTGGTGTAGCCCGCCCCGGCGGGTGTGTTGGGCTCTATACAGTGCAAACTTTGGACGGTACGCGCTGTATGGGGCTTTTCTTTTCAGGTGATGCTCAGGCGGGTGCCGGTGACCGTTTTGCTGTACTGGTCGTACAGGTCGGGAGCTACGGCCTTGATGGCTTTGCTGTCCAGTCGGGTGCTGGAGAAATCGGACAGGCGGACTTTGTGGCAGCCTACTTCTAGATAGTTGGTGGAGCGCTCAGCCAGTGCCTTGCGGATCTGGATCTTCAGCTGTTCCTGTTCAGCCTGTGCAGCCTCGATCAGTTGGGCGGCCTCCTTGTACTGCTCGACAAGGGTCAGTAAAACGTTGATACTCATGTGTGTACCTCTCTTCAAATCGTTGGTGAATGGTCGGATGTGAGAACCGGTGTTCCCAATGGCATGAGTATATCAGTTAACCGACATATGTCATGGAAAAATATACACAATGTCAGTTAATCGACTATACTATAATAGGTGTATATATGGCGACAAAAGAAGCACATAATCGAGCGAGCGTAGAGTATAACAAACGACGGGATAATATCATGATTCGACCCTCCAAGGAGATGGGCGCAATAATCCGCCAGTCTGCTGCAGCCGAAAACATGAGTGTGCAGGGGTATGTTTTGCAGACCCTCTACGCAAGAACCGGCGCAACAGGGGGCGGGGTGGTTAAAAATCCAGAGGCGGGCTCCCTTTCTTTAGAACAGCGGAGTTGTCTTATCTCCCCAGACCGGGAAAAAATCTTGCGGGACATTCTGCAGGATATCGTGCTGAACACAGCTCCGGGCGAACGAACTGCGCTTTCGGAGATGCTGGTGCAGATTATAAATGAGAGCGTAGAGCAAAATGTGGACAGCGTTTATCAGACGATGACGGATTCGTTGCTGTAAAATCGGCCTCTGTCTTTCACAGAAATGTGATCGGCAGGGGCTTTTTAGCGCAAAAATAGCCTGACCCAGAGCAGGTGGTAGCTGCAGTGACGGGATGCAAGTTATACCTATATATAATAGGGGCAGCAGGGAAGAGAGTAAAAATTATGTGGTACTGTGCGATATGCCTCGTCAGAACTCCTGATCAATGTGACGGCATAAACCGGCTTTTCAGTGCGAGGGGCGCGTTCTATTTAACGGCTGTCATTACATCGGGGTTGCTATCACACCAGACTGTAACCTCCGACGCCTTGGACAGCTATATGACCACACATTTTGTCCATCGATGATTTCATCTGGAGTTTTCATGTGAAACTGGGCAATGTGCAAAAAAGTTCTGGATGAATCGCATTTTTTTTCTAAAACATGGATGGATACATTTCCTCGGATTTCTATTGATTCCCAGATATAACCATGATAGAATAATAAGAAAATTCAGACGGCCACGTAGAAGAACTGCTATCTGCTGTTTTGTGATGGAAGGATATGCCTTGATTGCGGTAAGGAGGTGAATCCAGTGGGCTTATGTCTGTTTGCGAACAATCATGTGATAGATCATGAGGAAACCCGAATGATAGATCAAAATAAAAAGCCCACTGCTGTTTCCCTTGCTGGCGTGATGCGCAAAGGTGAAAATGAAGTGGGCTTGTTGAGGTTCTACAAAAATGTGAAATATTGCGTACTGGAAGTAATGCACATGCGGCGCTTGAGCTGTAGCATGACGTTCTGGTTTTCATTACGGCCACATTGCATTTGAAATGACCTTGGGTGAAGCTGTCGTCCGAGGGCTTTTGCTTGCCCGGAGATCAGGAATAACGGTCTGCCGGTTTTAGGAAAAGAGGAACGGTTATCTAAAAGGAAGGTGCTTGCGGGAACGGTGTGAGTTAAAGGGGTTACTTTATAGCAGTTTGTGTTTTTAATGCGCAAGCAGCATCCGCAAACTGCATATCGCAAATATGCCGTGTTGATAGGGCACTATTTCTGAAAATTGCGATAAAACGAATGACGATAAGAAGTGCATAGACAAGGATTTATGTGAGGAGAAAAAAATGGTTACGAATACTGTTGGAATCGATAAGGAAGTTGAAGTTGACCGCAAGGAAAATCTGCGCGACCATCGCCTGTACTGGATCGGGCGTCGGACGCAGGACGTGATCCTGTCATCTCTGGCGCTGGTGGTGCTGTCACCGGTCATGCTGGCTACGGCTATTGCAATTGTGGTGGATGACCCGTCTGCCGGCCCTGTCTTCAGTCAGGAACGCATTGGCCGCAACGGAAAGCCCTTCAAGTTCTATAAGTTCCGCTCCATGTGCCCCAACGCAGAGGCAAAGCTAGATGACCTGCTGGATCAGAACGAGATGGATGGTCCTGTGTTCAAGATCAAGGACGACCCCCGCATTACCCGTGTGGGCAAGTTTATCCGTAAGACCAGCCTCGATGAGCTGCCGCAGCTGTGGAATATCTTGAAGGGCGATATGAGCATCGTTGGTCCCCGCCCGGCACTTCCCCGCGAGGTCGAGCAGTACGGCGACTACGAAAAGCAGCGCCTGTATGTGACACCCGGCCTGAGTTGCTATTGGCAGATCGCCCCGCACCGCAATGACCTCTCTTTTGAAGAGTGGATGGATTTGGATGTGAAGTATGTCAAGGAGCGCAGCTTCTGGGTGGATTGGAAGATTATCTTTAAAACGTTTAAGGTGTGCCTGCTGGGGCGTGGGGAGTAATTGATTGATATGCCGTTTTTCGGGCTGGGTATATAAAAAATATTTTGAAGGGATTAATGGAGGAAAAAACCTGTGGCGGAGAAAAAGAAAATACTGTACATAGTCGAAGCTATGGGCGGAGGCGTTTTTACTTATATTGTTGACCTTGCCAATGAGCTTGTCAATTCTTATGACATGTACATTGCTTATGCAGTACGAAAACAGACGCCGCAGAATTATAAGGATTATTTTGATAAAAGAATTCATTTGATTGAAGTTGAAAATTTTGGACGAGCAATCAATCCGGCGAAAGATATTGCAGCGTTTTTTGAGGTAAAAAAAATAGCCGCAGAGATCAATCCTGACGTGATTCACCTACATAGTAGCAAAGCTGGCGCAATTGGTCGGATGGCTTTTAATGGAAAAGTTCCAATGTTCTATACCCCGCATGGTTACAGTTTCCTGATGGAAAATTATAAACCAATAAAGCGCAGAATGTTTAAGTTCATTGAATCGGTGTGTGCTAAACGAAATTGCACGACTATTAGTTGCAGTGTGGGGGAGCACCAAGAATCCCTGAAACTTACTAAGCGTGCTACTTATGTGAACAACGGCATCAACATGGCAGAACTTCAGGAGATAATTGATAAGACTGAAAAAATTGAACATCCATTTACGGTTTATACGTTGGGAAGAATTTGTTATCAGAAAAATCCCACACTGTTTAATGAGATAGCTGAATCAATTCCAGATGTGAAATTTGTTTGGATTGGTGATGGAGAACTTCGAGAACAACTCACGAGCAAGAATATCGAAATCACAGGATGGACTGATCGAAGCACTGCAATTAGATATGCGGTCAATGCAGATGTTTTTCTCCTTCCAAGTAGATGGGAAGGGTTGCCAATTTCGTTACTAGAATCTATGTATATGAAAAAAGTGTGCTTGGTTAGTAATGTAATTGGAAATCGTGATGTTGTGCACAACGATAAAAACGGTTTTGTCTGTGAGATGGCGAAGGAATTTGTTGAGGTAATTGAAAAGTGCAGAAACAAAAACTGTCAGGCAGATATAAAAAGAATTACTGACCAAGCATATCAGGATGTTTTGAATATGTATAACACAAAAGTTATGGCTGAACAGTATAAAATCAACTATGAAAAAGTTATAAGAGAATAAATATTTTGATTATGCTGAAATTGCATAGATAATGGGTCTTGAAAAGGAGAATGGGGATTGAGTAAAAGCGTTGCAATAATATCATCGGGCTATTTTCCTGTTCCAGCTGTAAGAGGAGGCGCAGTTGAAACATTAATAGAAAAAATCGCGATAAGTAATGAAGCAAATAAACAATTTGATTTAATAGTTTATAGTACTTTTGATAAGGAGGCAAAGGACAAAGAAAAAGAATACAATAATACAAAATTTGTTTTTGTTCAGAATAAATGGCTTGTAGAATGGATTGATAGAGTTATTTACTATTTTGCCAAGAAAATTATTCGAACAGATAAGCAAATGTCTTTTCGTTTTATAATGCGCCGTATAGCATATATCGTGGAAGTGGCGAAGCAATTGAAAAAAAACGACTATGACTATTTGATTGTTGAGAATACAGCGACTCTGTTTTGGTGCGTAAAACTTTTTGACAACGAAAAAAGATATCAGGATAAAATTTACTATCACCTTCATAATGAAATTGGAAGCGCATTCGGATGTAAAGATATTATTTCACATTCTCAGAAAATTATAGGAGTAAGTAGTTATATTAACAAAACAGTAAAACAACGATTTCCTAATATTAAAAGCACAAAATATCAGGTGTTATATAACGTAATTGATGTGAAGCATATTTTCGAACAAAGTGATAGCAGGAGAGACTTGAGGTGTAAATTTGGGTTCCAAGACACAGATATTGTTATCATTTATGTAGGAAGACTGTGCAAAGAAAAGGGTACGAAGGAATTAATAGAAGCGTTTAACGCGATTGAACAGAAAAATATAAAGCTACTTATCGTGGGAAGCTTTTATTTTGGAGCGGATTTAAAAGGTGATTTTGAAAAGCAACTGCACAAACTGGTAGAGAAGAAGAAAAATCAAATTGTTTTCACGGGTTTTGTTTCGAATAGTGACATTGGAAAGTATTATCACTGTGCAGATATTGCGGTTTTACCATCTATATGGAATGAACCGGCTGGTTTAACTATGATAGAAGCGATGGCCGCAGGTCTTCCGGTTATAACGACAAATTCGGGAGGAATTCCGGAATACGTAGGAAACGATAGCGCAATAATCATTGACAAAAACGCTGAAAACTTTACGGATAATCTGAAAGAAAAAATAATAGAGCTGGCAAATGATTCGGAAGCGAGAAAAACGATAGGAAAAAGAGCGCTAGAGAGGTCTCAAAAATATGATAGCTCTGGGTATGCAAAAAAGCTGGCAGATATTTTGGAAAGAGGCAAATAATGGATAAGATAAAAGTTTTGTTCTTTATGGATGGTATCGGCAACGCGGGTGGTATTCAAGAAATGGCAATAAAGTGGATGGAGAATCTTGACTGGAGCCGTTATCAGATTGATATTCTATCATATGATACAGGAAAAACGGATAACTATCCAGAACGAGTAAAAGCATTAGGTGGAAAAGTATATATTATCGAAACATACACGAGAAGAGGGAAAGCGTTAAAAAGTTTTGAACAGACAAGAAAGTTTTTCGAGAATCATCAGTATGACATTATACATGCCCATTCTTCATCAAAGGCCTTCTTCGTGATGTGGTATGCCAAGAAAGCAGGAATACAAACAAGAATTTTACATTCACATTGTACTAGATTTGTTGTCACAAAACCAATACAGCGACTAATCGCTAATCTACTAAAAAAGCCGACTAAAATGTTAACAACAGATTATTTTGCTTGTTCTCCAGAAGCTGGTGCTTTCCTTTTTGGAAAAAGAGCATTAGAGCAAGGGAAAATAAGGATTGTTCATAATGGTATTGATACGACTGTATTTAAGCCAAATGAAAATATCCGAAACAGAATGAGAGAGGAATTGAACATTGAAAATAAGTATGTGATTGGAAATGTGGGACGTTTTCGACCTCAAAAAAATCATATGTTCTTGATGGAAATTTTTAAAGCTATCCATGAAAAAGATAAAGAGGCAGTTCTCGTTTGTGTCGGAGATGGTGAGCTAGAAGATGCTGTAAAGAAAAAAGCGAAAGAATTTGGAATTCAAGATAGCGTCATGTTTTTGGGATTCAGAAAAGATGTTAATGACATTATGCAAACATTGGATGTTTTAGTTATGCCTTCTTTGTTTGAGGGGTTGCCTGTAACTGGTGTGGAGGCACAAGCAATTGGTGTTCCGGCAGTGTTTGCAACAACAATAACTATAGATGCTGCCATACTGCCAAGTAGTAGTTATGTAGCGTTAGAAGAAGGCCCAGAGATATGGGCCAATAAGATTTTGTCGTATAAGGGTAAAAATCGAGAAACTAATCCACACAAATGGATCCTTGAGCGTGGCTATGATATTAAAGTTGAAACTCAAAAGTTGGAAGAGTTTTATATGCAGAGTGTGAGGAGAGGCTGAAACACTTTAACACATCCCCTCGAAACAATATTTGAGGGAGAAGCCAGAGACAGGACATTCACTGAAAGATTGAAGAAGTTCATAATAAGGTTACAGTGGACAAAGCCCTACTCATGGGTGCTTGAAAGAACGTCCGGCACACACAATAAATCAGTCCAATGCATGTTTGAGCCTACTCACCTCCACATGCTCTGTAGTGTGCCTGCTTCCTAAAGCTTATTTTAACAAATTACAACTTGCTGCGTTAGAGGTACTGCACTTCATTTCCTTTGACACCTAGTAGCGTAGCGGAAAGGTGTGGTCATAATAATGGATAATGTATTGGTAAGCGTTGTTGTGCCATTGTACAATGCTGAAGAATATGTGGTGCATTGCGTTGAGAGTCTTGAAAAACAGTCAATAAAGGATATGGAACTTATTTTAGTCAATGATGGTTCAACAGATAGAACGGAAGAACTTTGTAAGGAAGTAAAAAAAAGGTACAACAATATTCGGCTGTTTTCTCAAATCAACTCTGGAGTTAGCGGTGCAAGAAATTTGGGAATCGATAATGCGAAAGGAAAATGGATAACTTTTGTGGATTGCGATGATGAAATAGATGATAGAACGTTAGAAATAGCTGTAGCTGTTGGAGAAAAATATGATGCGGGAATAGTAACATATAAAATGACTGTGGAATCAGAAGATGATGTAAATAATTCAGTACTAGATGGTAGCTATAAATGTTTAGAAGCTTTTTTAAATGGTAGTATAGATGGATCTGCTTGTACAAAAATATATAGGATGGAGGATTTAGGTAATATAAGATTTGACACGCATCTGAAAATAAATGAGGATAAGCTTTTTGTATATAATGTGCTCACTCATATAAAGAGAGCAGTTGTGACAAATTATGGATTTTATAATTATTACTTAAATGGAAACTCGGCTACGCATACATATGGATATGACCAATGGCTGGATATGATTCATGTTGCAGATTATATTTGCGCTGATCTAAAATCGAAATGTACAAATTTATTTAGAAAAGCCGAGAGACAAAGAGCAAACGTTTTGGTTATGCTATATAGAGCAGAATTAAAAACGAATGTAATTGATGTCAAGGAGTTGCGCAAAATACGCACATTAATTAAAAAAATTCAACTGAATAAACTTGATATAAAGGAACAGTCATTTGAAAAAAACTTTTCACTGATAATGATTAAGTATTTACCATATGTTTATGCGTTTCTCTACCTGTTGTTTTTTAAAAGTCCGTTATATCACAAACATAAAAAGCGTTTGTATTCGAGGAGAAACTAACAATGATCAAATGGTCTGGAGTTAATGTAAAGGCAGTGTTTGCATATCTTATTGGACTTTTGACGTGCCAAAACGTGATGTATGCTTTTAAAATCGGGAATACATATATTAATATCCTTTACATTCTTACTATGTACATAGTTGGTTGGCACGGAATAAAAAACTGTGAGAGGACGATAAACTATCTAAATAAGTGGACTAAATGTTTTTTTGCAGTAATATTATTTTCATTTTTCACTGCAAGTATTTACACCATGGTTGGAGTTTTGGACTCTATTTCAGTATACTTTAAAGGTCTAGTTAGTTTATTCCTTGGATTATCTGTATATATAAGTACGATCCTTTTAAAGGAATATAAAGACAAACTAATTTGTGGTCTTTGGCATGGGTTTGTCATAAATGTGATTGTTTCAGGGCTTCAATATATTATGTTTCGCAACGGTTCATATTTTAGTTTGTATAGAATTTTTCCACAAGAAAGTTTTCAAGTGTGTACAAGTTGGGCGATTGGACAATCTGGCGTGGTCGGAACTAGTGCCATCTTTTTTTATCGCGCATCAGGTATGTTTTTGGAAACCTCGTACTATTTATGTTATGCAGCAGTGATGCTATTACCGCTTTGCGTATTAGTAAGGAAATCAGTAGCTAAGTACTTTGTGATTGTATTATTTTATTTTTTTGCACTATATTCAGCTTCTGGCAATATAGTGGTGCTAATTCTATTGCCAATAGTGTGGTTTGTATTAAAAATAAAAAGAGGAGCAAAAAAGGAATCGTTGAAGATCAAACGCAAAAATATTGTCGCATTTTTGATGCTTGTTCTTATCTGTATAGTAGTTACTCAGAAAATGATTAGAAATGTAGACTGGTCTAGTTTTAATGCAATGTTAAATGAAGGTATTCGGACGGCAAGACTGAGTGATAAAGCAAATTATACTCGATTTTCGACGATGTTTGCAGCATTTTCTTTGATACCTAAATATCCGTTTGGAGTTGGATATAATTACTCACCGATGTTACTTCTGCATGAGAATGGACTGGCAGCGGTTTTCAATTACTTTGCTACAATTTCTTTGGAATTGAGTGTAGTGGGCCTTATAGTATATGCATTGTCTTATATTTCAAGGATAAGAAAGCTTTTTTTGATCAGAACGGACTTGTCAATGGCATTGGTTTTTTCTTTGTTTTCTATTCTAGTCTTTCAGTTTGCTAATGGTATTGGACTGACCTCATACGTATGGACTGTTTTGGCTTTATGCGATTTGGAACTAAAGCATCTGTAAGGTGAAATAACATTAAAAAAACTGGATGATATAGAAGAGGTTGTATGAAAAAAAATTCCATAGAAAAGAATATGGGAATGAATTTGTTGTTAACAGTTTCAAACTTCATTTTCCCGCTTATCACGTACTCATATGTTGCAAGAGTTTTAGGACCTGTTGGTACAGGGAATGTTGCTTTTGCGTCTTCGTTTTTAACATACTTCTATTGGATTGCACAACTGGGTATTCCAACTTATGGATTAAGGGAATGCTCACGAGTTCGTAATAATACGAAACTGTTGTCACAGACAGTCGAAGAAATACTAATTATCAATGGAATTGCTACACTAACTTCGTATATAGCTTTATTTGCCGCTTTGATTTTCGTACCGACATTGCATCAAAATTCTAGGCTGATTGCCATAATGAGTGTTTCGATTTTACTGAATTCTTTGGGAACAGAATGGCTATACCAAGCGCTGGAAGAATATAAGTATATTACGATTAGATCAATAATGTTTAAATGCATTTATGTTGTTCTAGTATTTTTACTTGTTAGAGAAAGAAAGGATTACGTTGTATATGGAGTGTTGACAATTTTTGCATCAAGTGCATCCTATGTTTGTAATTTCTTTAACCTTAGAAAAAAAATTGAAATACAGCCGGTAAGCTTTAAACAATGCAAAAAGCATGTTGAACCAATTTTTACATTGTTTATGGCGTCAATTATTATCAATATATATTCAAATTTTGATATTGTAATGATTGGGTTTTTACAGGGGGATGAAAAGGTTGGAATTTATAATGCGGCCTTAAAAATTAGAAATATTGTACTATCTATTTCAACAAGTATTACAGCAGTTATTATTCCTAGGATGGCATTGTATGCACAAGACAGGAATAAAGAGAAAATCATTAATCTTGGACTTCAATCATTGACGGCATCTTTTCTTCTGGCAATACCACTTGTTGCATATATAATGATTGAAGCCAAGGATGTCTTACTCTTTATCGCAGGATCTCAATACGTAGAAGCCCAAAGTACACTGATTATTTTGCTTATATGTGTAGTCCTGCTTGTTTTGACGAATCTACTGGGCAATCAGATTATGATACCGCAAGGGAAAGATGGCTGTTTTACAAAAATAATATTCATTGCAATGATTATTAATTTGTTGTTGAACTTATTGCTTATTCCTAAATATGGGTCAACTGGAGCAGCCATTGGAACGTTAATGGCGGAAACTTCCAATGTGGTAGCAATGATTATATGTGAAAAAGAAGAATTTGATTCAATATGGTCTAGATTTGAAAAAGGCAAATTTTCGGTTGCTCTATTATCAGCGATACTTGGAGGACTACTCTGCAGAAAAGCTGTTGTAAATTTTGCGCTATTTTGGAGATTGGTTTCGACGACGGTTGCATCTTTTGGAATTTATTACAGTATACTACTGGCACTAAAAGAAACAATATTAAAAACTCAGATAGACAAGATTTTATTTAGAATGCAAAAAAGGAGAAGCGAGGAATAATGAAAAAAGTATGGTTCATTATTAATCTTCCGAGAATTGTGATTGCATATATATTATATTGCCTATCTCCGAATAAGGATACTATTACGGAAGATTTACATAGATGGTTCACTGTTTACGAATTGAAAGAATCAGAATTTGAGGGATTGGCTTTTTTGCTTTTGTATAAAAAAGAATTTAGAAATTTGTTTTCATATAGACTAAAAATGAAAAAGCGGATTTATTCAATTGCGTTTGAAATTATGTTTAAACCAATGGAAAGCTTATTTATTTATTGTACGGATATTGGTTCCGGCTTGTTTATTCAGCATGGATTTGCGACAGTGATTGCAGCTAAGAGTGTGGGAAAAAATTGCTGGGTCAATCAACAAGTGACGATTGGCTGGAATGAGAATACTTGTCCAATTATTGAAGATAATTGTCATATATGCGCTGGCGCGAAGGTTATTGGTGGAGTTGTTGTTGGACACGATTCAATTATTGGAGCGAATGCAGTTGTTGTTAAGAATGTTCCAGCAAATGAAGTCTGGGGGGGGTACCAGCTCATCGATTGAAATTAGTGGAACCAAGAAAGGAATAAAAGCAGATGAATGTGAAGAGCATATTAAATATGGGTATGAGACGTATTATATTTGGAAAAAAAGCTAGCTCAAAGACCTATATTAATTACCTTAAATCCAAGGGTTTTCACATAGGGGAGAATGTTAATATTTACGGGGTTAATCATGTCCAGATTGACGATCTAAATCCGCATTTACTAGAGATTGGAAATAATGTTGAGATTACATGGGGGTGCACGATCTTATCACACGATTATAGCTGGTCTGTATATAAAGCAATGACGGGTGAAATAGTCGGAAATATGAAAAAAACAACAATTGGAAATAATGTGTTTCTTGGTACAGGAAGCACTATATTAGGAGGGACAAATATTGGTGACAATGTGATTATTGGCGCAGGCGCAGTTGTCAGTGGTTTGGTTGAGGCTAATAGCGTATACGTTGGAGTACCAGCAAGACGTATTTGCTCTATTGAGGAATTTATGAGCAAGCGAAAGGAAAAACAGCTAAGTGAAGCGGTAGAGATTTTCGTGAACTACTATAAGTGCTTTAAAAGAGTTCCGGACAAGAGCCGCTTTCATGAGTATTTTGCTTTGTTTACAGGGAAGAAAACGGATATTCAAAACCTAACCCCAGTATTTAATAGGAAGCTCTCATTGTGCATGAATAGGGAAAAAAGTTTGGAATGGATTAATCACAATGAAGCGCCCTTTGATAACTATGATGATTTTGTAAACTACTGTTTGTCATATATTACAAAAAATAGTTAAATTGGCTTATGTGTAAATCGGAGTGTAGAATGAAAATATTGTTGGTCGAGTATAAAAATATAGTTAATAAATCGAAAAGTGCATTTGGACATGGAAAAAAAGCATTAGGTGAAGCGGCATCAATCTGCTCTCAGTTGGGATTTGATTATGCGTGTGCGGGATCTCGTGAATATTTGGAATCGTTGAATTGCAGTGTGGTGGACTTACCCTGTGCTATACATGCCGATAAGTACGGATCGAAATCCATATTTAATATCTTTAAAAACATTTCTACTGCGTTGAAACATAATTCGGATATAGTGTGGTTTACCAATATTGATTTATATTTATTATTGTATTTAGCTACACATAAAATAGAAAATAAAGTAATTGTAACAGAATATGCAGACCCTCTGGAATTAATGAGTCTGCTTAAAGAAAGAAAACGCTTGGTTGGAAAGTGTATTTGTGCATTATTGGAAAAAGGAATCAAGAAAATAAATTTGACAGTTCAAACATATGATGCGTATTTGAAAAGGGATAATACGATATATATGCCGGATTATATATACTATCCACGTTATGAATTGATGGCAACAAAACCAAAAACTAATAGAGTGTTATGTTTGGGCACGATGAGCCACCAAAAAGATATAAAAGGACTTGTCAGAGTGTTTCAGAATGTCGACAGAGAGTTATTGATTATTGGCTCTTTTATAAATAAATCAAGTTTTGGTGAAGTTGAAAAAATGGCATCGAACAATATAATAATTGAAAATAGATTGCTTGATTATGACGAATACTATGATTTGCTAGCCAGCTCTGAATACGTGATTCTGCCATACAAGATGGAGAAGTATGGCTCGGCAACTAGCGGAGTACTTCGTGAGGCAGTATATTTGGGAGCTAAGGTTATCGCTCCTAAAGCACTCCTTAATAATATGGGAATCAATGGAATTGGATATACCAATATTGAGGATGTTCCCGCTTTATTAAACGATGATGCTGTTTATTATAACGATTTTGAAAAGTATAAAGAAAAAAATATCGTAAAAAGATTTAACGATGAGTTCATAAGAATGGGGCTGAATTAGTAGGTGTTTTATATCAATTAGTACGGTAGTATATATAGGTGGGCATTGCCATAAATGCTTCCGGTGGGAAATAATAGAAAATAGAGAAGACATATACGAGTGTGCATGGAAAAGACTATAGAACGTATAGTGTATTAAGATGTTATTAAGAAATTAAGATAGTCGCTTGGTTAGGCTAGTAAAAGATACGGGGGTATATTTATCGAGAATAAGAGTCTATCATAAAAAGGAAAACTATGTTTCGGTTGTGAACGATACAACTATCAATTTTAAAATTCAAAAATGCAATTGATTTGAATACACAGACAATACTTGTAAAAAATGGGGGATTCGTATTGAAAACATTTTTTAGCGATAGTGACACAAAAAACGGCCTTTTTGTGTCTGAGTCGTGATAGACGGTAGGTAATGCATTCATGATACGAATTTTCATTTGTTTATAAAATTAGAGCAAAAACTAACAATACGAAATTTGCAGCAGCTCTTGTTGAAACTGACGAGGGCGGTAATACTATAACTTATATAATACGAGGAATACGAAAATGATAGTAGGTGCTTGTGGTTATGGGGGAACGGGAAGTAGTGCAGTTAAAGACTATCTAAAAGAGTTTAATACTACACAAATTATCGATAGGGCAGAATGCCAATTTGCATTTAAAGTGGATGGATTACAGGATTTAGAGTATCATTTAATGAAACAGTACGCTAGACAGATGTCTGGCGATTATGCGATAAAAAGATTTCTTGATGCTTCTAAATTTGCCAAAACACCGTATGTAAAAAAAATATATTGCGATAAGAACGCTTATCTGAAAATTACAAAAGAATTTATTGACTCGATTACACAGGCCGAATATAAGGGGTTTGATAATGAAGACTATGAAACAAAGTGTATTTTAAAAAATATGCTTGTGTTATGTTTTAAAAAAGTTGTTATTCCAATCTATGAATCACGGACAAAAAAACTATACACTGGGTGGCCGATGAGAAAAATGAGGGTTTGTATTAAACCTGAAAATTTTTATTCTGAAGTGAAAAAATATACAGACGATTTATTAACAATATCAGGTGCTGACTTTTCGAAAATTGTGGTACTTGACCAGCCGTTTGAGGGAAACAACCCGGAGCAAAGTTTTGCATTTTTTAATGATCCGTATGCTATTGTTGTTGATAGGGATCCCAGGGATTTATATATTGCGTCAAGCTATCAGTGGCCTGATGGTACTTTTATGCCGCGGCGAGATGTTAAAGCATTTGTAGAATACTATAAACAACAGAGATTAAATATCGAAAGAAGACAAAACATTAGAGTCCTTAGAATTAATCTTGAAGACATGATATTTAACTATGCGGAAACATCAAAAAGGATTAACGATTTTTTAGGATTAGAGAATGCACAACATGTTGATTCATTAAAGTATTTTAATCCGAAGAGATCTATTAAGGGGTCGCAACTGTACAAAAAAATACAGGGGCATGAGAAGGAAATTGAATATATTGAAGAAAAGTTATGCGAGTATTTATTTCCTTTCGAAGACTATGAATTGGCAATTAATAATACGGAAATTAATAATGGATTAGATAGCGAATGGTAAAGAGTAGAAAAAGTAATCAATGCTTGAAATTATTTTTAAGCAAAAGATAGTAGTGAAAAAGGAGTTAAAATGCAAGCACTAATATTAGCAGATCAAAAGAAAATTGGCTTGAGTAATTTGGAAAAAAGCAAGGCGTCTTGTTTGATTGAAATTAATAAAGTCTCAGTAATTGAAAGAATGTTACGGCAACTAGATAATAGTGGTATGGAAAAAATCATTTTAGTTGTCGGGAACAATAAAGAAAATTTGGTTAAAACTGTTGAAAATTTGAGCCTGAAGACAGAAGTAATAATCGTTAAAAATGATTCTTATGAAGAATCAGGAAGTGCATATTCTCTTTTCTTGGCAAAAAAATATCTTGCATTAGATGACACCATAATTTTAAATGCACAGCTGATGGTAGAAGATGCCGTTCTCCAATCGGTGCTAAATAAAAAGAATCAAAGCACAGTTCTAGTAGATGCTTCTAAAAATTGGATGACAGGTGAAACTGTTTCAATTGGCGATGATGAACGAATTTTATCATTTGGAAAAAAGAAGATTTCCAATACTTATTCCTCAATGGCTTCTTATAAGATGGTTGGTATTTGCAAATTTGACAGGAAATTTGCTGAAAAATACTACATTCCGGTGTTGGAAACTATGATTAATGTACTTGGAAATAGTCTTGATTATTCTGCACCGTTGAATGTGATAGCAATGTCAGAAGATGTAGAAATTAGAGCATTGTACATTGGAAACGCTCATTGGCGTGAAATCAATAATATTGAGGATATAAATCAGGCTACAATTCTCTTTTCAAAAGATAAAAAAAGTGTTGCAGATAAAATGCTGGGAAGTTGGGGTGGATATTGGAGGTATCCTGATTATCTGGATTATTTTTATCTTGTGACACCATATTATCCGCCGTGTGAACTAGTTGAGGAACTGCAAAATAATTTTAAGGCTCTGTTGGAACAATATCCGTCAGGCATGAGAGTAAATGCCGAGCTGGCGGCAAGTGCATTTGGAATTTCTCCGGAAAATATTATTGTGGGAAATGGTGCTGCAGAGCTAATCAAATCAATGATGGGATTCATAAAAGGAAAGACTGGATTTGTTCGGCCTACGTTTGATGAATATCCAAACAGATATACTGATATAGAGACAGTTAATTATTTGGTAGAATCGGAAGACTTCTCCTATAGTGCGAGTGACCTTATAGAATACTTTGATAAAACCAGTATTTCTAACCTTGTACTAGTTAATCCGGATAATCCATCAGGTAACTATATTCCTAAGGGCGATATGATGAAGTTGATATCGTGGGCAAGGGATAAGGGCATTAAGGCAATCATAGATGAATCATTTGTTGATTTTTCTGATGAGATAGATTCATCTTTGATTGATCAAGAAACTTTGAATCGATATCCAAATCTATATGTGATTAAGAGCATTTCAAAATCGTACGGTGTGCCGGGATTGAGACTTGGAGTCTTGGCAAGTGGCGATAAAAAATTAATTTCTTGGATGAAAACAGACGTATCAATTTGGAATATAAATTCGTTTGCTGAATTTTATATGCAAATTTGCGGTAAGTATCGTGGCTTATATTTAAAGTCGCTAGAAAAATTCAGAAAAGAAAGAAATAGATTTGTATCAAAACTTCAAAAGCTAGGATGTATACGTGTGATACCATCTCAGGCGAATTATCTTATGGTAGAGTTGCTTGACGATTTGGATGCAGAAGAGTTAAAACAAAGAATGCTACTTGAACAGAAGGTCTTTATTAAAACTCTGAGTAAGAAAATCAAGGGAAAGAAACAATATCTAAGAATTGCCATTAGAAATGAAGCGGAGAATGATATGTTTGTCCAAAAATTGACAGAGACATTAAATACAATGTTGAGTTCAGAGAATAGGATTGAAAAAAATGTCTGAGTATATATTTTTATTTGATTTGGATTCAACAATTACACGCAAAGAGATTTTGCCTACTATTGCAGAAAAGGTGAACAGACAAAAAGAAATGCGAGAACTTACGGAAGCGACCATGAATGGAGAAATTCCATTTAAGAGTAGTTTCCTAAAAAGAGTGGAAATACTAAGCGTTATGAATGTATCGGAAACGCGAGCGATGGTAGCCGACATACCTTTAAATGAGAACATCGCACAGTTTATAAGGGAAAATCGTGATAGGTGCTATGTTGTAACTGGAAATTTAGACATTTGGATTAGTGACTTGATGCAGAAACTTGGACTCAATGGTCATGTGTATTGCTCCAGAGCAAACTATAAAAACGATAAAATCACGCAAGTAGTCAGTGTTATTGATAAGGAATTGACTGCAAAACAGTTTGTTCAGCCGCTTGTTGTTGTTGGTGATGGAGATAACGATTCTGGTATGGCACAAGTTGCTAATATTTCAGTTGGTTTTGGTGGTATCAGGGATATTGCGCCATCGCTGATTCAGAATATTGATTATGCATTTTATGATGATAATAGATGCGCGGATTTTCTCAGGACGCTTCTATAAAAAATTAGAAGGAAACATGATATGGGACACGATGATATTAGCGTTATAATTTGTTGTGCAGGAATGGGCACTAGACTTGGTATTGGGACAACAAAGGCATTAGTAAAAATAGCTGGTAAGTCTATTATACAGCGTCAGCTAGAAATGCTCGATGAGTATGATGATATTCGCATTGCCGTTGGTTATCAAGCAGAAAAGGTTATCAAGGAGGTAAAACATATCCGTAAGGATGTAATGTTTGCTTTTAATAATGATTATCGCAAGACAGGCGCAGGGGTGAGCTTATCTAAGACGTTGATTGGAGCGCGAAAATACGTCGTAATTATGGATGGCGATTTACTTATTAATAAGGACGATTTTAATCGTTTTATGAATGAGGATCAGGAATGCATAAGTGTATGTGAATCACACTCAAGTGAACCAATCTATATGGCTGTTTCAAATAATGAAGTGATTGATTTTTTGCGTAGCCCAAGTAAGTATGAATGGGGTTGTCTTTCCAAGGTTTTGTCGAGTCGTTTGATTGCGGGAACACAGGGAATTGACGAGATGCTGAAACCTCTTCTCCCTCTAAAGGCAGTTCCAATGCGCATAAGAGATTTGGATACCCAGGACGATTATGAGCGTATGATTCAATGGTTTAGTACAGGCATGGTTGACTGATTGAGGAAAAGAATATGATTAAAATCTTGACGTTTGGCGTTTTTGATTATTTACATTTAGGTCATCTGAGACTATTCAAGCAGTGCAAAAAGTATGCCGATTATTTGATTGTAGCTGTTCAGGATGGCAAATACATAGAAAATTTTAAACCGGACGCTCATGTACGGTATTCAACTGAAGAACGAGTGGAGATGCTCCAAGCATTGCGGATTGTTGACGAAGTTAAGGTATATGATGTTTTAAATGTGACTACACTCGAAAGCATCGACTTTGATATTCTTGCATTGGGCGAAGATCATAAAGGAAAACGGTTTGATGATGCAATACAATGGTGTGAAGAGCATGATAAAAAAGTAGTGCGCTTGAAAAGAACTCCAGGTATTTCATCTACGGAGGTCAAGAAAGAGGTTCACGAATGAATAGACGTATCTCGAAACTTCTGGAGATAAGTGCTTTTTTATACCGTTAGAATGAATTATCACTATTTTGGGTGGGGGGCTTCGGCCCCGAATTTTGGTATCTAAAAATTTAAAAGTCCTAAAGTTGGATGGTACAGTCAGTGTTAAAAGCACGAAAATAGGTGCAATACAGATTGGTTTTGGTCATGTAGGGATTATCGATAGTAAAGTCTATAAGTCATTATGGGAAAATAGCGGTGAAATTTCTTTCTTAGGTGTAGCGAATCTAGGACCTGGCACAAGGATTGTTAACTCGGGAAAACTAGAAATAGGGGATAATTTTTGTGTTAATGCTGCTTCAAATGTTATATGTTACAAAAAAAATTTGATTGGTGAAGATGTTTTAATTTCTTGGGAGTGCTTAATCATGGATACTGATTTTCATAAAGTTATTTCGATTGAAAGTCAACAACAGATAAATAATGATAAGCCTGTACAAATTGGCAATCATGTTTGGATCGCCTGTAAATCAACGATATTAAAGGGAAGTTCTCTACCAGATAATTCGGTAATTGCAGCGGGGAGTGTGATTTCTAAGAAGTATACTAACGTCAATATGGTATACGCGTCTACAGGTGAAATTAGAAATCGAGTTACATGGTCGCATTAATGGCCACCATAAACACCGAGTGACCTTGAAAAGAACCGTGCCGTTAACCGGTACGGTAGTGGCTCAAAAATTGGCGCACCTCTCCGTGGTGACCAGCAGGCAACGTTTATAATTCCATAAGCGGCAGAGATGCAAAATACTCTATTCTCTCAAAACTACTATGCTTACATATCATAAAATCTTCAAGGCAAACCCATCAATTTACCTATCAAATCTTGAGCCAGTCCTCTCATGCAACGGGGAATTCCTGAATCGCTTAATATGTGCTAAAAATGCAGAAGAACTCCATAATGCGAAGGCTTCCATTCTAAGAGACTTCCGGACTATTTATGCCTTCGATGCAACTGATGCCGAGTTTCCAGAACCTATTGGTTACTTTGCAGATAGCAGGGAGAAGTGTGAGTTTGTAAAGAAGAAAATTTTGTTACAGGATATTGCGCTTTATTTGGGAAATACCTTTGGAGAATATCATGTACACAAGATCAATACCGAAGGATCTCTTCCGAAAATTGAAGGAAAAAGGCTGGCAATCAACTACAGAGAAATCTATTGCAAGGCAATGGCCGACTATGTGGAAACAATCAGAAATGAAAACAAACATGCTATCGCAGCGTCATTTATTCTTCCTGCTTTGATTGAGCAAAGCCTTGGAATGGCCTTACAAAATCGGATGTTAAGAAAATGTATGACCGAGGTGAAAGGACTGTCGGCAGAAGAAAAAGGGTTGTTGGCTCCTTTTTACGGTGAAAGGCACATCTTCTATGGCTCGGAAGAGTACATTATGGGAAAGGTCTTTAAAATCTTTGTGAGAAAAGGCGTGTTAAAGCACTCTCTAGATAACGAAATAATATTGACGGGAAGTAGCCGGAGGAAGAGAAGGGCACTAGGAGGATTGATCAGTTCTCAGTACGCCAAAGAGGAGATTCTACCGGAGTACTATGAACTGATGAAGGATATCTTTATCAGGCTTAACATTCGGAACTGTATTATGCATGGGCTAGGTGAATCGTTCGATTACCTAGATCGCGGAATAACTGCGATTATGTTTCAGCTGCTGTGGGACATAAGTGGTGGAGAAGTATTTAGAAGTCGAACAATAGAGATGAGCTAAACAAGCCATTTCAAACTGCTCCATAAGAGGTAAGAAGGATTTGCTGGGGATGCGTAAAAAAGACGTACACAAAACACACCTCCAGCAAACAGACGGCGGCGCAAGGCGAAGTATTATAGAGTTTAATCGATTGTTAAGCAGGGAGAGTTAGAGATATCATCAAAGCTGATATATGATGAAAATGGTTGGCTATTTGAAAATCTACAAGGAAATATTGTTCGTGATATTACAGTTGATGACATTAACCAACTTTTAAATTATGCAGAACAAGATGAAATGTGGGCTACAGCTGTTAAAAACGAAGTGGCTAACAGAGATAAAGCGATTCAAAATGGTATATGCGCAGGAAAAACGGACTGGCTTGTTGAAGATTTTCAAATAACTCAGACAAGTGGGACTGTGATTCAAAGGCCATTTGGATTACGTATTATTACATTACCGAGCAAACGGCAATTATTTCGAGGAGAAATCCAAAATTATCATCGGTCGATACCATCTTTGAATCGGACGCTTAAGGATGACATGGATGAGAAAGAAAAAAACTCATTCGAGTAATTGCGCATTTAGAAATTGAAATCTGGAGCAAGTTATAATGATTTGGAAAATGAGCGATAGCCAAAAAAGGAGAGTAGCAGATGGTGCTCTTGCAATAATTTATATAATAACGATATATCTATATACAACGCATTGCACATGGTCAAAAACTATTATATATGGAATGAAATTACAAATGTTTCAACAGTCGCTCCCGTAGTTGTTTTTGGCCTAGTGAATGCAAAATTAAAAAATGTAGGAACGAAAAAAGAAAAAATAGTTCGTCTTATTGAAAGTGCATTTGGAACGATACTATTTTGGTTCTATAGAGTAGCTGTTACACTTGAACTGAGTTCTGCTGTTTTTGCAATAGTTGGATTTGCTCAATATCTTGTGCTGCTCATTATAAAGATAATTTCGTATAGCGGCGAACAAGATTGCATTGTTACAAATAATGGTGGAATTATAAGTAGGGCAATTGGAACCATCAGCAATAGAAATATATTAAGCATTCAACTGTTTCATGTAAGCCATAAGTCAGAGGATGGCATGGATAAATTTATATTTAGATGCATTGATCATATGGAAAATGCAAGTAGAAATGTTGACTGCGATGTTAATTGTATGATGGTGACAACACTTGAACTCCCCCATGAGGAATATAAGGCGTTTTTATTAGCGCAAACGGCATATAATATGGTGATGGACAGTGGATTAAAAAAAGATGAGGATGATTTCTTATCAACTGTAGATAAAGAAAAAACGCAATTAATGAAAAAACTAAAAGCTCTGTCGCTTCAAGACATAGAAAAAATCAATTGCTGTGAAGCTAGACTTATTCTTTGCTATAGTAATCTTGAAAGAATGGTGAGTTCTCCAACATACTCTATTACTGAATTAGAAGATGGAAAATTAGGAATTAATGAGGAAATCGATAAAAAACTATTTACTATGGCAAGAACAGGGCTACTTGGTGCGGTGTTGTTTGGTGAAAATTTGAGATATTCTTTTAAATATAGAAAGTGGGGCATAAAAACCGGAAGACAGTATTCTGCAGCAGTCCTTGATGTGACAGGAAAAGAAAGCAGCAAATTAGTATGCCTTGCTACCATTGCGGAGAGAAATGGAAAAAGTAGCGTTTCAGATAGTTTGTTCCAATATATAAAAAGATGCGAAAATAAAATTACGAATATTATTAGAGAGGAGAAAATTGCAGATGCATGAAAGAGTGCGAGTGGACATTTCAGAGAGATCAAGTACTAAAGAATTTATAGAGTTAATAGAAAAACTAAATAAAAGAAAAGCCTCGAAATCTCCAATTGTAAGGTCTAAACATAATTCAAATATTGTTTTTATTGAAACCACTCAAATTGGTATTCCTCAAAAATGTAAGAAGATTAAAAAGAATAAGAATGATGAAGATAAACTAAATGGAAAGAATGGACAGATTAGTATTGTAATGGCAAAATGATACGGTATCTATAAGATGTATGGAAAACATATGAGTGAAGTAATCAAAACTGGAGAATGTTATATTAGGAGGATGAGAAGATGGACGAGCTATTCAATCCGCAGTCATCATCTGTCCAGTCTTCCCGAATCCTTTATACGCCGTCATCATTTGCTCGTACATCTCTTCTACACCTGCAAGAAGTAGGTTCGCTGTGGGCTACACACCCACATACCTCGACTCGAACAGACCTTGTGTCATTTCTATGCTTTGTGGTCTTATCTGGAAAAGGCAGTCTGAAATACGAAGGTGTGAACTATGAACTGGGAGCAGGCGATTGCGTGTTCATCGACTGTCGAAAGGCCTACAGCCATTCCACCTCGGATGACCTTTGGTCGCTCCAGTGGTGCCACTTTTATGCACCGTTCCTTCCAGCCGTATATGAAAAGTATAAAGAGCGAGGCGGTCACCCTGTATTCCACCCGGCGGATATCAAACCATTCACTACGCTCCTTACGGACATCTACGATTTGGCATCATCTTCCGATTACATACGAGATATGCGGATTAACGAGAAGCTGGGAATGTTGCTTACACTGCTGATGGAGCAATCTTGGCATCCAGAGAGCATGACTGTGAGCCGAAAACGGCTGGAACTGGCAGCTGTAAAGGAGTATCTGGACGAGCATTACACGGAAAAAATCGCACTGGATGATCTGTCTGAACACTTCTTTATCAATAAGTTCTACTTGTCCAAAATCTTTAGAGAGACATATGGAACGACGGTCAACAACTATCTGATCTCAAAGCGGATCACCAGAGCCAAGCAACTGCTTCGCTTCACAGATATGACTGTGGATGAAGTTGGCGCTGCGGTCGGCATGGGAGATGCAAACTACTTCAGCCGGATGTTCCGCAAGGTGGAAGGAATCAGTCCAAGGGAGTACAGAAAACAATGGTAAAGCCAGTAATAATTGAAACACAACGATTTGAGGACTTCCGGGGCTGGCTTTCTGTGCCGGTGGATAGGTCGATCGACTTCCGTGTGGTTCAGATCAACCAAGGATTCAGCAGGAAAGCCGGAACGCTGCGTGGACTACATTTTCAGGAAGGGGAATACGCGCAGGCGAAGCTGGTGTCCTGCCTGCATGGTTCGATTTTCAATGTAGCTGTTGATCTCCGACCGGGAGACACCTTTGGGTATGCTTACAGCGAGATTCTCTCCTTTGAAAATCAGAAACAGATGCTGATTCCACGTGGTTTTGCCCATGGCTACCTGACACTGGAAGATGACACTCTGATGCAGTGGTGCGTGGACAATGATTTCTGCAATGAAGCGGCAAGAGCGGTGCGCTATGATTCCGATTTCATTTGGCAGACTGAGCCTTGGCCTATGCGGGAATATATCCTTTCCGAAAAAGACAAAAATGCAATAAAACTTTCTGAGCTGCGCAAGTTTTGAGCCTGCGCGGCTCTTTTTATTTCATCCCAAACTGAAGAAGCCAAGATAGTGCTAATATCGGACTGCTTATGCACTTCTGAAAGGACAAATATCCTTTTAAAATATGGTTGTACGACAAAATCAACCAACATAAGTTTTATCGCAAGGCAAGAAATTAGTACAACATTCAAACAGCATATTTGCGATATGCAATTCAACGCTGTTGCTGTTGCATTAAAAAGTTGAATTGCTATAAACTTCACGTTTTAAATGAGGATCGAAATTATGAAAAAAGCACTGATTACCGGTATCACTGGTCAGGATGGTTCCTACCTAGCAGAGTTCCTTCTGGAGAAGGGCTACGAAGTCCACGGCATTGTCCGCCGTGCTTCCATCTCCAACACCGCTCGTATCGACCACCTGATCGAGAAGAACGCGATCACCTTGCACGACGGCGACCTGTCCGATTCCTCCGGCCTGATCCGTCTGGTGGGCGAGATCAAGCCCGATGAGATCTACAATCTGGCTGCACAGAGCCATGTTCAGGTCTCCTTCGATGCTCCCGAATACTCCGGCGATGTGGACGCACTGGGCGTTCTGCGCGTGCTGGAGGCTGTCCGCGTCTGCGGTCTGACCAAGACCTGCAAGGTGTATCAGGCTTCTACCTCCGAGCTGTACGGTAAGGTCGAGGAGGTTCCCCAGCGCGAGACCACCCCGTTCCATCCCTACTCTCCGTATGCTGTCGCAAAGCAGTACGGTTTCTGGATGGTCAAGGAGTACCGCGATGCTTACGGTATGTTCGCTGTCAACGGCATCCTGTTCAACCATGAGTCCGAGCGCCGCGGCGAGAACTTCGTCACCCGTAAGATCACGCTGGCTGCTGGTCGTATCGCCGAGGGTCTGCAGGATCATCTGGAACTGGGCAACATGGATTCTCTGCGTGACTGGGGCTACGCTAAGGATTATGTCGAGTGCATGTGGCTGATCATGCAGCAGGATAAGCCCGAGGACTTCGTCATCGCTACCGGTGTGCAGCACACTGTCCGCGACTTCACTGAGAAGGCTTTCGCAGCCAACGGCATCACCATCCGCTGGGAGGGCGCCGGCATTGATGAGAAGGGCTATGATGCAGCTACCGGTAAGATGCTGGTCTGCGTGAATCCTCAGTGGTTCCGTCCCACCGATGTGGACAACCTGTGGGGCGACCCCACCAAGGCTAAGACTGTTCTGGGCTGGAATCCGCAGTCCACTACTTACGAGCAGCTGGTGGAGATCATGGCAAAGCACGATCGTGAGCGTGCAAAGCGCGAAAAGGCACTCAAGGCAGTTTTGTAATTTGGAAAGAAGGCAATTCTATTATGATGGAAAAGAATGCTAAGATTTATGTCGCAGGTCATCGCGGCATGGTGGGCTCTGCAATCGTTCGTGAGTTGCAGCGTCAGGGTTACACCAATATCATCACCCGCACCCACAAGGAACTGGATCTGACCCGTCAGGATGCTGTGGAAGAGTTCTTCGCACAGGAGAAGCCGGAGTATGTGTTCCTTGCTGCTGCCAAGGTCGGCGGCATCGTGGCAAACCAGGAAGCACTGGCCGATTTCATGTATGACAACATGACGCTGGAGATGAATGCCATCCACTCTGCATGGAAGAACGGCTGCAAGAAGCTGGAATTTCTCGGCTCCTCCTGCATCTACCCCCGCATGGCTCCTCAGCCCATGAAGGAAGATTGCCTGCTGACCAGCGAGCTGGAAAAGACCAACGAGGCTTATGCACTGGCTAAGATCAGCGGTCTGAAGTACTGCGAGTTCCTGAACCGTCAGTACGGCACCGACTACATCAGCGTCATGCCCACTAACCTCTATGGCCCCAACGACAACTATCACCCCACCCACAGCCATGTGGTTCCGGCGCTGATCCGTCGTTTCCATGAGGCCAAGGAGCAGAACCTGCCCAGCGTTACCTGCTGGGGCGATGGCTTTCCGCTGCGTGAGTTCCTGTATGTGGACGATCTGGCAAACCTGTGCGTTTTCCTGATGAACAACTACTCCGGCAACGAGACCGTCAACGCAGGTACCGGCAAGGAGCTGACCATCAAGGAGCTGACCGAGCTGGTTGCCAAGGTCGTGGGCTACACCGGCGAGATCAAGTGGGATACCACCAAGCCCAACGGCACTCCCCGCAAGCTGCTGGATGTGTCTAAGGCTACCAATCTGGGCTGGACCTACAAGACCGAGCTGGAAGACGGCCTGCGCCTGTCCTACGAGGACTTCCTGAACAACCCGATGCGTGCAGAGCGCTAAAATAAACGATTTGAAAAGGTCGTGTGTCCGTGCAGGGCCACGGCCTTTTTTGCAAGATAACAGGAGAAAGAATTTTATGAATCTGGTGTTATTGTCCGGCGGTTCCGGCCAGCGTCTGTGGCCGCTTTCCAACGATATCCGTTCCAAGCAGTTTATCAAGATCTTCCATCGGGAAGACGGCGAACTGGAATCCATGGTGCAGCGCGTCTACCGTCAGATCAAGACGGTCGACACGGATGCAACGGTCACTATCGCTACCTCCAAATCTCAGGTTTCGGCTATCCACAATCAGCTGGGCGAGGAAGTGGGCATCAGCGTGGAGCCTTGCCGTCGGGATACTTTCCCGGCTATCGCTCTGGCAGCGGCTTACCTGAAGGACGTGCAGGGCGTCGGTGAGGAAGAATCCGTTGTTGTCTGCCCGGTAGACCCCTATGTGGAAAACGACTACTTTGAGGCATTGAAAGCACTGGGCGACCGTGCCGCCGTCAGCAGCGCAAATCTGGTCCTGATGGGCATTGAGCCGACCTACCCCAGCGAGAAATACGGTTATATCATCCCCATTGGCAAAGAGCAGGTCAGCAAGGTGTCCATGTTCAAGGAAAAGCCGACGCAGGAAGTGGCAAAGGACTACATTGCAAAGGGAGCGCTCTGGAACGGCGGCGTGTTCGCCTTCAAACTGGGCTATGTGCTGAACCGCGCCCATGAGCTGATCGATTTTGTTGACTACGATGATCTGTTCAATAAATATGATACTTTGAACAAGATCAGCTTTGACTATGCCGTGGTGGAGCATGAGTCGGAGATCGAGGTCATGCGCTTTGCAGGCACTTGGAAAGACCTTGGCACTTGGAACACCCTGACCGAGGCAATGGACAGCCACGCGGTGGGCGAGGCACTGTTTAATGAGAAGTGCGAGAACGTTCATGTGGTCAATGAACTGGATGTGCCCATCCTCTGCATGGGTCTGAAGGATGTGGTTGTCTCTGCAAGCCCGGAGGGCATTCTGGTGTCCGATAAGGAGCAGTCTAGCTACATCAAGCCCTATGTCAACACGCTCGACCATCGGGTCATGTTTGCTGAAAAATCGTGGGGCAGCTTTAAGGTCATCGACATCGACAAAGCGTCCATGGCTATCAAGGTGACCCTGAATGCAGGCCATCAGATGAACTACCACAGCCATCAGCACCGGGATGAGGTCTGGACGGTCATTGCAGGCAAGGGCAAGACCATTGTGGACGGTATGGAGCAGAACGTGAAGGCAGGCGATGTGATCACCATGTCCGCAGGCTGCCGCCATACTGTGATTGCCGAGACAGAGCTGAAACTGATCGAAGTGCAGCTGGGTGAAGCCATCGACGTCCACGACAAGCAGAAATTTGAACTGGAATATTGAGCCACTGCAGGAGGCAGCTATGCAAAACAAGAATAAGCCTCTTTTGCTCCGGCCGTCCGGCAAGGATTATCTTTGGGGCGGCAGTCGTTTAAATGATGAATTTGAAAAAAATATCGACCTGACTCCGCTGGCAGAGACATGGGAGTGCTCCACGCACCCCGATGGTCCCAGCTATGTGGTGGGAGGCGCATTTGATGGACAGGAATTGGCAGAGGTGCTGAGAGCGCACCCGGAGTATCTGGGTGAGCGCCACAAGGGCGAAAACGCACTGCCGATCCTTATCAAATTCATCGATGCCAAGAAAGATCTGTCGGTGCAGGTACACCCCACCGATGCCTATGCGCAGGAGTATGAAAACGGGCAGCTTGGCAAGACCGAGATGTGGTATGTGCTGGACGCCAGCAAGGACGCAAAGCTCGTGTATGGCCTGAAACGGGAACGCACCGAACAGCAGATGCGGGACGCTATCGCCAAAGGAACCCTGATGAAGGATCTGCAGTGGGTTCCGGTCAAGAAGGACGATCTGTTTTTTATTGAGGCGGGTACTATCCATGCCATCGGAGCCGGTGCACTGGTGGCCGAGATTCAGGAAAACTCCAACCTGACCTATCGCCTGTATGATTATGACCGTGTGGGCAAGGACGGCAAAAAGCGGGAGCTGCACATCGACAAAGCATTGGATGTAGCAAATCTGAAGGGAAGTGCAGAACCAAAGCAGCCGCTCCGGGTGCTGAAATATCGGCAGGGCATTGCCTCTGAGCTGCTGACCCGCTGCAAGTATTTTGAAGTGTACCGGATGATCGTCAACACCGAGCGGCGGCAGAAGGTGCATTACCGCGCAGATGAAATTGCCTTCCGGGTGCTGCTCTGCGTCAACGGCTGCGGTACGATTTCGTATGAGGGCGGCACGATTCCGTTCTATAAGGGAGACTGCATCTTCGTCCCGGCGGATTCCGAGGTGCTGACCATCCACGGGCAGGCACAATTTCTGGATGTAAGAGGGTAAATAGTATGGATATCAAAAAAGAATATGAGCGCTGGCAGGCAAATGCTACCGCCGATGCCGATGTAGTGGCAGAACTGAAAACGCTGGATGATGCCAAAATCGAGGATGCATTCTACCGTGACCTTGCCTTTGGTACGGGCGGTCTGCGCGGCGTCATCGGCGCTGGCACCAACCGGATGAACGTCTACACGGTGGCAAAGGCTTCTCAGGGTCTGGCTGACTATCTGAAGAAGAACTTTGCCGAGCCGTCTGTGGCCATTGGTTACGACAGCCGCATCAAGAGCGATGTGTTTGCAAAAGTCGCCGCCGGGGTGTTCGCGGCCAATGGTGTCAAGGTCAACATCTGGCCTGTTCTAATGCCGGTTCCTACCGTGTCCTTTGCGACCCGCTATCTGCACACCTCTGCCGGTGTCATGGTGACGGCTTCTCACAATCCCAGCAAGTACAACGGCTATAAGGTCTACGGCGCAGATGGCTGTCAGATCACGACCGAGGCCGCAGCGGAGATTTTGGCCGAGATCGAGAAGCTGGATATTTTTGCCGACGTCAAGATCAGCGATTTTGAAGCAGGCGTGGCAAATGGCAGTATCCAGTACATCCCGGATGAGGTCTACACTGCATTTGTGGAACAGGTCAAGAGCCAGTCTGTTTTGTTTGGCGAAGAAGTCAATAAGAATGTGGCCATCGTGTACAGCCCGCTGAATGGCACCGGTCTGAAGCCTGTGACCCGCACTCTGAAGGAGATGGGCTACACCAACATCACCGTGGTTAAGGAGCAGGAGCAGCCGGACGGAAACTTCCCGACCTGCCCGTACCCCAACCCGGAGATCAAAGAGGCTATGGCGCTGGGCATGGAGTATGCCAAGAAGTGCAACGCCGACCTGCTGCTGGCAACCGACCCCGACTGTGACCGTGTGGGTATCGCCGTCAAGAACAAGGCAGGAGAGTACGAGCTGCTGACCGGCAACCAGACGGGTATGCTGCTGCTGGATTATATTTGCAGCCAGCGTGTCAAACACGGCAAGATGCCTGCTGACCCGGTCATGGTCAAGACCATCGTCACCATGGACATGGGCGAGCAGATCGCTACCCATTACGGACTGCGTACCATCAATGTGCTGACCGGCTTCAAGTTCATCGGTGAGCAGATCGGCAAGCTGGAAAAGCAGGGCAAGGCAGACAGCTATGTGTTCGGCTTTGAGGAGAGCTATGGCTACCTGACCGGCTCCTACGTCCGCGATAAGGACGGTGTAGACGGTGCCTATATGATCTGCGAGATGTTCAGCTACTACGCGACCAAGGGCATCAGCCTGCTGGACAAGCTGGAGGAGCTGTACAAGACCTACGGCTACTGCCTGAACACCCTGCACAGCTATGAGTTCGACGGCAGCGCCGGTTTTGCCAAGATGCAGAACATTATGCAGGCATTCCGGGGAGACATCAAGGAGTTTGGCGGTAAGAAGGTCGTGAAGCTGCTGGATTACGCTCCGGGTCTGGATGGTCTGCCCAAGTCCGATGTGCTCAAGTTCCTGCTGGAAGATAACTGTTCCATTGTGGTGCGCCCTTCCGGTACCGAACCGAAGCTGAAAACCTATATTTCCGTCAGTGCGGAGAATAAGGCAGCTGCCGAGAAGGTTGAGGCGGAAATCTGTAAGAGTGCGGAAGAGTACCTGAAGTAACACAACCAAAGAATAATTTTCATATGCCGTGTGAACTGAATTCCAGAAGTTCACACGGCATATTTTTGAGCACTAGAACCAAGACAAAATCCAGCTGCCGCACCCTTCCGCTGATCCCTGCCTGTGAGCAGATGCTCAAAAAGATGCAGAAAGAGCAGGAGCTGAACCGGAAGGTCTGCGGCAAGGATTGCTGCACGGATTATCTCGACTATATCTACGTCAACCCGATGGGCAGGCGCATCCGCCCCAACTTTCTGAGCCAGCATTTTCCCGGAGAACACAAAGGTATGATTTGCAACAAAAATAAAGCAGCCCGGAACCTGAAAAAAGTCCGGACTGCTTGCTTGGTGCCGGTGGTGGGGGTCGAACCCACACGTGTTATTAGCACAAGGGATTTTGAGTTTTTATCCTCATCTTCCATCTGGTGTCATCCAGTGATATCTAGTGATATCTGGTTCCCACTGTGCAAAGGCAAAATTCACGCCTCAACGAACAATAATTTGAAATATCCACGATTTTTCGATGCGTTTTTCCTCTACTCTGTTTTTTCGGTTTGGACCGCCCAAATGGAAATTGGAGGGATGTTCAGGAGGGATGCAGGGCAAAACGCTCCTCTGCTTAGGCACAAAACGAAAGGAAAGTCAAGGATAATGAATCAAAATCAAGCAAAAGAGTATTATAAAAAATTATTTGTGAACTATCCTGATGTGCTGTCTGTCGAAGAAGCAACAACTTTACTCGGTTTCAAAAGCCAGACTGCCATCATCAGAAGAATCCATCAACATAGAATTCGCTGCCTGAAAGTCGGACGATCTTTCATGATTCCGAAAGAATATCTCATCGACTATCTTTTGGATAGCTAAATTATATAGCCATTATATTACATAGCGCACCACTTTTCAATAAGAAAAGAGTGCGCTTTTTATTTTCAAACGAAAGGCGGTTGATTTTTTGAACACAAGCTGGAGCAAAACGTTGAAAAAGCCACATGACCCTTGACTACTTTTACGGACAAGCCGGAGAACTGTTTTCATTCTACCGCATTCCCAAGGCTCTTTTTCAGGAGCCACGGTTCCAGAGTCTGTCCACCGATGCAAAAACCCTGTACGGCATCCTGCTGGACCGCATGAGCCTGTCTGTGAAAAACGGCTGGCTGGACGAGCAGAACCGGGTGTTCATCATCTTCACGATAGAGGATGTCAAGAGGGCGTTGTGTTGCGCAGACAACAAAGCGACCAAGCTGCTCCGGGAACTCGAAAAGTTTGGTCTGATTGAACGAAAACGCAGAGGTCTGGGAAAGCCAAGTTTGGTGTATGTGAAGAACTTTTCGGCAGAATCTTCAAAAGAGAGTGTCAAGAATCGTGATAATGACGATTCTTGTGGCTTCAAAATCGCGTGTCAAGACCCTGCAAAATCACGATGTAATAAGACTAAAGAGAATGATACTGAAATGAGTGAACCTTATCCCTTCTATTCGGAAGAAGATGATGCGATGAGCAAACGCGAACAGTTGGAAGGATATTTTTCACAGTCTTTGGAGGTTGACACTCTGCTCCGGCTCTGCCCGGACGATGAGGACACCATCTATCAGATTGTGGACTTGCTTGTGGACACCTGTGCTACCAACCGCAAGACGCTGCGCATTGCCGGGGACGATAAGCCCGCCGAAGTGGTACGCAGCCGGTTTATGAAGCTGAATGCTGACCATATCCGTTTTGTGCTGAAGTGCCTTGCAGAGAACAGCAGCCCGATCCGAAACATGAAACAATATCTGCTCGCTTCTCTGTACAACGCGCCCACCACCATGCAGCTTTCCTACCAGAACCAAACCAACCACGACTTAGCGAATCGGAGGTGATGAAAATTTCAAAGAAAGCAACCACGATAGCCATCGTCAACCAGAAAGGCGGCACCGGCAAGACCACCACCTGTGAAAATCTGGGCATCGGGCTGGCGATGGAGGGCAAAAAAGTTCTACTGGTGGACACTGACCCGCAGGGCAGTCTTACCATCAGCATGGGCTGGCAGCAGCCGGACGAGCTGCCTGCCACATTGTCTACTCTGATGCAGAAAGCCATGAACGACCAGCCTATCCAACCCGGTGAGGGCATCCTGCACCATGCAGAGGGCGTAGACCTCATCCCTGCCAACATCGAATTGGCAGGATTGGAGGTGGCTCTGGTAAACAGCATGAACCGGGAAAAGATGCTCAAACAGGTGTTGGACGGAGCAAAACGGGAGTACGATTATATCCTGCTGGACTGTACTCCCTCCCTTGGTATGCTCACCATCAATGCACTGGCGGCGGCAGACACTGCTTTGATACCCGTACAGGCTCAATATCTTTCTGCCAAAGGTCTGGAGCAGCTTTTGCAGACAATCTGTAAGGTACACCGGCAGAAAATCAATCCGAAGCTGAAAATCGAGGGCATCCTGCTCACCATGACGGACAGCCGCACCAACTATGGAAAGCAGATCGACACTTTGATTCGTCAGGCATACGGTAGTAAAATCAAGGTGTTCGACCAGACCATTCCCCGGTCTGTTCGTGCTGCTGAAACCAGTGCCGCCGGCAAGAGCATTTTCCAGTATGACCCCAAGAGCAAGGTGGCAGAAGCCTATCAATCTCTTGCGAAGGAGGTGTTGGTGGATGCCGAAAAGCGGCTTAAACGTAGCACTGAAAGGTCTCG
>OGFV01000105.1_pt1 | contig 43431 bp, 48 predicted proteins | sample 1571131 | NCBI WGS metagenome assembly OGFV01 (sample SAMEA2582044, study PRJEB24529) | metagenome | biome: Human gut stool | place: China | collected 2011
ATGGCGGGCGGCGGCATCATCGTCATTGGCACCACACTGATCCCTCTGCTGTCTGGCCTGTTTTAAGGTAGGCGCTTATGGATTTTCTCACCGACTGGCTCACAAACTGGCTCAAAGAGCTTCTGATTGGCGGGATCATGGGAAACCTCGAAGGGCTTTTTGATACCGTCAATACCCAAGTCGGAGAGATTGCGGCACAGGTAGGGACTACCCCGGCGGCTTGGCACGCCGGGGTTTTCTCCCTGATCCGACAGCTTTCCGAAACGGTGATCCTGCCGATTGCCGGAATGGTGCTGACCTTTGTTGCCACTTATGAGCTCATACAGATGCTTTTGGAAAAGAACAATATGCACGAGGTTGACGTTGCGAACCTCTATAAATGGATGTTCAAAACAGCCTGTGCAATCCTGATCCTGTCAAACACATTCAATATCGTCATGGCCGTGTTCGATGTGTCACAGAGCGTCATCGCGCAGGCAGGCGGGCTCATTCAAGGCTCCACCGATGTTTCGGCGGATATGCTTGCTGAACTGGAAACCTCGCTGGAGACGATGGACTTAGGGCCGCTGTTGGGGCTGTGGCTGCAGTCTGCGCTCATTGGCTTCACAATGAAGGCGATGGGAATTATCATTTTCGTTTTGGTGTATGGCAGGATGCTGGAAATCTATCTGCTGACCAGTCTGGCCCCCATCCCCGTTGCTACGCTTTCCAACCGGGAGCTTGGTGGCACCGGGCAGAACTACATCAAGTCCCTGTTTGCCGTGGGCTTTCAAGGGCTGTTGATCCTTGTATGTGTTGCAATTTACGCAGTGCTCATTCAAGGCATCGCAACAGGCGGCGATCCCATTGGGGCGATTTGGGGAACTGTGGGCTACACGGTTCTGCTTTGCTTCATGCTCTTTAAGACCGGGAGCATTGCCCAGCGTATCTTTGGCGCTCATTAACAGGAGGTGGTGCTTATGCCGAGAAGATACGGGGCAGACGGAACGCGCTTATGGAATGGAAAAACGCCGGAGGAGTTTACTGAGGCAGACGCTTACCGCTTTATGGCGGAAACAGAGGCCGTCCTGCAAAGAAAAGAGTTGATGGACGACCCCGCCCAGCCTGCTCCGGCAAGCGGAAAGGAGGAATTTTATCTGAGTAAGAAAGACGATGTGTTGCTGACCCCGGAGCAGATTGCTGCGGAGGAACGGCGCTGGCTGTTTGATGCTCCCATCGCGGAGCTTGCAGAAGTCAAGGGCGTTAGCATTGATGAGGCAGTAAAAATGCGGACAGATGCTGTCTTGCAGGAGGCGGTTGTTCCGATCACGGTATCTGTCCGCCCGATTGAGCCGCAGGGAAAACTGATCGGCTTCGCCAGCGTCAATTTTGGAGGTGTGGTCATCGACGATTTTAAGGTTGTGGACGGGAAAAACGGGATTTTCCTCGGCGCTCCCTCTAAATCTGATCCTGCCAGCCGGACGGGATACCGGGCTACGGTTCGGATTCCTGACCGAGCCACACAGGAACGGATCAATGCGGCTGGTGTGGAGGCGTATCATGCGGCGGTGGAACAGCTTGTTGCACGGGCCCAGGCGGTACGGCCTGCCCCGATCAAGGAGCAGATGGCCGAGGCCGCGAAACAAGCTGGAAAAGAAAATGCCGCCCGTCCTGCGCCTGCCAAGGCAAAGGAGGCCCGTAATGACCGATAGCCGCACTTTGGGACAAAGTGTCCCGAAGGAGGGTTTGTTTCTCATGGACGGCATCGAGGGCCTGCGCTCCCTGCCGAAGCATAGCGTGGATATGCTGCTGACCGATCCGCCCTACGGCACAACCCGGAATTATTGGGATGTCCCCCTGCCGCTCCCGGAGCTGTGGGAGGCGGTGAAATGGGCGGTCAAGCCGAATGGTGCGGTGCTGTTCTTCGCACAGTGCCCCTTTGACAAGGTGCTGGGCGCATCCAACCTCGCCATGCTCCGCTATGAGTGGATTTGGTACAAGGAGCGCGGAACAGGTTTTCTCAATGCAAACCGGGCTCCACTGAAAAAGTCCGAGAATATCTTGGTGTTTTACCAGAAGTCCCCGGTCTACAATCCGCAGTTTACTTATGGCAAGCCTTATACCCGCGTACATTCCCGAAGCGGTACAAGCTCCAACTATGGAAAATTTGAACGGCAGGGCTCGGAGTCCAACGATGGCCGCCGCTATCCCGGAAATGTACTATTTGTGCCTACGGTGTCCGGCGGCATCCACCCCACGCAGAAGCCCGTGGAGCTCTGCGAGTATCTGATCCGCACCTATACCCATCCCGGAGAACTGGTCGCGGACATTTGCGTTGGCTCCGGCACAACCGCGATTGCAGCCATCAACACAGAACGCCGCTTTGTATGCTTTGAAACGGCCCCGGCCTTTTATGCCGCAGCCAGTGAGCGTATTCGTGCGGCGCAGGCAGTAAAAAGTTCTGGCGAGAAAGGAGTGTAATTATCCAGCAGTATTCTATCATTTACGCCGATCCCCCTTGGCGCTACTCGGCTAAGAAAGTACAGGGCGCGGCGGAAAACCATTATCCCACTATGAGCATTGAGGAGTTATGTGCGTTGCCTGTGGCTGATCTTGCAGCCCCGGACAGCGCACTCTTTTTATGGGCTACTTTCCCGCAGCTCCCGGAGGCGCTCCGGCTGATCGAGGCTTGGGGCTTCACCTACAAAAGCGTTGCTTTCGTCTGGCTGAAAAAGAACAAGAAGGCGGATAGCTGGTTTTACGGCCTTGGCTTCTGGACAAGGGGCAATGCAGAAATCTGCCTGCTGGCAACCAAGGGACATCCAAAGCGGCAGGCTGCCAACATTCATCAATTCATCATTTCCCCGATTGAAGCCCATAGCAAAAAGCCGGACGAGGCCCGCGCCAAAATCATTTCCCTGATGGGCGATCTGCCCCGCGTGGAGCTCTTTGCCAGGCAGACCCCGCCCGGTTGGGCTGTATGGGGGAATGAAGTAACGCCAACCATCCCGGACTTTGGGACACATTGCCCCGAAGTACAGAAAGGAGTGTGATCTATGCCCTATGTAAACGTACCAAACGATTTATCCAAAATCAAAACAAAGATGGCTTTCAACCTCACCAAACGCCAGCTTGTCTGCTTCGGCAGTGCGGGCGCGGTGGGGATTCCGGCCTATCTGCTGACCCGTGGCACCCTCGGCAATACCGGGGCGATGTTTCTCATGCTGGGAATTATGCTCCCGGCGTTCCTGCTGGCGATGTATGAAAAGGACGGCTTGCCCTTTGAAAAGGTTGTGCGAAACATCATCCGGGCCAAGTTTCTAAGGCCGGGGATCAGGGCCTACCGAACCGAAAACATTTATGCGCCCTTTGCCGGGCCGGGCGCTGGAAAGGAGGATGTGATTGAAAAACACAAAGAAGAAAAACGGAGCCGCCAAGGGTAAAGGCCGGGCGGCCCTGTCTGCCCAGCAGACAATCCCATATCTGTCCATGCACCCGGACGGTGTGTGCAAGCTCCCGGGCGGGCTCTATACAAAAACCGTGGAATATGAGGACATCAATTACTCCGTGGCATCCACCGAGGATCAGACTGCCATATTCAGCGGATGGAGCTCATTCCTCAACTACTTTGACAGTTCGCTGCCGTTCCAGCTTTCCTTTATCAACCGCCGTTCCCATTCCCGCAGCCGCTATCAGGTCAATATCCCGAAAGCGGATGACAACTATAACAGCGTCCGGGACGAGTTTACCGGGATGCTGAAAAATCAGATTGCCAAAAGCAATAACGGCATTGAACGCTCAAAATACATCACCTTTGGCATACCCGCCGAGGGGATTGCGGAGGCACGGCCCCGTCTGGAGCGTGTGGAGGCCGATGTCATGGGAAACTTTAAACGGCTGGGCGTTCCCTCGGAGCCGATGGACGGGCGGGCCCGCCTTGCGCTGCTTCATAGCCAGATGCATCCGGGGAGCCGCGAGCCGTTCCGCTTTTCGTGGAAAGACATCCCGCAGACCGGGCTCGGCACAAAAGACTTTATTGCCCCGGACAGTCTCGACTTACGCCAGTCCCGCACATTCCGCATCGGCCAGTATTGGGGCGCGGTGTCCTACTTGCAGATTATGGCATCGGAGCTTTCGGATAAGTTGTTGGCGGAAATCTTGGAGCTGGATGCGGAAATGACCGTGACCATGCACATTCAGACCGTGGATCAGCTCAAGGCAATTAAGACCATCAAGGGGAAAATCTCGGACATCGGAAAAATGAAAGTGGAGGAACAGAGAAAGGCTGTGCGCTCCGGCTATGACCCGGATATTCTTCCCCCTGACCTGATTACATTCAGCAAGGACGCAGCGGAGCTTCTGGCTGATTTGCAATCCCGCAATGAGCGAATGTTTCTGCTGACCTTTACGGTGGTAAACCTTGCTCCTAACCGCCAGCGGCTGGAAAACGATGTGTTTACCGTGGGCGGTATCGCGCAGAAATACAACTGCGCTCTGCGCCGTCTGGACTGGCAACAGGAACAGGGCTTTGTTTCCTCGTTGGCCCTTGGTTACAACGAGGTAGAAATCCAGCGCGGTATGACCACCAGCTCCACAGCCATTTTTATCCCCTTTATGACAAGGGAGCTCCGCATGGCTGGACAGGCCCTCTACTATGGCATGAACGCACTTTCTCACAATGTCATCATGGCTGACCGCAAAAAGCTGAAATCGGCAAACGGGATGTACTTGGGCTCTACGGGCTCCGGAAAGAGCTTTGCCGCAAAGCGCGAGCTCTTGAATGTGTTTCTCACCATCCCGCAGGATCGGATCATCGTGGTTGACCCGATGGGCGAATACGCGCCGCTGGTGCGAAGGCTGGGCGGTCAGGTGATCGAGATTGCCCCGGACAGCCCGCACCATCTCAATCCGATGGATGTGGAGCTCAATATGGCTGCCGGAGAAAGCCCGCTTTCCATGAAGGCGGATTTTCTTTTGTCCCTGTGCGAGCTGGTGGTCGGCGGCAAGGAAGGCTTGCAGCCCATTGAAAAGACGGTCATTGACCGCTGTGTGCGTTTGGTGTACCGGGAGCAGGCGCTCGGATTGGAAACCGCAAAAACGCCGCTGTTGCAGGATTTGTACGAAGAGCTCTTACGCCAGCCGGAGCCCGAGGCCCGGCGCGTGGCAACTGCCTTAGAGCTTTATTGTACAGGCTCCCTCAATCTTTTTAACCATCCTACCAACGTCAAGACGGACAGCCGTGTGGTGTGCATCGTTCTGAAAAACATGGGCGAAAACCTTAGAAAGATTGCAATGCACATCACAAACGAGTTTGTTTCGCAGGCGGTGGATCAGAACTTCCACGAGGGCGCGGCAACTTGGTGCTACTTTGACGAGTTTCACATTCTGCTCCGTGATCCACTGACAGCCAGCTACTTTGTGGCGGTCTGGAAAATGCTGCGTAAAAAAGGATGTGTGCCGTCTGCTTTGACGCAGAACGTCAAAGACCTTTTGGCAAGCCGTGAAATCGAGAACATTCTGGACAACACGGATTTTATGATTCTGCTTTCGCAGGCGCAGAGTGACCGTACCATTCTGGCAAAACAGCTCGGTATTTCCGAGCACCAGCTTTCCTATATCACACACAGCAATTCCGGCGAGGGGCTGTTGTTCTATGGAAATGTGACCATCCCGTTTGTGGATCGGTTCCCTCGCGGAGAAATCTATGACCTGCTGACTACCCGCCCGGAGGATATGAAGAATGAAACGAAAAACGAATAAGGCCAAGGAGGAGGCTTGGTCGCAGACCGCCCACGCCCCTGACGAGGAGCAGTCCGGGCCGGAGGCTTCCGACACTTCGGGACAAAGTGTCCCAAAGTCCAAGTTCCGCAAAAAGAGCCAGCAAGAACAGGCTGCGGCAGCAAAGCTCCGTATGGAGTCCCAAGGCGAAAAGCTGGAACAGGCCCGGGAGAAGCTGGCAAAACAAAAGCCGCCGAAAAAGCCCGGCCCGGTAAAACGCATAGGCCGTGTTGCCAGTGGTTCCGTTCACAGCTTCGTGCATGGCAAGATTTTTGAAGTGGAACAGGAAAATGTCGGCACAGAAGGCGCACACCGTTCTGAGCTTGTGGGAGAAACCGCACTGCGGCATGGCTCCCGCTTTGTGCGCCGTAAAGTCCGGGAACATCCGGCAAAAGTGGTACGCAAGGCCGAGGCCCGCTATACCAAGTACACGGCGGACTACCATTTTCACACCGCCGCACAGGAGCACCCGGAGCTGACGAAAAATGCGCTTACCCGCTACTGGCAGAAGCAACGGCTCCGCAGGCAATATCGCAAGCAGGCAAAGGAGGCTGCAAAGCAGGGCGCGGCTGCGGCGGGGAAAACTGCCACAGCCACAGAACGCCTGACCGCCCGGGCAGTGGAATTTGTCAAAAGTCATCCCGCAGGTGCCGTGGTTGCGGTGCTCTGTGTGTTACTCCTGTTTGCTATGCAGTCCTGTTCCTCTACCATGCTTATGCTGGGGAACGCCGGGGCCGGTGCATTAGGAGCCAGCACCTATCCTTGCGAGGATCGTGATATGCTGGCCGCCGAAGCCGCCTATTGTGCGTTGGAAGATGATTTACAGCATTATCTGGACACCTATGAAAGCACCCATGACTATGACGAATACCACTTCGATCTGGACGAAATCGAACATGATCCCTATGTGCTGCTTTCTCTTTTGTGTGCGCTCCATGAGGGACAATGGACAATAGGCGAGGTACAGGGAACGCTGCAAATACTGTTTGACCGCCAGTACATTCTCACGGAGGATGTAGTGGTGGAAACCCGGTATCGCACGGAAACCGACACATGGACGGACGAGGACGGCAACTCCCATACGGACACCTATCAGGTGCCTTACGACTATTACATCTGTACGGTCACGTTGGAAAACTTTGATTTGTCCCATATACCTGTGTACGTTATGGGCGAGGATCAGCTTTCCCGATATGCCATCTATATGGCAACGCTGGGGAACCGCCCTGATCTGTTCCCGGATTCTCCCTATGTGAACAAGTACATTACCGGGAAACCCGGTGATTACGAAGTGCCCGGAGAATATCTGGACGATGAAACCTTTGCCGCGATGCTTGCCGAAGCGCAGAAATACATCGGCTATCCCTATGTGTGGGGCGGCAGTTCTCCCGCCACTTCCTTTGATTGCTCGGGGTACGTTTCGTGGGTTATCAATCACTCCGGCTGGAATGTGGGCAGGCTGGGAGCCCAGGGGCTCTATAACATCTGTACGCCGACCAGTTCTCCCAAACCCGGTGATCTGGTGTTCTTCAAAGGCACCTATGACACGCCGGGCGTGAGCCATTGCGGGATTTATGTCGGTGATGGAAAAATGCTGCATTGCGGAGATCCCATCGGCTACGCAAATTTGAATACAAGCTACTGGCAATCTCATTTTTACGCCTACGGGCGTTTACCGTGACAGGAGGTTTTGAAATGGCAACTACCAAAAGCATGAAAATTCAGGCCGAGATTGATAAGGTCAAGGCCAAAATCAGTGAACAGCAGGCCCGGCTCAAGGAGCTGGAGCAGAAAAAGCTGGAGGCGGAAAACAGCGAGATCGTGGACATTGTGCGCGGTATGAGCATTTCCCTTACGGAGCTCCCGCTGCTGTTTGAAAAGCTGAAGGACGGAGGTACTTTGGGACAAAGTGTCCCGAAGTCCGAAGAAGAAAAGGAGGAAAACTGAATATGAAACACTTTCGTATGTTGGCGGCGGGGCTTTGCTCCGCCGTTCTTTTATGCGGCTTTGCAATCCCGGCCTATGCCTATTCGGACGGCGGGAATGAGGAACCGCCTGTTGTGGAAGAAACTCCGGCCCCGGAGCCAGCGCCTACCATTACCCCGGGCGAGGGCTTTTCGGAGGATGGAAACCTTGTGACCCGCGATCTGCTCTACGATGCTGTAACCAACAAACAGTTCATCACGGTGGAAACCAGCGGCGGCAACACCTTTTACATTGTCATTGACTATGACAAGCCTGTGGACGAGGACGGCGAACAGTATCACACCTACTTTTTGAACATGGTGGATGAAGCCGATCTGCTGGCGGCACTGGAGGCCGCTGGCGGAGAACTTCCGGCCTGCTCCTGCACAGAAAAATGTGCGCCCGGAGCCATCCATACGGATTGCGAGGTCTGCGCGGTCAACATGACCGAGTGTGCTGGCACAGCTCCCGAACCCGCTCCGGTGACGGAACCTGCGGAGGAGCCGGAACCCGAGCCCCAGCAGAAAAGTAATACCGGGACGCTTCTGCTGATTTTGGCAGTGGCTGTTCTGGGCGGCGGTGCAGGCTGGTACTTGAAAATCTACCGACCGAAGCATGAAAAAGCTGCTGTACCCGAAGAGGATTACAGTGAGGAACTGGCTGATTATGACGATCCCGAGGACGATGGGCCGCCTTGGGACGAGGACGATACCGAAAGCGAGGATAATGAATGAGATTTACCAACAACCCCTATGAGGGATTTATGAAAGAAAAAAGCTACTTTAAGGGTGTGCCGCCCAGCCTGCCGCCGAAGGGCTCCCGTTGTGACGGCTGCCCTTACTGGCGCGGGATCGGCTGCGTGTTCTGCTACCGGGAGCAGCTCAAACCACCGGGCAACGGGAGGTGATGCTGTGGGCCGAGAACTGACCCGGACAGAAAAAGCGGCAATCCGCAGGCTGGTGTCAAAATGGTGTGCCAACTATGACCGGGACTGCGGCTGCCTGCCGCTGGATTGCGAGTGCTATATGTTTGGGAAATGCTGGACGGGGGCTTATTGCCGCTACTTCCGCGAGGCAGTTCTGCCCCTTGATCCGGCGCTGGAGGCTGCGTTGCTGACAGAGGGGCCAAGGCCGGATTTCAAGGCTTGCCCGGTATGTGGCAGAGCCGTGGCTCCTGATGGACGGCAAACCTATTGTTCGGCGGCCTGTGCAAAGGCGGCACACCGCAGACAGCAGCGGGAATATATGCGAAAAAAGCGGGGCTGATGTGTTGACAATTAGGACACCCCAAACCCGCCTGTGACAAGGCTTTTTAAGGCCCTTTTCTGCGGGAGGCGTATGTTTCTACGTCCGCCCCTGTTTCCGTGAGATGCTGTCAACATTTTAGCTGCCGGAGCTTTGGGACAAATTGTCCCAAAGTTCCGGCTTTTGTGGAAGGAGGTACTATGCCGAAATATTATCCGATCAATGAAGAAGCCGCAAAGCGGGCAAAAGATATGAACAGCTTTTCTGACTATCAGCCGGGCTCCGCTACGGCGGGCTACCGGGCAATGGTCGATGAAGCGTATGCAGCGGCGGAACGCCAGAAAGCGCGTGTCGATCCCATGTACCACGATAAGATTGACGCTCTGGTGGATCGCTATGCCCGGAAACTTGCGGAAAATCTGAATGAACGCAATGTGATTGATGCCCGGGTGCCCTCTATTCTGATCTCCGGGGGCGGTAATTTCCCTGTGGCAAAAAAGCACAAGCAGAACGCCGCCCGGGATCGCAACTATGGAGAGTATGCGGAGATTTCAAAGCTGCTTGATAAAATCCGCTCTGTTGGTATGGGCGGGATCAGCGCAGACGATGATCTGGCCGTGGAAAAGCTGACAAAAAAGCTGGAGGGGCTGGAGTCCCAGCAGGCCACCATGAAGGCGGTCAATGCGTATTTTCGGAAACACAAAACGCTGGACGGCTGCCCGGAGCTTACGCCGGAGCAGGCCGAAAAGCTCAAAGCAGATATGGCGCAGTCATGGCACTTGGACAAAAGCAAGCCATACCCCGCCTATCTGCTTTCCAACAACAACGCCAACATCCGCCGTGTACGCCAGCGCATTGAGGAACTGAGCAGCCGCTCCGAGTTTGCTGGCTGGACATTCCCCGGAGGTGAGGCCAAAATCAACGAGGCTGAAAACCGTTTGCAGCTTATTTTCGAGGAAAAGCCCGATGCCGATCAGCGGCAGGAACTGAAAAGCAACGGCTTTAAGTGGGCTCCCAGCCAAGGGGCATGGCAGCGGCAGCTTAACCAGAACGCTATCCGTGCTGCGGCCCGGATAGACTTTCTGCGGCCCGAGGACAGCACAAGCCCCTATCAGCTCCAGCCGTTTGTGAAAAGAGAAAACAAAGAAATGTCTCGATGATGGGAGGCGTACTATGGACAAAAATCAAGGCTATTCGATTCTGAAGGCTGTTATGCTGGAAAATGGACGTGGATTTGCATTGGGCGAACATCCCACCGCGCCATCCCGCTATGTCACATGGGCCTGCTATGATGACAAGGACGGCCAGCGGCAGTACGAATGGGGTCACTATGGAAATGACCGTGCCGCGATGGAACAGGATTTTGCAGACCGGGTGCAGGACTATCAGCGTATTTATAACGTGGGGATCAGGCAGACCGAGGCTCCCGGCCTTTACAAGTATTATTCTACCCAGCGGCCTGTGGACATCGGGACATTCCCGAAGCCGCCCTATAACAAGCCGGATGAAATTTTCAATTACGATCAGCGCGTCCCGGTGGAAAATGGCTCGTTCTTGGCTTGGGGCTATCTTACCTATACCCGTCCGCTGACGGAAAAGCAGGCATCCGACTATGAGCTGCGTCCTGCGCCTGATAATCCCGACAGGCCCCGTCCGATTGCCGAGCAGATGAAAAACGCGGCAAAGTTGGCGGAGGCAGATCGCGGCTCGGAGGCTCAGGCTCCCCAGCACAGGCAGCCTGACCGTGGCGATAGATAAGGAGGTGCGTATATGGAAAAGAAACGTGAACAGGAATTGTCTGTACTGGAGGTGCTGCGCCTGCACCGTGAATTTCATTTGCCGCGCCCTGTTCCGGTAGACGAACAGGAAAAGCCGCTGGATAAAGTAAAGGAGCCGCCCCGCGCCTGCCGCAGCCGGGAGCGTGAGGAACGATGACAAAGAAACGCCGCCGTCCGATCCATCTTCATGTGATGGTGTCGGAGGCGGAGCAGGCCCTGATTCAAGAACGTATGGCGGAGGCTGGCATCCGTAACATGGGAGCCTATATGCGGAAAATGGCCCTGAGTGGGTATGTGCTTCATGTTGACCTTTCGCCTGTTCGTGAGCTGGTTTCGCTCCAGCGGCGATGCTCCAACAATCTGAACCAAGTGGCAATTCAGGCCAACACCTACGGCGCAATTTATCCCGAAGAACTCGCAGCCTTACAGCGGGACTATGCCGCGTTGTGGGGGCCGCTGTCTGATCTTTTGAAACAGCTCTCCGCGCTGGTAGAGCTCTGACCCATCCGGGGAGTGGTTGATACCGCTCCCCGGCTTTTTCTACTTCGGGACAAAGTGTCCCAAAGTAAAAATACTATTTGCCGGAAGGAGGGATTTCTACGGCGACAACCTACATCCGCCCTTATAAAACAGCGGCGGGAAAAAGTGCAATTCAAACGATGGAGGATCGTTTTACCTATGGCCTGAACCCGGAAAAGCTGGGAGCCGTATCTTCCTATCTCTGCGATCCGAACACGGCCCCCGCCGAGTTTCTTCTGGTAAAAAGTCAATACCTTGCGGAGACAGGCCGAGCCGTATCTCGCGGGGCCCTGTTCTTTCAGATCCGGCAGGCGTTCCTGCCCGGGGAGGTTACGGCGGAAGAAGCAAACCGTATCGGCTATGAAACGGCGATGCGCTGGACAAAGGGAAAGTATCAGTTCTTCGTCTGTACGCATACCGACAAGGCCCATATCCACAATCACATTTATTTCAATGCGACGGCCTTTGATCGCTCCCGGAAATTTCATAATTTCATCGGTTCATCTTTTGCCCTGCGGCGGCTCTCTGACCGCGTGTGCATCGAACATGAACTGTCTGTTATCCAAAATCCGCGCCAGCACAGCAAGGGCCGTTTTCTCCACTACGGCCAGTTGATCGGTGAAAAGCCGCCCTCTGCCAAGCAGCGGGTACGGCTGGCTATTCTCGCCTCTTTGGAGAAAAAGCCCACGGACTTTGCCGACTTTCTTCGTCTCATGGAGGAGTCCGGCTTTGCGGTAAAACAGGGACGCGGCGGTGTCATCTCATTCCTTGCGCCCGGGCAGGAAAAACCGACCCGGCTCCGGGCTTCTACACTTGGAGCCGGATTTGACCCGGAGGACATCAAGGCGGTAATTGCCGGGGAACGTCCGCTCCCTGAACTGCCAGAGGAGCCCACGGTTCCGCCACGGCGAGTCAATCTCATCATCGACATTCAAGAGCGTATGGCCCAGGGCAAAGGCCCAGCCTATGAACGATGGGCCAAGGTCTACAACTTAAAGCAGATGGCGGCTGCGCTCCAGTATTTGCAGGAGCATCATCTGACAGACTATGCGGCGCTGACGGCCCGCACCGAGGCGGCGGTGGATCACTTTCACAAGCTGTCTGACGAGCTCCGTACAGCGGAGGAGGCTCTTTCCAAAACCTCGGAGCTGATGGCTGCCACGGTGGACTATGCCAAGACCCGCCCGGTGTTCGATGGGTACAAGGCTGCGCGGTACAGTAAAAAGTATCTGGCCCAGCATGAAGCAGAGCTTGCCACTTACCGGGCGGCAAAGGATACCATGAACACCATACTGAACGGCGCAAAGCTCCCTAAGATTGAAGCACTAAAAAAATCCCGCCGTGAGCTGGCGGGACAGAAAAAAGAGCTTTATGCAGAATACCGGGAGGCCCAGCGGCAAATGCGGGAGGCTGTGGCAATAAAAGCGAACATTGATCATCTGCTCGGCATAACAGACGAGCGTGAAAATAAGGCCCAGGAACGATAGTGACGGGCCGCAGACTACGGTGCAGCGCACCGGGACTTTGGGACAATTTGTCCCGAAGTACAGCGGGTTTGGGGAGCTCCCCAACAAGCATTTTTGCGGGCCCTGCGCCCTGCAAAAATTTCGGAGTGTGGCCACACCCGAATTGCTTGCCGTTTCGTGCGCTTCCGCAACATGGCGCAAAAAAACGGAGGTCACGCTTTCTTTTACGTTTCCTCCGTTTCTTTCGATGCTTTCATCGCTTGGATTGTAGCTTCAACGATTTTCAATTCTCTTTCGTCCAAGGCGTTCAACATGGCATCAATCCGCTTTCTGCACTCGCTCCCGCTATTTTGGGACGGGTAAAAGTATTGATCCACCGATATATCAAACATTGTGACCATCTGATAAAAGGTGTTGAAGCTTGGATGCTGACCATCATTTTCATTATACATAATGGTACGCGGAGCGCGGTCAACAATATAGGCCAGTTGCTCCTGTGTCATGCCGCTGGCTTCTCTTGCCCGCTTGATGGCGAGCCCTATATCGTGAAAATCAAAGCGTCTTTCATCTCGTTCTATCTTCATAACATCACCTGATATGATTTTACATTTCATGTGATATTATTTGAACGACTATCTATTTCATACTACTGACTATTTAATTTCACATTCTTTTCTTCCAAAACTTGTATTGTTCGAGTCGAAGAACTATAATATACTCTATGGAGGTGCAGAATGGATTATATGACACTAAAAGAGGCCGCCGAAAAATGGGGCGTGACACCTCGTAGAGTAAATTACTATTGTGCTGCCGGGCGTATTCCCGGCGCTGTGAAGATGGCTGGTGTTTGGCTGATCCCAAAGAACGCAGAAAAGCCGATTGACGGAAGGACAAAACAAGGAAAGGAATTAAAACATGAATAGAATATTGCTATTGGAGGATGATGTCAGTCTAATAGATGGCTTGGTCTACTCTTTGAAAAAGAATGAATTTGATGTTGAAGTTGCCCGTACAGTATGTGAAGCAAAACAATACTTATCCGAACTCGACCGATACGATTTATTGATTTTGGATGTTACTCTGCCAGATGGAACAGGATTTGACGTATGCGAAAGAGTAAGAAAAGAAAATCAGCAGATACCGATTATATTCCTGACTGCATCGGATGAAGAAGTCAGCATAATTCGTGGATTAGATAGCGGTGGGGACGATTATATCACCAAGCCTTTCAAACTGGGGGAATTGTGTTCCCGCATCCGGGCGCTGTTGCGTCGGGCCGGAGTTTCCAAAAGCGAAAAAAACACTTCTATGGAATGTGGCGACATTACCATTGATCTGTTGGGTAGCCGTGCAACCTTAAAGGGAAAGGCATTGGATTTGACAAGCGCCGAATATCGTTTGCTTTGTCTGCTGGTAAGAAACGCAAATCGCGTTGTGACAAGGGACATCATTCTAAATGAGCTGTGGGATGATACAGGAAATTTTGTTGATGATAATACCCTGTCCGTCTATGTACGGCGGCTTCGTGAAAAAGTGGAAACCAATCCGTCCCATCCAGAACACCTTATAACCATTCGTGGGTTCGGCTACCAATGGAAAGAGGTGTCTATATGAGTTTGTACCAAGATAGACAGATTAAAGGGTTCCTGCTATTTTTGACTTTGTTTGCTCTGCTGTTTGTAGGTACAGCAACCGTTTTGACTATTTATCAGGTGAACGATGCGGAAGTCCTATGGCTCAAACATGATGAAGCGGTTTCATCCTCACTTTTGGAACAGGGTGTTCCGAAAGAAGTGGTTGCAGTTGCCTTTACGAACACAGACATCAGTGACGATGGTAGGTCATTATTAGCGACTGCGGGTTTGGGAAAACAGTCAGAAAGCAGTATGCGGCCTTATTTCAATCAATTTCAGCGTTCCGCTTTCTGCACCATGCTATGCACTGTGCTATTTTTTCTCTTTGTGCTTGCCATAGGAATATTTATTTTTTTCTGGAAAAGGAAGCGATTGTATCAACAGGCCGACAAAATATTGCTAAATTACATCAACGGGGATTACTCTTGTCATTTACCGCAGAATTATGAGGGGGCTATCTACCAAGTGTTTTCTTCGATAGAACAGCTTGCAACTATGCTCCAATCCAAAAATGAAACAGAACGTAAAGCAAAAGAGTTTTTGAAAGACACCATATCCGATATATCTCACCAGCTCAAAACGCCTCTGGCAGCCCTCACTATGTATCAGGAGATCATTGAAAATGAGCCAGAAAATGCAGAAACGGTCAAACAGTTTGCGGCGAAGATGGGTATTTCTCTAAAGCGTATGGAGCAGTTAATCTTATCCATGTTGAAGATAACCCGACTGGATACGGGAAACATCATTTTTGAGAAAAAAAGTTGCCGTGTGTCCGAGCTGATAGCTCATTCAGTCAATGACCTAACCACAAGGGCTAAAAGCGAAAGCAAGCAGATTCAGATAGATGGCGATGGTGAACAGCAGCTTATTTGTGACATGGAATGGACAGGTGAAGCGATTGGAAACATTGTAAAAAATGCACTGGATCACACGCAAGCTGGCGGTATTGTCCGTATTACATGGGAGCGCACTCCTGCTATGTTTCGGATTTTTATTTCTGATAATGGTAACGGCATAGTCCCGGAAGATATTTACCATATCTTTAAACGCTTTTATCGCAGCAAACATTCTCTTGATACACAAGGAATCGGGCTGGGGCTTCCCCTTGCCAAGTCCATTATTGAGGGTCAAAACGGTGTTATCTCCGTACAAAGTGAAGTCGGAAAAGGTACGCTGTTTACACTATCTTTCCTTACGGATCTGTAAGGTCAAATTCACCTGCTTGTAAGCTGTTTTTGCTATCCTTTTGAGAAAGGAGGTACTGATGACTATGGAAATATTGAAAGTACAAGATTTATGTAAAACTTATGGCAAGGGTGAGGCGAAAGTCGAAGCGTTGAAGAAGGTTTCCTTCTCCCTGGATAAAGGCGAATTTGCTGCCGTTGTGGGTGAATCCGGTTCTGGCAAAAGCACATTACTGAACTGTATTGGAGCTTTGGATACCCCTACTTCCGGCCACATTTGGATTGATGAACAAGACCTGTTTTCCATGAAAGAGGAACAGCGCACGATTTTCCGCCGTCGTAATATCGGCTTTATCTTCCAATCCTTTCAGTTGGTTTCCGAGCTGAATGTGGAGCAGAATATCATGTTTCCGCTTCTTTTGGACTATCGCAAACCAGACCCGGCAGCAGTAGAAGAAATTTTGGAACTCTTGGGACTTACCGAGCGTCGACATCACCTGCCGAGCCAACTATCCGGCGGACAGCAGCAGCGTGTTGCCATTGGCCGGGCGTTAATCACAAAGCCCAAACTGATTCTGGCAGATGAACCTACTGGCAATCTGGACAGCAAGAATAGTCAGGATGTTATCGCCCTGCTTACGCAGGCGTCCCGTCGCTATCAGCAAACAATCCTGATGATTACCCACAATAAGGATTTGACTGCATCCGTTGATCGGGTGTTCCGGGTATCAGATGGCGTTTTGACGGATTTGGGAGGAAAAACAAATGAAGCATTATCTTGACCTTGTTCCCATATCCGCAAAAATCCACAAGAAGCAAAGCAGAATGTCTATTTTCTGCATTGTGCTGGCGGTATTTCTGGTTACAACTATTTTTGGAATGGCAGATATGTTCATCCGCAGCCAGATTTTGCAGGCACAGCAGGAGTCTGGGAATTGGCATATTGCCATTAAGAATATCAGCAATGAAGAAGCAGCAATTATTGCTTCACGCCCTGATATTGAAGTATTTTCACCGTATGGCGTACTCAATTATCGTGGAGATTTAGGCTACACTTTGGGTGGAAAAGATGTAGCGATATGCGGTTGTGATGAAAGCTATATAACTGAAATCTGGACTGACCAACTTGAAGAAGGTGTTTTTCCACAGACAAGTAATGAAGCGTTGGTGACTGAAAATGCAAAGCAGATAATGGGTGTTGCGATTGGTGATCCCATTGCCGTAGAAACTCCTGATGGCGATAAACTGAATTTTACCATATCAGGATTTATGAATAATACCGCCTCGATCATGAGTGGCGACTCCTACGGCATCATTTTGAACACAGAGGATTACTGCGCGATTTATCCGAATGTATCAGACGGGGAGCCGAATGATTACAGCATTATGTTTTTTACTCAATTTGCAAACACAAGAAATATACAAGGGAAAATTGCAGATTTGAAAGAACAATGCAATTTATCGAATGAACAAATATCTTCCAACAACAATCTGCTTGGATTGCTTGGACAAAGCCGCGTTCCCTTTTTGTTACAGGTTTACTTGGCTGCGGCTGTATTGTTTGTACTGGTAATGTTAGCTGGTATTATGATGATTGCAAGCAGCCTGAACAGCAATGTAGCCCAGCGTACCGAATTTTTCGGCCTTATGCGCTGTATCGGTGCAACACCAAAACAGGTTATGCGCTTAGTACGGAAAGAGGCGCTTAGTTGGTGCCGTTTGGCAATCCCTGTGGGTATTTCCATCGGTATAGTTGTCATTTGGGTCTTATGTGCGATTTTGCGTTTCCTAAGTCCGGAATTTTTCAAAGCGATGCCTACATTCGGATTTAGCGTACCAAGTATTCTTGCAGGAATCGTTGTGGGCTTGGTAACGGTTTTGTTCGCTGCCTATTCTCCGGCAAAGAAAGCAGCAAAAGTATCTCCGTTGGCAGCGGTTTCCGGTAATGCAAACGACTTGGAGCCTGCAAGAAATGCTGCTAATACACAACTGCTTAAGATTGATACAGCACTTGGAATTTATCATGCAAAAGCAAATCGGAAAAATCTGTTTTTGATGACAAGCTCATTTGCTCTCAGTATTATCCTTTTCCTTTCATTCTCTGTAACAGTTGAGTTCATGCAGCATACCTTAACACCGCTCCAACCTTGGACAGCAGATTTATCTATCATAAGCCCTGATAACGCCTGTGCTATTGACAAAGCATTACTTGATGATCTAAAGGAAAATCCTGTTGTGGATTTAGCGTATGGAAGAAAATTTGCATACGAGGTTCCGTCTGTCACAAACGGTATTGAAAAAAAGATGGATTTAATCTCTTATGAGCAGTATCAATTTGATTGGGCAAAGGACTATTTATTAGAGGGTTCTCTGGAATCTGTGCAAACTGATTTAGGGACGGGCTTAATTATTTATAATTCGCAGAACACAATACAAATAGGCGATACTGTATCGTTGAATACAAACGGACAAAGTAAAGAAATCCAAATCGTGGGAATGTTGTCCGACTGTCCGTTTTACAGTGCCGCCGGTGTTGGAACAATTATTTGTTCAGAGGATACATTTGAACAAATTACTGGCGAGTCGAAATATACGGTTATTGATGTGCAGTTAGTGAAAGGCACAACAGACGAAGATGTTTATGTGATCCGCCAAATGGTAGATTCCTCATTTACTTTCGCTGATGAACGCATGGGTAACAGCAGTACCATGGGAACTTACTATTGTTTTTGGCTGTTCATCTATGGATTCCTCGTCCTAATTGCAATGATTACAATTTTTAACATAATCAATAGTATTTCCATGAGTGTGTCTGCACGGTTGAAACAGTATGGCGCTTTCCGTGCCATCGGCGTTAGCATGGGACAGCTAAGTAAAATGATTGTTGCAGAAGCCTTCACCTATACCATAATCGGCGGTGTAGTTGGTACGGTGTTGGGACTGTTTTGTAACAAGCTATTGTTTGGAATGTTGATAAGTTATAGATGGGGGGATGCTTGGACTCCTCCATTACCAGAGGTAGCTGTTATTCTGTTGATTGTCGTAAGCTCTGTAATTCTGGCTGTGCATGGGCCAATCAAGAGAATACGCAATATGTCCATTGTTGATACAATCAGCGCACAGTAATTCTACTTTTGAAGCGGGTGGCTTTAGAAGCCGCCCACTTTTGTCTTACAAATTCGTAAGTTGAAATTCACCTGTTTGTAAGCTGATTTTTTTATAATTAAGTTGATGAAAGAGAGGAAAAAATGAAAAAAATCCTTTCCACCAGAGTATTGGTGAAGATTTGTGTATTAACAACTATACTGCTGGTTTTGATAATCTATACTATATGGGGCAATTCAGCATTGATGGTAAGTATGGTTAATATCTCCAGCGATCGCATAGCATCTGCCTTTTCTAATTTTCGGATTGCACAAGTGTCCGACTTGCATAATGCTGAATTTGGAGAAAGCAATACAGAATTGATAGAATTGCTGTCTGAACACGAACCGGATATTATTGTGATAACTGGAGATTTAATCGATGCTGGACATACAGACATTGAGATTGCGTTTGATTTTATAAAACAAGCTGTTCAAATAGCCCCTGTCTACTTTGTAACCGGAAACCACGAAGCTAACTTCTCACATTATGATCAATTCAAAACAGGGCTTGAAGCGTCTGGCGTAACTGTCCTTGAAGATGAAGCAATACAGTTAGTGCATAACAACGAAATGATTACCCTTATCGGGCTTTCTGATTCTGACTTTACGATTAAGGGCGATATGTTTAATGAAGCGCCAGCCATGGTCAACACAAAATTGAATAGCCTTATTGATGACGAAAACAGTTACACTATACTGCTATCACATCGGCCAGAGTTATTTGAAACCTATGTATGCTGTGGTGTTGATTTGGTTTTATGTGGTCATGCACACGGAGGGCAGTTTCGATTACCTTTTATTGGGGGGCTCGTTGCCCCCAATCAAGGGCTGTTTCCTAAATATGATTCCGGCCTTTATACAGACGGAAAGACAAATATGGTTGTTAGCCGCGGCCTTGGAAATAGTATTATTCCATTCCGATTTAATAATCGTCCAGAGGTTGTATTAGTAGAACTTAACACCGAATAACGATACTTCAACCGAATATTGAAATGATCTGCCGCACGACGGCAAAAGAAAAAAAGCCGTCGTAGAGCAGACAATTTGACACGCCCATTTGAAACGGCGGCTTTGATTTTCAGAGCCGCCGTTTCTTTGCGTCTACACAAACCAATGACGACTTGCAGGGACACGGTAGCCGATTGGAGGTTATTTTGCCGTGTCCTTTTCTCTTTTTCGCAGTATCCATGATCTGCACCAGCTAAAAAAAGCGTAGCCCCTCCATCGGAGCAGTCCGGCTTTGAATATGAAATTAAACAGTACATAACCGATAATACTTTTTCGTGCGCTTGTGCGGCCTTGTGTCGCGCAGGCGCATTTTGCTTTCCAGACTTCGAGGCAAAGTGTCCCGAGGTGCGGTGCCGTTCTCCGCCGTTACTCCATTTCGTTTCCGACCAACCCCGAACAAACTGAAATGGAGGATTTTACGATGACTACTATCAATCTGAAAGATTTTTATTATTGGTACACGCAGGATCAGCTTATCGAAGTTTCTGACGAGGTGGCCGAGGTATTCAAGGCCGATGCCCGCTATGAGATGGCCTATCAGCGGCGGCTCTCCCGGCACAAGGCGCAGTATTCTCTGGACTGCGATGACGGGATTGAGTATTCCGCTTGCCTGCATGAGCCGACCCCGCAGGAGCTCCTTGAACGGATGGAAACCTTTCTTCGTCTGTGGAACGCTCTCAATTCTCTGCCGGAGATCCAGGGCCGCAGAATTGACGCACATATCATTCTTGGCAAGTCGATTAAAGAAATTGCCAAGGCCGAGGGCGTACATGAGGAGTCTATTCGCCAGTCGATCAAGCGTGGCCTTGAACGCATGAAAAAAACTTTTTGATTTTTTCATCTTAACCCACTTGGAATTGATGAAAAAATGTCTCGGTTTATGAGAGGAGGTTTTCTTCCTAACGCAAGGGAATAACGGCAACCCTGAGTAAGTACGTGGAGCCAGACGGTGGGTGCGCGGTGACATTTCCCAAAAGAGATTGAGCGAACAACACCAACACTGTAAATGGGCCCGGCCATCCCAAGGCCATGATCCGGCGCTGAACAGGTTGGCTGCCTGTTCCTCCGGGCTTGTCGCTTTACTTGCGTTGAGAGCGCCGCACAGAAAATAACGATTGTCTTTGGACAGGCCAAGTAAATATGTGCGGCGCTCTCTAATATTCAAAAACTATAATAAACCTCGAGACAAAGTGTCCCAAGGTGGAGTAAGGCAACAGGCCAGCATCCCGGTGGTGCTGGCCTGTTGCGTTTCCCCACCAAACAGCGGGAGGCGTTCTATCAATCTGCGAAGGAGGTTTACCGTGAAATTAACTACACAGGAACTTGAACAAATGAGAAGCGTTGACATTGGCGCGGTGGCTGCCGAGTCCCTGCCTGATGTGAGCGGTATGACCTTTGACAATGCGCTTTCCCGAAAGGAGCGCATCTCTCGATTTTTGCAGACTGTCAAAAATCCATACTGCTTTTGCATCGGTGGTGTTGGCGTGAAAATTGAATTTGCTGAAAGCGGGCCATCTCTCCAAGATAAGCTGACGGATTTCCTGCTGCGGCAAAGAAGCGGGCTGTAACTTCGGTTACAGCTCGTTTTGCTTCTTCGAGACAAAGTGTCCCGAAGTGGAGGCATCCTTGTTGTCCTCCCCGGACAGAGTTATAATATAAGTGTAATGTGATAGGGAAGGAGGAACAATGGCACGAGCAAAAAACAGAGGGTATCAGCAGAGTTTCTCTCCCTCTTACACAATCCGCCGCTGGCGGCTGGGCATCTATATCCGGCTTTCAAAGGAAGATTTGAAAAAAGGAAAAGACGATAGCAACAGCGTAAAGAACCAGCGTGACCTACTGAACGATTTTTACCGACGCAACATTGACGAGTTTGAAAGCATCACAGAATATGTGGATGATGGTCATACTGGAACGGACGCCAACCGTGAAGATTTTCAACGGCTCTTGGCGGATGTCATGAGTGGTAAAATCAACTGCGTTATAGTAAAAGACCTGTCCCGCTTCGCACGAAATTATAGCGATGCCGGAAGTTTGATCGATAACCTGTTTGTTCAAATGGGTGTTCGCTTTATCAGCCTTGCTGAGAATGTGGACAGCTACAAGAACCCCGACAGCGTTTCAAATATCATCGTTCCCATTACAAACGTGATGAACGATAATTACTGCTATCAGACTTCCAAAAAGATCCGGCAGGTATTTGATTACAAACGGCGCAACGGCCAGTATATCGGAGCATTTGCTCCTTACGGCTATGTAAAGCACCCAAAGGACAAGCACAGGCTGATTGTTGATCCCGATGCTGCTGAAAATGTCAAACTCATTTTCACAATGCTTATTCAAGGGTCATCAAAACGTGCTATCGCGCTGTACCTGAACGAACACGGCGTACCGAGCCCCTCGGCTTACAAGGTACAAAAGGGCTTGCCTGTTTCGACAAGAGGGTATGACGATCCTATGTGGGGAGTCCGCATGATCCACTCCATTCTTACCAATCCGACCTACACCGGGGATTTAGCCCAAGGCCGAAGCCGGGTGAAAAGCTACAAGGTACACCAGATTGAAGCTGTTCCACGCGAGGAATGGGTGGAAGTGGCTGGAACGCATGAGGCCATTATCGACTATGAAACTTTCGACAAGGTACAGGCTCTCTTACAGCGTGATACCCGTACTTCCCCGAAAGGCCGTGAGGTACATTTATTCAGCGGCTTTCTGAAATGTGCCGATTGCGGGCGGGCCATTACCCGATGCGTTGGCAAGAACAACAATGTATATTATTCTTGCTCAACCTACAAGAACCGTTCCCGGACAGCCTGCACCATGCACTCAATCAAGCATGAACGGCTGGAGGCTGCTGTTTTGTTCGCTGTACAGCATCAGGTACATTTGGCTGTTTCCTACTCGGAAATCGTCACGCAGATCAATTCCGCTCCAATCAAAAAAAGCCAGTCTTACCGACTGGACGATCTGATAGCTGCAAAAGAGCGGGAACTGACAAAGATAACACGCTACAAGCAATCTCTTTATCAGGACTGGAAAGACGGTGAAATCACCCAGCAGGAATACCGGGATATGAAGGCTGACTATGAACGGCAGACTTCTGATATTTCCGCGGTGCTTACCCGGCTGAACGCTGAACGCGCAGAACTGGCAAACGGTGTGGACAACGAGCATCCTGCACTGGTAGCCTTTATGAAGTATCAGAACATTGAAGCCCTCAACCGTGAAATCTTGGTTGAACTTGTGGACTATATCAAGGTCTATGAAAACGGCAATATCAGCGTGAAATTCAAATTTGCTGACGAGCTCCGCAAGATTGCCGAGTACATTGAAATCAACACTACGGAAGATACCGCAGTAGCGGGCTAACCCCCGCTACGAACCCCTTTGACAGTGTGTTTTCCTAATAGGCGCTAATCATATGATAACAACGATGAATTGGGGCAGCTTTGCGCGTCCTTTGAAATCATGCGGACAACCCTTGCGGACAATTTCTCTAAAATGTGGCGGCAAGTTGAAGAACGAAAAGCACTCAACGCCGCTTTTGCTCACGATTTGCGTACCCCTCTGACAGTACTAAAAGGCTATAACGAAATGCTACAAGCCAGCGACAATTCCCAAACGAGGGAAACCGCCGCCACAATGGGAAAGCATATTTCCCGTATGGAAAACTATGTAAGCAGTATGAGCAATCTTAGGCGTATGGAAGATACTCAGCCAGAGTACAAGTTGATTGGCTTGCAACCATTGGTATCATCTTTGTATGACAGCGCAAAAATCGTTTGCGCGAAAAATGCAAAAGAGTTGATTTTACAAAATCATATACCCAATTCACAGTTGCCCCTTGACAGCGCATTTGTTTCACAGGTCAGCAATAACCTGCTTGCCAACGCGGTTCGATATGCCCAGACTACGGTAACAATATCTTTCGCCTTGCATGACAACGGCTTGTTGCTTTCCGTATCAGACGATGGGAAGGGTTTTGACAAAAACAGTCTGCAAAAAGCAACCAGCCCATATTACACAGAGGAAAATAACCATTCCGAGCATTTTGGACTTGGTCTATATATTTGCAAGCTGCTTTGTGAACACCACAACGGCTATTTGAAGATTGAAAATACTGCAACTGGAGCAAATGTATCCGCCTACTTCAAATCTCCTGCCTTGTAGATAAAAAGTAGATATTTCCCCGCTATACTCTCCATGAAAACACATGGAGAGTATTTTATTGCTCCCTATGGAGAAAGGGGCTTTTTATGGAATTAAAAACGATTGGGCTGACAAAAAAGTTCGGCTCCAAAACCGCCGTAGACAATTTGAATATTACCCTGACCAATGGTGTCTACGGCTTGCTGGGCGCAAACGGCGCAGGAAAAACAACGCTTATGCGGCTGCTCTGCAATATCCAAACGCCTACTTCCGGAAAAATCATGCTGAATGGCAGGAGCATTGTTGAACTGGGTGAGAAGTATCGAAACCTCTTAGGCTATTTGCCGCAGCACTTCGGATATTACCCCGATTTTTCAGCGTATGACTTTCTGCTTTACATTTCTGCCCTAAAAGGCTTGGACGAGAAGGCAGCGCGGAAGAAGGCAAAAGAACTGCTGGAAGCAGTAGACTTATCGAGGGAAAGTAAGCACAAAATCAAAACCTTTTCCGGGGGCATGAAACAGCGTTTAGGGATTGCACAAGCCATGCTCAATGACCCCTGCATTTTGATTTTAGACGAGCCAACGGCAGGGCTTGACCCGAAAGAACGCGTCCGTTTCCGCAATTTGATCAGCGCCTTTTCCAAAGACCGCATTGTGATCCTGTCTACGCATATTGTTTCCGATGTGGAGTTTATTGCGGAGGAAATCATTATGATGAAGTCCGGGCAAATCATTCACTTTGGAAATCCGCAAGAGATCACTTCTGAAATCGACGGTCAAGTATGGGAATGTACGGTTCCGACTGCCTATGCGGAAAAACACGCAGCTGCCTACAATACAAGTAATCTGCGGAACATCAGTGGAAACCAGACAATCTTACGGATTATTGGAGATCGTCCGTCTATGGAAAATGCGGTAAGGGCGCAGCCTACTTTGGAAGACCTGTACCTGTTCTATTTCAAAGGGGGCTGTGAAGAATGAAAAAACTGATTCTTTTTGAACTGCGGAAAGTGTTTTCAAAGCGTTTGGCGCTCATCGCTCTAATTGGAATTATCCTGTTCTCTGCCTTGCTATCCTTTTCCACCTTTCAAAACAAATATGCATTTGACCAAAATATCGGTGAAGGTACTGGCAAAACAGCAGTAAAAATCGACAAGGAAATTGCAGCTAAATATGAAGGAATCCTGACAGACGAAAAGGTGCAGCAAATGATGTCTGATTTTGCACCGACCCACGATCTGCATGGTCTCAATGCTATGTACCTGTATCAGAACGCTACGCAATCCGCCGCCTTTTCCCGATTTTCTGATAAAGAGGGGAATTGGAACGGATTAAGTGTTTCGGATGTGTTCGGTAATGAAGAAATTAAAATTGGCTATGTAGATGGTTGGCTTTCAACAAGTAAAAACATGGTGCGGTTTTTTATCGCCCTTGCTCTTGCGGTTATCATCATGCTTGCTCCGATTTTCTCCGGCGAGTATGAAGGCGTTGACAATATCATATTGACAAGCAAATACGGCAAAACCAAATGCGCTACTGCAAAGGTAGCAGCAGGCATTCTTACCGCCATTCTCACTACTGCGCTGGTTGCGGCTTTTAACTTGCTTCTTGCTCTTATCTTTTACGGAACGGAAGGGCTAGATTGTAGTATTCTATTCGCTCCCAGCGACTATGTAGAAGGGTTTATTCCTTTCAATATCACTTGTGGAACATTACTCAAATATCAAATCCTGTTGGCCTTTACCTGTACCCTCAGCGTTACTGGAATTACACTGTTCCTATCTGCAATCAGTAAAAATCAGATTGTAGCTTTGGTTGCGGCGATAGCAATTTTTCTGTTCCCAGTTTTGCTGCCAATCACAGAAGCAAATCCGTTGTTCCGATTGGTTGGACTTCTTCCTATCTATCATGCACTGGCTATTTCGCTCCTGTCGGTGGAACAAATGAGTAACGGTATGCTGTATGCGATATGGGCAATCCCGGCAGCACTACTCTTTTTGGGAGTTGCTGCAGGTATCTCTCGCCGTGTATTTGCCAAGCACCAAGTTTCATAAATATGGAATGATCTACCGGACGACGGCAAAACAAAAAAGCCGTCGTATAGCAGACATATCCGCACGCCCATTTTGAAGCGGCGGCTCAATTTTCAGAGCCGCCGCTTCTTTGTGTTTACACAAACCAATGATGACTTGCAGGGATACGGTAGCCGATTGGAGATTATTTTACCATAGCAGATCGGTGCCCCGCACGGGCTGGATAGCCAGTGCGGCACCCCTGACCTGATACGTTACCCCGCCAACTTCGCCCCTTGCCTTCCGCTGGCACACCTCCGGGTGCTGCGTTGCAAGGGCGTCAAGCTGTTTCTGCAAGGCGGGATTCAGCGTAAACACGCTGTTCGTTCCGTCCTCACTGGCATAGATCATGGTCTCCAGCTTAAACATCGTCAATCAGTTCTTCCTCCTCGGATTCGTCAAAGATGGTCGGTCCCCAGTCCTCGTCCTCCTCGATGTCCCGTGACATTTTCTGCATCATGGTGTAATGCTCCATCTCGGAACGGACGAAGTAGAACATCTGGTCGTACCAGTCTGCCAGCGTTTCGTCCTCTAGCTTCCGGCAGAAGTCAAGCACCAGCTTGTTCTGGTCGGGGTCAACCGTCAGCCCGGCAACTCCGCACAGCCGCTTGCGGGTCAACTCCAGATCGGCGCAGCCATAGGTGTAAAGCAGCTTCTTTTCTTCAAACGTCAGTTTCATAGGCTTGTTCCTCCGTATTAAAAAAGGGCCTGCCCTGTGCAGACCCGATGTAGCAAAAAGACCGCCGTGCGTTGTGCAGGGCGGTCTTGAACTCAGGATTGGAGAAAATCCCGGAGTTCATCAGCGAAAAAGGAGATTTTGGCGATAGCAGCTATCGTTATGTAAGGCAGGACGAAAACCACAAATGCGATAATCAGCATTTTCAGGACTTCGCCGTCGTCTGCCAGCTTCATGATCCAGCTTGCCAGAGCCACGAAGAAGAACAGTCCCGCCAGCAGATTTGTCAGGACCGTGGAGAAGGTCGTGAGGAAGATACCCACCCACTGCGCCAGAATCAGCAGCAGAAGCAGCGGGAGAAGGGCAAGTTTCAGCATCCATTTCAGCACAGCCATCGTGGGCACCTCCTTATACAAAAATCAGCTCAGACTTGATGATTTCCTCGGCGCGGTTTCGGATGCTGTTCATCCGGAGCACCCATTCCAGTTGATCGGCGGCTTTCAGGTCTTCGGTCACATCCTCGGCTTTCTGCATCTGCCGGACGGTCAACACAAGCTGTTCCTCGGCCTGCTTGTCCAGCTTGGCAAGGTAGCTGCTTAGCTCACCGGACAGGAGCAGTTGATTGTACCGGATAGGATGATGTTCTTGCAGATATTTCTTATGTAAGCGGCCCCACCTCCCGATGGGGTGCTGTTCTGCCGGGGCTGCTGCGGTCAGGTTCGGCAGATAGTGGTCATTGACAAGGGTGTAGTCCAGACCGTTAGCGTTGTCATGGATGGAATTTTCAAGTTTGTTCATGCGGATTCTCCTTTCAGTTCATCGGTTGGTTCAAGTTGAAGGGGATTTTTTTCGGCAAGCTCTTGTTGAGCTAGCTTTTTCTTTTGGGCATATTGGCGGCAGCGTTCCCGGTTTTTCTGTAAGAGTGCTTCGTACTCTGCTGCTGCTTGCGGGTCAGTTTTAGCAGCTTCTCTCAAAGCCACTCGTTTTTTCTTGCGGTTTTCTCCAGATGTTTTTTGGTACTTTTTACGCTTGGCTATCTGCTGTTCTGTAATCTTTTTCGCATCGTCGTGGTTGATCTCGATTTGGCTGGGAAAAGTATCGCCAATGAAGTTGAAATAAATGTCGATTTGCTGTTGACGGTAGATCGTCCGTCCGCCGGATGCGGAATGAATCACCACTTTTTCTACCAGCTCGTACAGCATTTCATCTGTCAGCGTTTCACAGTCCTTATATTTCCGAATCAGTTTTACAAAGCGTTTCAGGTCAACTTTCGTTGTTTCAGCGTTGTCCAGTTCTTTTTTCAGTTCCGCCATACGGATTTCACAGCCCGTTTGTTCTTCATCGTACTGTGCCATCAGCCGCTGGAATTGACGTTCCGGGATTTTACCTATAACACTGCTTTCATATAGGCTGCGAATCAAAGTATCAAGCTCATCCATTCTCTTTTGCACAGCGAGCAGTTCTTTTTTGTACTCGTTAGAAGATTGACTGTTCTGGCTTTCCCATAAAGTTCGAAGCTGTTCTGCAAATTCTGTTTCATCCTCAAGGACTTTTTGCGCCATTGCTTTTATTGCCTCCAGAATGGCGTCTTCAATGGTTGATGTCTTGATAAAATGGGATGTGCAGGAGACGTACATATTACGGTATTTGCTGCACTGCCATGAAGAATCCGAATCGTACACTACATTAGAATCCCGATGTTTGGATTCTGGGCTGGAAAAGCTCATCCGGGAACCGCAGTCAGCACAGAAAACCATACCCGACAGCCGATGTGTATATGTCCCATCCGGCAGTCTTTTCGGGCAACGTTTCCGAAGACGTTGTGCCTTATCCCATGTTTCTTGGTCGATGATAGCTTCATGAGTGTTTTTGAATACGATTCTTTCTTCCGGGGTTGCAGCGCGGCGCTTTTTTAGCTTGAAGTTTTCACGAATACTTTTGCACAGCACCGTATGCCCAAGATACTCCTGACGGTCAAGAACATAGGTCAAGGTGGTCGTATTCCATCGATAGGGGTCGTGGTACGAATGGTGCCGAGCAGATTCAGGATGATACTGTTCTTCATATGCAGACGGGATCAGCACTTTTTCATCCGAAAGAGTCTGGCCAATTTGTGCAAGACTGGCACCGCTGGCTGCCATATCGAAGATTCTACGGACAACGGCAGCGGCTTCTTCGTCCACATAAAGCGTCTGCTTATCACCGGGAATCCGTTTGTACCCGTAGGGAATACTGCCACTGCACCGTTTGCCGTCCTGCATCCGGGACTTGAACACCGCACGAATTTTGTTGCTGGTATCTTTGGCGTACCACTCGTTCATAATGTTCAGAAAGGGCGTAAAGTCGTTGTCTGTTGGATTGGCACTGTCTACATTATTATTGATGGCAATGAACCGAACACCTTTTGATGGAAACTGAATTTCGGTGTAAAATCCAACTTCCAGATAGTTCCGTCCAAAACGGCTCATGTCTTTTACAATGACCGTTGCAATATGCCCAGCTTCGATTTCGGCAATCATTGACTGAAAGCCGGGGCGGTTGAAGTTTGTTCCGCTGTAGCCATCATCAGTAAAATGTTTGATATTGTTGAAACCACTTTTGCGGGCGTAGTCTTCCAGATACTTTTTCTGGTTCAGGATGCTGTTGGATTCACCTTGCAGTTCATCATCTCTGGAAAGCCGTTCATACAGAGCCGTGATTTTTCCTTGGTTGGATTTTGCCATAGTTTCACCTTCCTTGTTTTTTGGTTGGGGTTTGGTTGCTTGATATGTAACAAAGATACGATATTTTTATCCTTTTGTAAACGCATCTTTGTTTTATCCTTGTTCATTATAGCCCTTCGGATCGGTTACGACATAGGAACTATGGCATTGCAGGAGGTTCGGTTTCAGCCAAAATCTCGTTTTGCCAGAGCCGGAGCCGCCGACCACCAGCACATTTTTGTTCCGGGCGTTCTTGGGGTCAGGTGGACGATTGCTCATCATTAACCGCTCTGTCTTGGTTAAAATGATGTTGTCGGAAAACTTGGGAGCCATGAATGGTTCAATGTCTTTCGCACTGCCCCACCGGGCAGAGCCGTACTCCATGCCATGACGGTACTTCTTGGCATTTTTGCCACGCAAATAGACCGCCAGCCGTAACCCCGCGCCGCAGCACAAACCCACCAGCAAGTCAAGCGGATGCAGGCTGGGCAGAGGGTTTGCAAACGCCATCGGGATGGTGCCCATCATAGACATAATGCGTTCGCCCAGTTCTTTTCCCTCGGCAAGCCGCCACGCTTCACCAAAATTTGTTGCCACCAGTCCCAGCAGAAGATAAGGCAGATACAGCGCCAGCAGCTTTGTCAGCTTTTTCGTGGTCACAATCCACGCTCCTGTTCCTTGTGCCGGACTTTGCCGGGGAGTTCTGCCGCCGCCTGCACCAGTTCCTGCAACCGTGCCAGTACCGAGGGGCGTTTGTCCTTGTTCAGCAGGGATGTCGAATACTCTTTGAACGCCGAGTGGAATGCTTCTGCGTCCGGGGCTTTGAAAAAGACCAGATACCGGGGCGGCACCTCGGAGGTGTCCTTGCGGATAGCGTAGTCGATGCCGTACTTTTTGGCATAGCGTTCCAGCCCACGGATGCCGGTCTTGCTGATCTCCACGCTGGATACGCCCCGGTTCTGCCGCAACAAGGTGCGGACGCTCTGCTTACCTTGGGATGCCTTGGACTGGTACAGCCGAAACGCCGCTTTAACTGCCCGCAGGACAGTCCGGGCAGACAGCTTTGTGGTGGAGATCATAATGTTGAATGACTTCTGTTCGATTTCTTCCTGCACTGCCATCACCTCCCGTGCAGCAGGGTGATTTTAGCGTTCATGATCTGCCGGGGGCTTGATGCGGGGCTTTTCTGTGGGCGGTTCATCAGGCACCGGCAGCACCAGCAGACGGTTGCCCAATTTGAGAAAGGCTTCCGGCTGATGGAAAAGCTGCTCATACTTCTGCGCCAGTTCCGGGGTCAGGGATGCAAAATCCTCCTCGCCCAGACCCACTACCAGTAAGTCTCCGGCAACGGCATCATACATCTGCCCGTTCTCATCCCGCAGGGCACGGTTCAACGGCAGTCCCATGAGCTTGCCATCGTCATTGCAGATGATGGCCACCGGGTCTGCAAAGGGGTAAACAGCATCAATCGAGCCGCCCACAGCCTGCTGCAAGGCTTTCAGGTCGTTGTCAATCTCGACCTGCTGCGGATGCTGTCCCGGCGCAATTTTCAGCACCGACAGGGTGTTCTCTTCCATGCGAATCCTCCTTTCCGTTCGGTCCAATCTCGCCGCTTCGTGCCGCCTGCATCAAAGCCGCCACGAAGAAGCCGAAAATGGCACCTGCCTCAAAAAATGCGAAACCGATAAAAAAGTTCAGCATGGCACACCTCAGTCGATGCAGATGCAGGTCAGCTTCTGCCCATCTGCCATCAGGGTGATGCTGTGGCTTTCCAGATATTTCTGGAACAGGTAGACCTCATCAATGGTCAGCGAGATGACCTCGCCGTCCATGTTGGTGCGGACCAGAATCACCGGGCCGGTCAGGTAGTGCTTGCCGCCCATCTTCAGCACCTGCTCCGGGTTGTAGCAGAGCAGCAGCGAGGTGTTGGGAAGGTTCAGGCAGGCATCGTCCTCCTCAAAGCATGGCAGGATGTCGGGAGCCTCGTCCAGCGTGATGACGGTCAGCTCCATGTCCGGGGCAATGGCTGCGAGGTAGACCTCGCCGTCCCGATTTGCCGCCAGTGCAGCGCAGATACGCACGTCAATGGTAATCTCCTCGGAGCGGATGGTACGGGTAGCGTTGTTTTTCATAGGCGTTTCTCCTTTTGATTGCAAAAGAAAAAGACCCCATCGGGTCTTTCGTTACGGTATAAGTCAGCGTTCGTTCTGCCTCTGCTGTTTTCGCTGCCACTGTTCCAGCAGCTTGATGATGGTGTCTTCCATCTGTTTCGGGGTGTAGCTGCGCGGGAAATATTTCCGCAGGGTGTCGTTTTTGATGACAACCTTGTCCAGTTCGTCCTTTTTCTCTTCTCCCATGACCGCAAAGGCAACGTCATACGAGAAGTGCCCTTCCTGCGCCAGCTTTTTAAGCCGCTGCGCTTGGGAAAGGGACGGTGCATTCTGGGTGTCGTTCATTGCTTCTAAAAAATCCCGCTGTTGGCTTTCGTCCAGATAGGACAGCTCCACAGCGGGATTGAAGGTAATTTTCTTTTCGTCTACCATGTCCAGCAGTTCGGGGATGAGGTTGGTCAGGCGGATGAATCGGTGCACCTGACGTTCACTTTCGTTTGCGTCTGCGCTCACTTGCGATACGCTCCACAACTTCTCGCCAACTTGGCGAGAAGTTAAATCTGACCTAGCACCTTGATTTTTTAGAGCCTCCAGCTTCATTTTGTAGGCAAACGCCCTCTCACTGGGCAAGATGTTCTCACGTTGGAGATTGCTATCCACCATGAGCAAAACAGCGGCATCATCATCCATCTGACGGACGATAACGGGTAGGGCATCCAGCCCGGCAAGCTGTGCAGCGTGCTGACGGCGGTGCCCGGAGATGATTTCATAGCCGCCCTCTGGTCTGGGGCGGGCAATCAGCGGAGACAGCACACCGTACTGTTCCACGCTTTCCACCGTGCGCTGCATGGACTCGTCATCCAAGACCTTAAAGGGGTGGTTCTTGAAAGGGAACAGCTCTCCGATGGAAATCTGCTGTACCTGTTCCCGCTGCTGTTCCTGCCGGGATTCCTCGGTGGAGAAAATGTCATCTGCCCCTTTCAGCGACACGTTTAAGCTGTTTTTCGGCATCAGCCAGCACCTCCTTCGTCAGAGATTGGTAGGCTTCTGCCACCTTGCCTTTGGGATCGTGCTGGAAAATGCTCTTACCCACGGCACTGATCTCCGCAGCGCGGACAGACCGGGGAATAGTCTGGTCGAACACTTTGATCTTGCTGCCGTAAGCACCCCGAATCAGATTGTCGATCTGCTGTCCATAGTTGGTGCGGCTGTCGGTCATGGTCAGCAGGATGCCCTCGATTTTCAGCTTGGGGTTGATCTGCCGCCGGACTTTCTGCACAGTCTGCAAAAGCTGTTCCAGACCCTTTGCAGACAGATACTGCGCCTGCACGGGAATCAGGGTGGTGTCTGCCGCCGCCAGTGCATTTATGGTCAGCATCCCAAGGGAAGGGGTACAATCCAGCAGAATGAAATCGTAGTCGCGCTTTGCACTTTCCAGCACCTGTTTCAGCATCTTTTCCCGGTTCATGCAGTTGACAAGGGAAACTTCCAGCCCTGCCAGTTCAATGTTTGCCGGAATCAGGTCAACACCCTCTGCATGGTGCAGGATGCCTTCACCGGGCGGAATGCTCTGGTCATTCATGGCTTTTGCCATCAGGGTGGAAAGAGTGGTGGGCAGTTCATCGGGCTGCTGCCAGCCCATGCTAATGGTCAGCGACCCCTGCGGGTCAGCGTCCACCAGTAGGACTTTTTTGCCCTCCATCGCCAGCCCGATGCCCAGATTTTCACAGGTGGTGGTCTTGCCGGTGCCGCCTTTCTGGTTGACGATGGCTATCGTGGTTGCTTTCTTTGAAATTTTCATCACCTCCGATTCGCTAAGTCGTGGTTGGTCTGGTTCTGGTAGGAAAGCTGCATGGTGGTGGGTGCGTTATACAGAGAAGCGAGCAGGTATTGTTTCATGTTCCTGATGGGACTGCTGTTCTCTGCAAGGCACTTCAGCACAAAACGGATATGGTCAGCGTTCAGCTTCATAAATCGACTGCATACCACCTCGGCGGGCTTATCATCCCCGGCAATGCGCAGCAGCTTGCGGTTGGTAGCGCAGGTATCCACCAGCAAATTCACGATTTGATAAAGGGTATCTTCATCATCCGGGTAAAGCCGGAGCAGAAGGTCTATCTCTAAAGAATGTGAAAAATATTCTTCGAGCAGTTCACGATTCTTCATCTTCTCCGATTCGTCGGAAAGGATAGGATTCGTATTATTCATCTCTGTTTTATTTTCTTTCTTCTTAATACCTCGTGATTTTACCGGGTCTTGACAAGCGATTTTAGAGCCACAAGAATCGTCATTATCACGATTCTTGACATTCTCCTTTGAAGATTCTGCCGAAAAGTTCTTCACATACACCAAACATGGCTTTCCTTGCCCTCGACGTTTTCGTTCAATCAGACCAAATCCTTCAAGTTCCCGGAGCAGTCTGGTCGCTTTGTTGTCTGCGCAACACAACGCCCTCTTGACATCCTCAATCGTGAAGATGATGAACACTCGACCTTTTTTGTCAAACCATTCATTTTTAACAGAAAGGCTCATACGGTCCAGCAGGATGCCGTACAGGGTCTTTGCATCGGTTGACAGATTTTGAAACCGCTGCTCCTGAAAAAGAGCCTTTGGAATGCGGAAAAACGAAAAGAGTTCTCCGGCCTGTCCGTAAAAGTAGTCAAGGGTCATACAAATCTGTCAAGGATGAAAAAACAACGATGATTCATTGACATGGTTGACAAATCCTCCTTATAGATAATTCGTGCAAACAAAAAGCGCAACTTCGATTGATGAAAATCGAAATTGCGCGATGTAACTTAGCCGGGGGAGAAAGGTCATTTGTCAGGTTCGTTTGACCACAATTTGACCACAAAAGGAATGAAACGTCTTGACATCCAATGAAACAGAATGGTATAATGCATTTGAAATTTAACGATACTGAGTCTAGGCGGTATCGGATTATACATTGTGTTTTCGAGAGAAGCACAATGGGGTTCAAGAGGCCGTGAGTTCGATTCTCGCCACTCGGACCAAACAAAAATAATCCGAACTTGTTTCCGATAGGAGATGGGTTCGGATTTTTTGTTTTCTACGGAAAATTAGCGTTTGCGAAGCAATGAAAGCCCCAGTGGGGGTTTTAAGCGACGGAACGGTCTGCGTTAGCAGATGGAGGGGCTTTGCCCCGACAAGTTCCATGCAGGTGTCCGTGGAAGATGAAATCCGAAATCATAGATTGACCGACATAAGCTACGACATGATTTCAGGAGGACACAAACATGAAGTACGATGCAAGAGCTTGCCATTTCAACATGGACACCGGCTGCGTGGAGCTGCTGCTCCGGGATGGAAGAAAAATTTCCATCGACTGCACCGGGGTCGAGGATGCGCTGGACGTGACTATGGTGCAGAGAGCGGAGTTGGATTATCTTATCTACAATGACCCGCTTGGCTATGCGGATTTGATTCTGAATGGTGATCCGGAGGAATATTTGAAAACCGTAACCGGGAGCCATGGGTTAGAAGATTAAGAGAAATGTCGTTCCAAAAGCAACTGGAACGGCATTTCTTATCTTTCGATATTCGGCATCTTCTGTCCCCGAAGCTCCTGCCGGATGGCACGGAACTGATCAGGTACATCCGCATCGGTCATCGCACCGGGGACATCCACTGTCCCAGCGGCTTTGGCGGTTTCGTAGAACCAGCACTTGTATTCCACAGTTTCCAGGGTGTGCTGTAACTGCTGGATCTGTTGGGTGAGCACCTCGCGCTGATGCCGGAACATTTCCAGCCGGGTGTCAATGGTGTCGTCTCCCTGCATGGAAAGTTCAATATACTGCCGGATATCCTTGATGGACATTCCGGCTTTTTTCATGCAGCGGATGACCTGCAGCCACTCGAAGTCGTTTTCCCGGAACATCCGAATGCCGCCGGAGGAACGCTCCACAAAGGGAAGTAACCCTTCTTTGTCGTAGTAGCGCAGGGTGGAGGCAGGTACGCCCAGCTTTTGTGCCATTTCACCTACGGTATAGATCATCTGAAACCTCCGTTTTTTCAAAAAGCCCTTGACTTAAAGTGCGCTTTAAGTTGTATGATAAAATCAAACTTTATCAACATCATAATGCGGATGCACTCCGCTGTCAAGGAGGTTCCTATGAGCAAGAAGGTATTGATTTTGTCTGGAAGTCCCCGGAAGGGCGGTAACTCTGATATTCTATGCGATGAATTTCTGCGTGGAGCGCAGGATGCCGGGCACAAAGCAGAAAAGATCCGGGTCGCTGAGAAAAAGGTGGCTCCCTGTTCCGGCTGCTACTACTGCAGCACCCACGGCGGAGCCTGCGTCCACAAGGATGATATGGCAGACATCCTGCAAAAGATGATCGATGCCGATGTCATTGTGCTGGCAAGCCCGGTATACTTCTACTCCATCAGTGCCCAGTTGAAGGCAGTGATCGACCGTACCGTGGCACGGTGGCTTGAGGTCAAAGACAAGGAATTCTACTACATCATCACCATGGCGGACGAGGAAAGAGCCTCTGCGGACACTACGCTGGCCTGCTTCCGGGGCTATGCAGACTGTGTAGAGGGAGCCATGGAAAAAGGCACTCTTGTAGCAAGTGGCGTTTACGAGCCGGGTGCAGTGTGCGGTACGCCTGCCATGGCACAGGCTTACGAGATGGGGAGGAACGTATAATGGCAGTGAAACAGACCGCAGGGCGGGATGCTCTGGGCGAATTTGCGCCGAAGTTTGCAGAACTTAACGATGATGTGCTGTTCGGGCAGGTGTGGAGCCGGGAGGACAAGCTTTCCCTCCGGGACCGCAGCCTTGTGACGGTGGTGGCATTGATGGCGCAGGGACTGACGGACTCCTCGTTTCGGTATCACCTGACGGCAGCAAAAAGCAACGGCATTACCCGGTGTGAGATTGCAGAGATCCTGACCCATGCGGCATTTTATGCAGGCTGGCCCAAGGCGTGGGCGGCTTTCCGCATGGCCAAGGAAGTCTGGGCAGAGGACGCTGCAGAGGATGCCAAGGCAAAGCACCAAAGTGAAATGGTGTTCCCCATCGGCGCACCCAACGATGGTTTTGCACCATATTTCAGCGGAAAAAGCTATCTGGCACCCTTGTCCACCGCACAGGTAGGCATTTACAACGTCACCTTTGAACCGGGCTGTCGGAACAACTGGCACATCCATCATGCCGCAAAGGGCGGCGGGCAGATTCTTGTCTGCGTGGCAGGCCGGGGCTGCTATCAGGAATGGGGCAAAGCGCCGCAGGAGCTGCATCCGGGCGATGTGGTGAACATTCCCCCGGAGATCAAGCACTGGCACGGTGCTGCACCCGATTGCTGGTTCTCTCATTTGGCAGTGGAAGTACCTGGCGAAGGCACCTCTAACGAGTGGTGTGAGCCGGTGCCGGAAGAAACCTATAAGGAGTTGCGGTGATGCGGTTTGATGTACACCCAACCACGATGAAACAAAAACAGGGTGCGTCCGGGTGGACGCACCCTGCCAAAAGCCGCAGACGATAGCGATATGTACAACAGGGAGTTCTCCAGTGGGAACTTCCTGTTTTTCTTGTCCAGCAACCCGGAAGCCGAGTTACAGAATATACTCCATCTGCCGTTCCTTGGTTTTCATGCCCATCTTTTCATAAAAGTGCTCTGCCGAAGTATTCCCCGCCCAGACGTTCAGGGTTACCTCATAGCACCCCAGCGCTTTTGCTTGCTGCTTTACATATTCAAACAGGCTTTCCCCGATGTGTTGCCCGCGTGTCTGCTTGTCAACGCAAAGGTCATCAATGAACAGCGACTTGAAGGGCACCATATTGGTGGAAAAAGGTTGCTCCTTCAGCTGACAGAAGACATAACCCATGCACACATCCTCCTCGTTCACGGCAACGTAGATGGGCTTGTCCTCCTGCTTCAAAAGCTCTGCTAACTCACAGACAGTGTATTTTGTGGTGCCGGGAATAAAAATATCCGGGCGTATCTCTGCATGAATTTGCAGTACCTGCCCCAGCAGCGCAAGCAGTCTGGGAATGTCTTTTTCCTCGGCTTTACGAATGTTCATTTTTTTGCTCCTTCCATTTTCTGGTTTTTGCATTTCCAGTATACCACACCGGGCGGCACTGGAAAAGAGAAAATGCAACCACCGATAGCAAACAAAAACGCGAGCGACCGTTTTGGCCACTCGCGTTTTTATATGTTGGACAGGCTGCTCACACAAGATATGGGTCCAGCAGGGCGTCCACTTCTTTTCTGCGCTTGGGGGAGGGCTTTTTCACGGCGCGGCCACGGCAGACCACTAACTCCAGATGCTGCAAAGCACGCAGGTCCTCCAGCGGGTTTTCGCGCGTTACGATAAAGTCTGCGCTTTTGCCGGGCGCGATAGAGCCGGTCGTATCGCCGATGCCCGCCAGCTGTGCGTTGCGCAGGGTGGCTGTGTAGAGGGCAAAGCGGTTGCTCACGCCGCAGTATTTATGGAAGTAGCACAGCTCCCGCCAGAAATCATACTGGGTGATGTAGGGGCAGCCTACATCGTTGCCCAAGCCCACCGGGATGCCGTTTGCCAGCGCGGTTTTTGCGCTTTCGATCACGCCGTCAAAGACGATCTTTCCGTTGTACTGGTCTTTTTCTGATGCGCCCGAAACGGCAGTGTCAAACAGTGCATAGGGCAGTGCGGGGGAGATGGTCGTGCACAGAAATGCACCCCGCTCCTTGTACAGATGAACCGTCTCCTCATCCATTTTTGCGCCGTGCTCAATGGAATCTACGCCGTTTTCCAGCGCAGCCTTCACGCCCGCGGGGGATTCGGTGTGGGCGGCAACGGTATAGCCCAGCTTGTGGGCTGCATCGCAGACGGCTTTGATCATCTCCGGCGGCATCTTCATCTCGCCGGGCGTACCCTTTTCGGTGGCATCCAGCACGCCGCCGGTGATCATCAGTTTGACAAGGTCTACCTTCTGTTCACTGGCCTTTTTCAGCTGTGCCAGAGCCTCGGCGTTGTTGTGTGCCGCCACTGCCACCGAGCCTGCCATGTGCCCGCCGGGCACCGAGATGCCCTCGTTTGCGGCCAGAATGCGGGGTGCCAGCACCTTCCCGGCGGCGCTGTCGTCCCGGCAGCGGGTGTCAAAGTCCGCAATGCCGCCCACAGTGCGCACGGTGGTCACGCCGCCCAGCAGTTCCAACTTGGCATAGCTGCATACCAGCCGGTATGCGATGGCGCGGGTCAGCCTGCTGCTCAGGATCTTGCGTACCAGAGCCGCATTGTCCCGGGGCTTTGCGCTGGGTTTGCCGTTGCCCGCCAGATGGACGTGCAGATTGATGAGCCCCGGACACAGATACCCGCCGTGCAGGTCGATGACCTCGTAGCCGTCAAGGCTTACACCCGCATCTGCAATGGCGGTGATCTTATCGTTTTCGGTCAGCAGCACCTTGCCCCGTACCGGCTCCATCTGCTCGGTGCCGTCCAAAAGAATGCCGTTGGTGTATGCGCGCTTCATGTGTTCCATCCTCTTTCCGTTGTATTTTTAGAATGCAGACTGCCTTATCCGTCCAATTTCTCCTGTGCCCGGTATTGCAGCGCTTCCAGCAGAGAGTCCTCGTCCAGCAGGGTCTTGCCCGCAAGGTCAGCCACGGTGCGGGCGACCCGCAAAATGCGGTCATGCGCCCGGGCGGAAAGTCCCAGTGCATCGTAGGAACTGCGCAGCAGCTGCTCGGCACCGGGGGTCATACGGCAGATGCGCCGCACCTGTCCGGCGTTCAGCTGGGCGTTGCAGTGCACTCCCTTAAAGTCCGGCGCAGCGTAGCGTTTGGCCTGAATGGCGCGGGCAGCCAGCACCTGCTTGCGCAGCTCCGCGCTGCTCTCGGAGGGCGCAGCGGTGTGCAGCTCGTCAAAGGCGATGGGGTCCATCTCCACGCACAGGTCGATGCGGTCCAAAAGCGGGCCGGACACCCGGCTGCGGTACTGCCGCACCGCGCTGGGCGAGCAGGTGCAGGCGCGGGTGGGGTGGCCGTAGTAGCCGCATTTGCAGGGGTTCATGGCGGCTACCAGCTGAAAGTGGCTGGGGTAGGTGGCGCTTCCGGCGGCGCGGCTCACGGTGATCTGACCGTCCTCCAGCGGCTGGCGCAGTACCTCTAGGCTCTCGCGGGAAAACTCCGGCAACTCGTCCAAAAACAGAACCCCGCAGTTGGCCAGACTGCACTCGCCCGGACGGAACTGTGCCCCGCCGCCGGCTAGGGCGGCAGAGCTGGCCGAGTGGTGCGGACTGCGGAAGGGGCGGGCAGAGATCAGCCCGCGTCCCTGCGGCAGCTGCCCGGCGATGGAGTAGATTTTGGTCGTCTCCACCGCTTCCTCCCGGGTCAGGGGCGGCAGGATGCCCGGCAGGCGCTTTGCCAGCATGGATTTGCCGGTGCCGGGCGCACCCGTTAAAAGTACGTTGTGCCCGCCTGCGGCCGCAATGACCATAGCACGCCGCGCCAGCGATTGCCCCATCACGTCCGCAAAATCCGGCACCTGCTGCCATGCGTCCTCCGGGTCAAAGGGGATGGCGGCGGCAGGGGAGAGGGGGCGGATGCCCTTCAGCGCCTCCACCACCTCCCGGGCGGTATGGGCGGGGTAGACGGTCATGGTGTCGGCACAGGCTTCTGCCGCCTCGGCGGCGTTCTCTGCCGGGACGTACAGCGCCCGGATGCCGTGCTCGGCGGCAGCCAGCGCCATGGGCAGCACACCGGACACCGGGCGCAGACTGCCGTCCAGTGCAAGCTCGCCCAGAAAGGCAGTGTCGGCGGGCACCTCTTCCAGCTGCCCGCTGGCGGTCAGCAGCGCCAACAGCAGCGGCAGGTCGTATACCGGGCCGGTCTTGCGCACATCGGCGGGGGCAAGGTTGATGGTGATGCGCCGGTCCGGGAAACGGAATCCAAGGTTTTTAATGGCGGCGCGCACCCGGTCGGCGCTTTCCCGCACGGCAGAGTCCGGCAGGCCGACAATGGAAAACGCGGGCAGCCCGCCGGAAACATCGGCCTCCACTGCAACGGCAAAGCCGCGCAGCCCGTTCAGGCCAAAGCTGTTGGTCACAGAATACATGGTGTCCCTCCCTGCATGGCGCATGGTTTGTCAAAAATGCCAAAAGTGGAAAATAATGGATATATTTGCCATGCTTCGACATTTTTTTCTGTTTAAAATCATTATAGTAAAGTACAGGAAAGTTGTCAATGCAGCAGAAAGGAGAACGAGAGATCATGACAAATGGGGAATGCTGCCGGTATATCCGTACTTATTCAGAACTGGAGGGTTTGCAGCACGCCTGTACGCTGGTGTACTGTGCCGCAACCACCCCACAGGGGGTGCTGGCACAGCTGCGCCGGGAGCAGGGCGGCAAGGTGCGCAGCAGCACAGTGCTTGCCCCGGCAGACAGCTTTGGCCGGGTGATGCGGCTGCTGCGCTACCTGTGTGAAAACGGCGTGGGGCCGGAGCAGTGGCTGGAGGTGCTGGAGGATGTACACCAGCCCTACCAGCTGCTGGATACATCAAAAAACGCAATGAATATGGCAGAAGAACCGGTTTTTTGTGGCATTTGTCGGTTTTAAGGGCACAAACTTCGGCCATTTTACGCAATTGACATAAGCGGAGCAAGAGTTTATAGTATAAGTAGGTTTATACAAACCATTTCGATCCGGGGAAAAGATTTTAAACAAAGGTAAGGTGTACAAGATGTATCTGGATGAATATAAGCGCTGGCTGGCAGCGGATCTGGAGGATGCAGACCTGAAGCCGGAGCTGGCAAAGGTCGAAGGCAATGACGATGAGATCAAGGATCGCTTTGCTGTGGCGCTGAAGTTTGGTACCGCAGGTCTGCGCGGCGTGCTGGGTGCCGGTACCAACCGCATGAACATCTACGTTGTCCGTCAGGCAACGCAGGGTCTGGCAAACTGGGTGCTGACCCAGGGCGGTACCCAGACCGTGGCCATCAGCTACGACAGCCGCCTGAAGAGTGATGTCTTTGCCAAGACCGCCGCAGGCGTTCTGGCAGCCAACGGCATCAAAGTGCGCATCTATGATGCCCTGATGCCCGTGCCCGCTTTGAGCTTTGCTACCCGTTACTACAACTGTAACGCCGGTATCATGGTCACTGCTTCCCACAACCCGGCCAAGTACAACGGCTACAAGGCCTACGGCCCGGACGGCTGCCAGATGACTGATGACGCCGCCGCCATCGTCTACGACGAGATCCAAAAGACCGATGTGCTCACCGGCGCAAAGTACATCTCCTTTGCCGAGGGCGTGGAGAACGGCATGATCCGCTTTGTGGGCGATGACTGCAAAAAGGCTCTGTACGATGCCATTGAAGCACGTCAGGTGCGCCCGGGTCTGTGCAAGACTGCCGGCCTGAAACTGGTGTACAGCCCGCTGAACGGCTCCGGCCTTGTGCCCGTCACCCATGTGCTCAACGATATGGGCATCACCGATATCACCATCGTGCCCGAGCAGGAGTACCCCAACGGCTACTTCACCACCTGCTCCTACCCCAACCCCGAGATCTTCGAGGCTTTGAAGCTGGGTCTGGAGCTGGCCACCAAGACCGGTGCGGACCTGATGCTGGCTACCGACCCCGACGCCGACCGCGTGGGCATTGCTATGAAGTGCCCGGACGGCAGCTACGAGCTGGTGTCCGGCAACGAGATGGGCGTTCTGCTGCTGGATTACATCTGCGCAGGCCGCATTGAGAAGGGTACCATGCCCAAGAACCCCGTGGCAGTCAAGTCCATCGTGTCCACCCCGCTGGCAGACGCTGTGGCAAAGCATTACGGCGTGGAGATGCGCAATGTGCTGACCGGCTTCAAGTGGATCGGTGACCAGATCGCCAACCTCGAGGCTGCCGGTGAGGTCGACCGCTTCATCTTCGGCTTTGAGGAGAGCTACGGCTATCTGGCTGGCCCCTACGTCCGCGATAAGGATGCCGTCATCGGCTCCATGCTCATCTGCGAGATGGCCGCTTACTACCGCAGCATCGGTTCCTCCATCAAGCAGCGTCTGGAAGAGATTTACGCTCAGTACGGCCGCTACCTGAACAAGGTGGACAGCTTCGAGTTCCCCGGCCTGACCGGCATGGAGAAGATGGCTTCTATCATGCAGAAGCTGCGTGACGAGCCCCTCACCGAGCTGGCCGGCCACAAGGTGGTCAAGGTCACCGACTACAAGAAGCCCGAAGAGACCGGCCTGCCCGCCGCAAACGTCCTTATCTACTCTCTGGACAACGGCGCTACCGTGGTCGTCCGTCCCTCCGGCACTGAACCGAAGATCAAGACCTACTTCACCACTCTGGGCAAGGACCTGGCCGAGGCTCAGGCTCAGAAGGATGCTCTGGCAGCTGCCATCGAGCCCATCCTCGCATAACGCAGAAATTTCATAGAAAATTTATGCCCCCGTACAGCGCCAAAAGTGCTGCACGGGGGCATTTTTGATGGGCGCGGGCAGTTGCAGTTTGTGGGTGGATACGCTATAATATTCAATGAATAATAATACGCTCTGTGCAGTGCGGCGCAGGGCAGGAATAAAATGGGGCAGGTGTAAGAAATTGGAACATCGTGTGACGGCAGTCCTGGTGGCGGCGGGTTCTTCCACCCGGATGGGATTTGATAAACTGAGCTTCGATCTGGGCGGTGAGACCGTCCTGGAGCGGAGCGTCCGGGCCTTTGACGAGTGTCCGGAGGTGGACGAGCTGGTGATCGTAACCGGCGCGTCCAGTGAGAATGCCCAGCGGGCCGCTGCCCGCTGCAAAAAGCCGGTGCGGCTGGTGAAGGGCTGCCCACGGCAGACTGGTGGCCGTCCACGACGCGGCCCGGCCCTTCGTGAGCCAGAGCGTTATCGCCGATACGATAGCGGCCGCTGCCCGCTGCGGTGCCGCCGCGCCGGCGGTGCCGGTGAAGGACACCATCAAGCAGGCGAAGGGCGGCGACGGCAAGACTGTGCCGGAAGGCTGCATGGTGGAGAACACCCCCGACCGCAGCACTCTTTATGCGGTGCAGACGCCCCAGT